>Ga0194121_10011489_pt1 | contig 10532 bp, 11 predicted proteins | sample TA2MahCa50mmetaG_FD_148609 | JGI IMG/M metagenome (GOLD analysis project Ga0194121, IMG submission 148609) | Freshwater microbial communities from Lake Tanganyika, Tanzania - TA2015020 Mahale Deep Cast 50m | ecosystem: Environmental > Aquatic > Freshwater > Lake | place: Tanzania: Lake...
GAACAGCACGAACCGCGCTGGGAGCCGGTGGGTCGCGCGAAAGGCCTCAAGGGCGGCGCCAGAGCGCGGGTGGAAGTCTGGCTCCACGCCGGGGTAGACCACCGTAATGCGGGCCGGGTCGGCGCCAAACAGCCGCACGACATCGTCTTTGGTCGCCTGCGAGTCGGCCAGCACCGCGGCGGCACGTCCAACGGAAAGCCGGGTCGCCAGGCTCAGGTACCACCGGCGGTGTCGGGGATGGGCCTCCGGGACGTGCACGAACGAAAGGTCGTGCACCGTGACGACGTGGCGCCCCGGGGCCAGCAGCGGCGCGACGTTGAGGAAGGAATGGGTGAGGTCCAGGCGGGCAGCGGCCACCTGGGCGGGCGCCATCAGTTGCTCCCACGCGATGCGGATGGGGGTGCGATGCGTCGGCCAGCGCGTGCGCGCGAAGCGGGCGTGCGGCGCATCCTCGAACGGCAGCCGCTCCGCCCGCGGGTTTAGGAAGATGCGGTACTCGTGGGCGGCAGGCTCGTGCAGCAACGCTTCGATGAGCCGGGTGGTGTAGCGGCTAACCCCCGCGTTGCGAAAGGTCGCGCCTGTGTAGAGCGCGAGGGCGTTCAGGCCGATCCGCGCCACGTAGACCCCCTCCGCAGCGGGGCGAGCGAGCGCATCGGCGGCCCGCTCCCCCAGGAGAAGGAAGACTGTGGGGAACCCAATGCCGGCCTTGCTCCCCTCGACCACGCCCGAAAAGGCATTTGGCTCGCGGTAGGGGCGTTCAACTGAGCGGCCCTACAGCCGACGAAACGTGTCCTGCGCCGCGTAGGGGCGGCTTGCAAGCCGCCCCTAAGTCAGCCGTCGCGTCTCCCTCTCCGCCGAGGACGAGGGATCTTCCCGCCCTTAGCGAATCACTTCCTGCGTGGCGCGGTCGAACACGTGCATGTTGTTCATGTCGAACAGCAGCTGGAACTGCTGGTTCACTTGCGCCGACGTCCGCGGGTCGATGCGCGCGATGAACGACTCGTCGCCCGATAGCATGTACAGGTAGATCTCGCTGCCGAGCGGCTCGAGCACGTCCACTTTGGCCGTAAGCATGGCCTCGCGGGTGACCGTGTGCGGCGCGAAGTTCGGGTCGAAGATATCCTCCGGCCGGATGCCGAACACGACGTCCTTGCCCAGGTGCGGGATCAACGGCGGGCGCTTGTCCGGCGGCACCGGCACCTTGAACGAGGCACTTTCGATGGCCATGCTGTCGGCCGAGCCGCCGATCTTCGCGTCGAAGAAGTTCATCGCCGGGCTCCCGATGAAACCAGCGACGAACATGTTGATCGGCCGCTCGTACACATCTTGCGGCGCCCCCACCTGCTGTACCACGCCGTCGCGCAGCACCACGATGCGCGAGCCCATGGTCATGGCTTCGGTTTGGTCGTGCGTGACGTAGATGACGGTGGACTGCAGGCGCTCGTGCAACCGGATCAGTTCGGCGCGCGTCTGCACGCGCAACTTCGCGTCCAGGTTCGAGAGCGGCTCATCCATGAGGAAGACCTTGGGGTCGCGCACGACGGCGCGGCCCAGGGCGACACGCTGCCGCTGGCCGCCGGAGAGCGCCTTGGGCTTGCGGTCGAGCAGTTCGCCGATGTTGAGCATCTCAGCGGCCTCTTGCACGCGGCGCTCGATCTCCTTGCGGGGAGTCTTGCGCAGCCGCAGGCCGAACGCGAGGTTGTCGTACACGCTCATGTGCGGGTACAACGCGTAGCTCTGGAATACCATCGCGATGTCGCGGTCTTTGGGCGGCACGTCGTTCACCAGGCGATCGCCGATGTAGATGTTGCCGTCCGTCAGCTCCTCCAGCCCGGCGATGAGCCGCAGTGTGGTGGACTTCCCGCAACCGGAAGGACCCACGAGCACCAAGAACTCGCGATCCTGCACCTCGATGGTGACGTCCTGGACAGCGGTGACCTCGCCGAACCGCTTGGTCACGTGGTCGAGCGTGACACTAGCCATACGCGAACCTCCTTGCGTGGGCGAACCAGATAGGTCGCCGCCGGCGGGCGTTGAACCGGTGACCGGCTGCGCGCCCCGACGGGGCACCGTCGGTCTGGCAAGAACAGAACTTTTCGGCAAAAGCCGCTTCTCGCCGAAGATCGGGGCTTCCCGGGTCTCCAGCGCGTAGGCCCGTCACGCGATAGGCATCATCCTTACCTTGTTCCCGGCGGGCACCGCGGGCCGCGCCTCACAGGCGCGCCCTAACCGAGCGGTCGGGGCATCGGGCACGCGCGGACCATACCAGGCGGCGCACCGAGCAGTCAATCCACTATACATAAAGGCCGCGGAGCAACGTATACGCTACCGGGCCCGCCTCGTTCGACCGGGATTTCCCCTAGACCGGACGTGTGGCAGGCACGCGCTGGAGCGCCGCGTGGGGCGCTGGCGCGGCGGTCTTCCCACCCGCGCTGGTGGCGGCCTCGCACTAGGTCACCGGCACGCGGGGGCTGCCATATTCCCGACGGCGGGCCTGAGCCGCACTGCCAATCGCGGGTAGAATCGGCACGGGGATACGCTGTCCCACGCGGGGCGGCAGTGCCGTCGGGGAGCTGGGGACAAGGGCTCGATGTCTGAGCGACGAGTCACGCGGCGCAAGGCGCGCCGCCCGAAGGCGCACGCGCCGGGACCGGTCGACGATTTGGGCTCACAGCGAGCGTTTCTGGACACGCTCCCGGTGGGGGTGGCCATTTCCCGGGCCACGGACAGCACGCTGCTCTACGCCAACCCGGTCTTGGGGATCTATGGTGGGTGCGCCTCCGGCCGCGCTCATTGGCCGGGGGGTGGATGACGCGTACCCGGATCCCAAGGACTACGAGGCGATTCTCGAAACAATGCGGCGCGACGGAGTCGTCCGCGATCGCGACCACCGCTTCCGCCACGCGGACGGCCACGAGTTCTGGGTCTCATGCTCGGTGCTGTCGGTCACGTTCGAGGGGCAGCCTGCGCATCTGAGTGCCATCCTGAACATCACCGAATGCAAGCGGGCCGAACAGGAACTGGCCTTCATGGTGCAGTTCCCGGAGTTGAACCAGGCGTCGCTCTTGCGGGTGGACCGGGACGGGTCGATTCTGCTCGCCAATGCCGCCGCGCGCGCTGTTTCGAGACGAGCACCTGGTGGGGCGATCGTGGTTCGAGCTATGCCCGGGCGTTGACATGGCCATATGGGACCGGGCCCTCAATGGCAACGTGATCCAGCGCCACGAAGCGGAGATCAACGAGCGCCGCATCATGTTCGACGTCCGGCGCACAAGGCGCATGACCGGTCGTGGCGCCTAGAAGCGCATCTTTTCCGGCAGGCCCTCCGCGGGGATCATGAGATAGCGCCGCACCTCTGTGGGTGCGGCGCGCAGGGGCGCGGCACGCTCGCGGAAGGCCGCCATGTGGGGTGCCTGGCCGTGCGCCGTGATGGCGTCCTCCGAGGCCCAGCGCTCGATGACCACGATCGTGTCGGGGTCGTCGCTGGCCTGGTGCAGGCTGTAATGGAGACAGCCCGGCTCCTGGTGGACGGGGAGCACGTTCTTCTTCATCTCGCCGAGCAGCTCGTTCCCCCGGCCGGGTTTGGCGTGGGCCGTGGCGATCACCGTGATAGCGGGCATGTATGGACTCCTCCTGCGGTCGGAACAGCGACGGGCAGGGCGCCGATTATCCAGGATTGGCGACGGGAGGCGCCGCCGCCGCCGATTGCCCGGGATTGGCGCGCTTGCCGCCCGGTCACCCGGCGGCCACACTGGCGGGTGGAAGACGCCTTACCCGGGGACCCTGTCATGCCCCACGTGAACCGCGCCATTGAGCTTTTGGCCCGTGGCCAGCCGGTTTACTACACGGGCGTGTCTGAGCTGAGCTACGCGGCGGGCCGCCGACTGGCCACGACCTGGGCCGACTTCCTCATGGTCGAATTCGAGCACCGGCCGCTTGACCTGCCGGGGCTCGAGGAACTGCTGCGGGGGCTCGGCGACGCCGGGCCCACGCCCAGCGGGCATCGCACGCCTCCGGTGATCTGCACGCTGCCCGTCAACGGTAGTTCCGCTGAAGAGGTGCGCGCGAACGCCTGGCAGATTCGCCATCTCCTCGCGGTGGGCGTGCATGGACTCTTGCTGTGTCACGCCCGCACACCAGAGGCGGTGCGCGCGTTCGTTGCGTGCTGCCGCTACCCGCATCACCGACAGGCCGTCGGCGCCGGTTTAGCGGAGGGCCTGCGGGGCCGCGGGTCGGAAGCGCGTCCCGCAGCCGTCTGGGGTCTTTCGACGGCGGAGTACTTCGTCCGCGCCGAGCCGTGGCCCCTGAATCCCGACGGCGAACTGCTGCTGGGTCTCAAGATCGAGGATCGTCATGCCTTGGCCAACACCGCAGCCAGCGTCGCCGTGCCCGGAATCGGGTTCGCGGAATGGGGGCCCGGCGATATGGGCCTCTCCTATGGACGTCCCGACCAGCATGATCCGCCCTACGGGCCGGAAATGGAGAGCGCCTGGCGCCGCGTGAAGGCCGCCTGCGATGCGGCGGGCGTCGCGTTCCTTTGTAGCTGGAACGACCCGGCCCTCACCGTCGAGGCCCAGGCGCGGCAGCTGATCGACGTGGTGGGCGCGCGCATCATTTCGTCAGGTCCGAATGTGGAGGCGCTGGCCGCCGTCGGGCGTCGGCTGACGGGCCGCGACCACGCCGCGTAGGTCAAGGGCCGGCGAGGCGTTGCGCCCGCACGCGCCGCTATCCCAGCGGACCCGTTTGCCATCCGCGCGGGCGTCGCGTCGCGGCAACACGGCCGCAACCTGCCGGAGAACTGCGAGGGATCTCGACGGGTCGAGATCCCTCGCTGCGCGTGCCCTGACGGGTGGCGGATTCGATCTCCGCGGACCGTCAGGTCATTCCCAATCCGAGACCTGGCGCCCCAGCGCACGGCGATCCCGTCCGAGCTACAGCGCCTGTGCCGGATGCGACGATGGCACCCGCCGGCCACAACCACCGCACGTCTCAGCCAACCGTCAGGCCGCGAAGTCCTCCCGCCGGGTCATTTCAGCCGATGCTTGCTGGGCCTGCTCGAGCGCCACCCGCGCGCCGCAGAGTTCACAATGGAACCCCGTGACGCTACGGGCGCCGCTCGGGTCGCTGGCGTACTCCGTTACCCGGTGCTCCGCCGGGTGATCGCAGTTCTCGGGACGGCGTCTCCGCCCGCCGCTGGTGCGCTCGGCCAAGGCCGCGTCACCCTCGCCGCGCTTCCAAAACCTCCATCCGGCCATGGGAGCCCTCCTTCCCGCTGCCCGTGGACCGAACCTCAGTCCTGCACTCTGGGGGGCGCCGGCCGTGCCCTCCTCCTTCGTCGCTGGCGGCCCTGCTTGCCCCAATTGTATCCCTGGCTATCAAGTCTCGACGCACACGAGGGGCGCCAGGGGCCGCCATCCAACGCCTCAGCGCCGGCCGTGCGCACGACGCCAGCCGGCCTATCCCGAATCGGGCGCCTCGCCCTTGCGAGCCCGCCGGTTACGAAGGCCGCAGCAGTCGCGTCACCAACACCGGTGGGATCTCGTGAAATCGATTCCAGGGTCCGGGTGGGGCATCGCGGCCGTCCATCTCAGCGAAGGCGGGCTCGGCCAGCCCGTTGAGCACGAATCCCGCCTCGAAGGCCGGGCCGAAGAGCGCCTGCAACGGTCGGTGGAAGTACGGCTGCTCAACCGGCTGCCCGAGGATCGCGATGCCCGACGCCGCGACCGGCTGCAGATAGCGGGAGACCTTGACCGCGTGCACGTCCCCGTCGCGCTCGACCACGGCGACCCGCCACTCGCGGGTCGCAGCCTTCCCGCTAGGCGGCCCTAGGAGTACGCTGAAAGGTGTGGCACTGCCAACGCTCTTCGGAGGCGTTCCGATGCGCGAGCTGGAAGTGGGACGGATCGATCACTGGTACGGGCATCTGGGGGTCGCAGGCATCCACCTGCTGGCGCCGCTCAAGGTGGGCGACCACATCCGCATCGTTGGCCGGACGACATCCATCGACACCGTGGTCGAGTCGATGGAGATCGAGCACCAGCCCGTCATGGCGGCGGGCCCCGACGCGCACGTGGGCGTGCGCGTGCCCGAACGCGTCCGGATGCACGACCGCGTGTATCTGGTTCCGCAAGCGTAGGCGGACGGCGAACGCGCCGGCGCTGGTCGAGCCGCGATCGGGTAAGGGCGTTCAATTGAACGCCCCTACGTGGTGGGACGGTTGGAGGGGCGGCTCGCGAACCGCCCCTGTGTTCGGTGGCCGTCGCGCATGAAGCTGGGCTACACCCTCTGGGGCATGCCGGACGTGCCCGTCGGCGAGTCCATCCCCCGCCTCGCGGCGATGGGGTATCAAGGCGTCGAACTGAGCGTGCTGCCACGCTGGAATACTTCCTTGGAGCGCTTGGGGCCGGCGGAACGGCGGCTGCTCCGCAGCGTGGTGGCGACCCAGGGACTTGAGCTGACCGCCATCTCCGCCCACGGATCATTGCTCGACCCCGTACGCCACGACGACGCGGCGTGGCGGCTGCGCGGCGCCGTGGACCTGGCCGCCGAGCTCGACCCGACCCGGCCGCCCGTGGTGGTGACCGGCAGCGGGGGCACGCCCGAACAGTGGGACGCAGTGAAGCAGCAGCTCGTGGACGAGTTCTCCACGCACTGCACGTACGCCGGCGAGCGGGGCGTGACCATCGCCATCGAGCCGCACGTGGGCGCGGCGATCGACGAGCCGCACGAAATGCGGTGGCTGATCGAGCGGGTGCCCGGCCTGCGCATCAATGGCGACTATAGCCACTTCCTGGGTCTGGGCCTCAGCGTGGCGGACTCGATGGCGCCGCTGACGCCGTGGATCGTGCACACGCACGTCAAGGGCACGCGCGGCCGCTGGCCGGATCACGAGTTCCTCACGCCGGGCGAGGACGATTTCGACTATGCCGCGTACCTGCGCGCCATACGCGACGCGGGGTACGCCGGGTTCTCGACGGTCGAGGTCTCGGTCATGGTGCAACGACGGCCGGGCTACGACCCGTTCGCGCACGCGCGGCTGGGCTACCACACGCTGGCGGCGGCGTTCGAACGCGCGGGGATCGCGCGAGCGTAGGGCAGGCCCGCCTGCCTGCCGCGGGCCCGTGTGGGCGCGGCACGCCGTATGCCAGCGTTGGTCGCATGCGGGGGCGCCGCGACGTTCCCCCTCAGCCTGCCCTCCCCGCCGGGGAGCGAGGGTTCAGATGGACGACGGTCGCGCCGGCCTGCACGCGGTCCTCTGCCAGCAGGGCAAACGCGAGGACGTACAACAGATTGAAGTAGGTGAGCGGCAGGAGCCGGTGAGACAGGAGGAACAGCACCAGCGCCGCGGCCAGGAGCGGGCGACGGTCGCGCAGCGCGCCCACGAGGGTGGCGGCGGCGAGCCCCGCGCCCAACGCGTAGAGCACAGCCGGCAGCTCGAAGGTGAGCCCGAAGGCCCAGATGCCGATCAGCGGCGCTGGTTCCGGCATGCCCAGCATGGCGCCCGCCAGCAGGATCGCCACCGATACTCCGGCACCCGCCGCGCGCCACGACCAGCGGGTGATCCACGCGCTCGCCCCCAGGACGATGGCCAGCAACGTTACGCCTTCCGCCGCCTGCACGACATCCCCAACACCGCTGCCATGCCCCCAGCCGAGCTGCGCCGCGACGGGCAGGGCCTTGGCCGCCAATAGCAAGGCGTACGCCACACCGAATGCGATGAGGGCCGCTCGCTCGCGCCAGTGCAGCGGCATCCGTTGGGTCAGTTCGGCGGCATTCGGCGCCGCAGCGGTGTGCGATCGAACGTCCCACCCTGGCCTGGCCGTCGCAACGCACCGCCCGATGAGGCACGTCGCGACGAGGGCAGACGCCAGCAGGTAGGCAAGGGTCAGGGCAGCCGATGGCGGCGCTACGCTGGCTCCGATCGAGCCGGCCACGACGAGCGCGAGGAGCAGGCCGCCCGCCCACCGGCGCGCGCGCGCCGCCCGCAGCGCCAGAACACCGGTCAGCACGAAGGCTACGAGCGTGGCGAAGTTCAGCGCCACCACGCCGGCGTCTACGAGCGCGCCGTAGGTTGCCCGCACGGCCGGCGGCGCGCCGTTGAGCATGTATACGGCCCCGCGCGCAAACAGCCGAAGCAGGACGACCTCGACCCCGAGGCCGACAACCAGCCCCGCCGTCAGCCCGCCGGTCAGGCTACGGAGGTCAAGGCCCGTTCGCGCGCGAGCAGTCCATCCAGCATGGTGGCCAGCGCCAGATAGAACGGCTCGTGCGTCCGCTTGCGCAGTTCGGCGCAGAAGGCGGGCGCCCATCGGGTGAGATGCTCCTCTACAAACCGCCGCCGGGCGGCCTCGCAAATCGCGGCTTGATCCGGTCGTGCGCCGTCGCGCGCCAGGCCTTCCTTGACATGCAGCAGCGCTACAAACTCGAGTTCCGTGCCCAGGAAATCGGGCCGCTCGGCGCTGAGCTGCGACGGGTCGACGCCGAAGGCGTGATAGAAGCCCATGACATCGGCCAGAATATTCGGGCGGTCGAACGCCCGGCCGCGGAAGTCGCCCTCGTTGAGGAAGCACGGGTCCTGGCCCACGAAGAGACGCCCGTAGGCCAGTCGCAGCGTGTCCGCTGAGGTTGCCAGCAGCGCCTGATGGCATGCCTCCCAAGGGCCGGCGAGATCCTCTGCGTCGTCCAACGCACGCAGCGCCGCGGGCTCGGTCACGCCCGCGCGCAGGGCCGCGACGACCTCGTCCATTGGGTACTGCCAGGCCGCCGCAACGTCGCGGTAGAGGACCGCCATGGCTTCTTGCTGGGGCGTCATCGGCGGCCAGCCTGGCGGAGAGTACGGATGTGCACGCGCCGCACGCTCCGCACGATCCCCTCTCCCCGGGGGAGAGGGACAGGGTGAGGGGGGGCAGGCGCGCGGAGCGCGCCCCCACGCGGGGTCATCAGGCCCGGGCCCGGCGGCGCAGACCGTAAAGCACGGTGACACCGGCGATGGAAGTGGCCACCCCGGCGAGGACTGCAATGGCGATGTAGGCGCCGACGTTGGATTCCGCCACGGGTGCGGCCGAGGGCACGGGCGCTCCCTGGACGGGCGCTGCCGGACGCGCCGGCGCGGGCGCGGGCGCACCGGGCGTGCCAATCTCTAGCGTCACCCAGGACGACACCGTCTTCTTGCCGTTGATGTCGCCCCGCGCGCCATCCCAGACGGCGAACGCCACGGCGACCGTTGCGCCGGGAGCAAGATCCAGATCGTCCACGGCGGTGGTGGAGAGCGGCCGCGCGATCACCGCCGACCAAACGCCGTCACGCCAGACCGCCCAACCGTCGCCCTCGCCGGTCGCCGTTGCGGCCAGCGTGCCGAACCCCTCCGCGGCCAGGCTCTCGACCGGCGTGGTCTTGGTGGCGCGGGCGACGGGGTTGCCCACATCAGTCGCGGGCCGAAAGCCCGCGACCCCGGCCAGTGGGTACAGCGTCCCGACGGCCCCCGGATTCGCTCCCAGCGTGGTCGGCCCGGCCCCGCGTTCGATGTCGGCCTGGAAATCGGAGCGCCAGTGCAGGATGTTGACCGAGTCGCCGCCCACCCCCATGCAGATGAACGGCTGGCCACCCTTGCTCGGGAACTGCACCGCCGCGCCGTCTTTGAACGCGTCATGCCCTAAACCATCATTCTTGGTTGCGTCTTTCCAGTCGATGCGGATGGCGACCCATTGGCCGTCGGTGAGGGCGCGGACCGACACGGCCTCCACGCTCGGCGTAGGTGCGCGGGGAACGGCGACGACCTGTCCGCTCATGGGCGCGTCGATCGCCACGGCCGACTGCCAGAGCGGCGAGGCAGGGTCCTTGATCGGCAACGGGCCGGCCACGTGCGCCGCGACCAGATCCGTTGCGGGTGCGGCGGCGAGCGGCACGCGGGCAACCGTCACCGCCACCGCCACCAGGAGCAAGGCGGCGAGGACCATGGCGCGAAATCGCATGGCGTAACCCCTCCCTATGGCTCGTTCACGCGCATGACGCCGGCGGCGGCGTCGTACTCGGGTCGTGTGTAGATCGGCTCGTCGAAGCCGACCTTGAAGATTTCGCTGCCCTTCGCATCCAAGGCCCGCACGGCCTTGTCCAGGAGTTGGTACGAGCCGATGATCTTGTCGGTCATGCCGAACAGGCGCAGCACGCCGAACAGCCGGTCATCAGGATTCGCATAGGTTGCGATGGCCTGTTCGACGTTAGGGCCGAACAGCTGCTTGAGATAGGGGCGCGGGGCCCAGCGCGGCGGGATGTAGTACAGGTTAGGCTCGAGGCCGAGCTGGGCGTACAGCGGCAGCGCCACCTTGGCCTCGTGCACGAGGTAATCGATGGGATTATTCGGATCCGATTTGTCGGGCGGGCTGACCCAGCCTTGCAGCCGGATCTTGCCGACGCAGGCCACCACGCAGCGGGACTGCAGGCCCAGCTCGATGCGGGGGTAGCAGCCGATGCATTTTTCGGACGTCCGCGTCACCGGGTTGTACATGCTCTTCTTGTAGGGGCAGGCCTCGACG
>Ga0194121_10011490_pt1 | contig 10532 bp, 6 predicted proteins | sample TA2MahCa50mmetaG_FD_148609 | JGI IMG/M metagenome (GOLD analysis project Ga0194121, IMG submission 148609) | Freshwater microbial communities from Lake Tanganyika, Tanzania - TA2015020 Mahale Deep Cast 50m | ecosystem: Environmental > Aquatic > Freshwater > Lake | place: Tanzania: Lake...
TTATCTGGAGTTCATCCGCTTCTGTAAGGTAGCGGCTGGTGACGCCGAACCGTGCGGAGGCCACCTGTTTGATGGCCGACCGCATAGAGTCGCCATTAGGGAGTGGTTCGTAGCGGGCTTCGTCTTCTCCCCCTTCACCGGTATTACTCTTGGCCCCTAGCCGGTTCATGGCGATGGCCAGGGTGGTATGTGCTTCCCAGGAGATAGAGCCGAATGACATGGCACCCGTCGCGAACCTGCGGTAGATCTGCTCTGCGGGTTCCACTTCCTCTAACGGGATCGACGCATGCGTCTTTCGGAAGTCGAGCAGGCTGCGCAGCGTACAGGCTTTCTCTGCCTGGTCGTTGACTGCTTTTGAGTAGCGGCGGAAAGCGGCGTAGTCATTGGTCCGAGTAGAAAGCTGCAGAAGGTGGATGGTTTGCGGGTTGAAGAGGTGATATTCTCCTTTCCGATTCCATTGGTAGAGACCTCCGGACGGCAGCTGGTCGTTGGGTACTTGTTTGCGGCTGAAGGCGATGCCATGTTTTGCCAGGGCCTCCCGGGCAATCTCGTCGAGGCCAAGCCCTTCGATACGGGAGACTGCGCCGGTGAAGTATTTATCTACGACTGTCTTGGAGATTCCGATGATCTCCATGATCTGAGCGCCCTGATACGACTGCAGGGTGGAGATCCCCATCTTGGAGAATACTTTCAGCAGCCCATCGTTGACGGCTTTGATATAGTTTTTCTTGAGGTGTTCGGGATCGAGGTCGGTCTGTAGGCGTCCGGTATTTCTAAGGTCCCGGATGGTCGACAGGGCGAGGTATGGGTTGATCGCGGTGGCTCCGAATGCCAGCAGGCAGGCGAAGTGATGGACTTCCCATACATCCCCGGCTTCCACGACGATCCCTACCCTTCCGCGAAATCCTTTGCGGATGAGGTGGTGGTGCACGGCCGAGGTTGCCAGCAGCGAGGGGATGGGTGCGTGCTCAGAGTCAACGGCCCTGTCTTGCAGGATGAGGACTTCGAATCCGTCTTGTACTGCATCGACGGCATAGCGGCAGACGCGTTCTAGGGCAGACTGCAAGGAGCCGAGCTTGCCATCTGCCCGGAAATAGCATTGCAGCGTCTTAGCCTGGAAGATGCCAGTGTCGATGCTTCGGATCCGTTCCAGGTCGTGGTTGGTGAGCACGGGATGCTTGAGTGCGACGGTGTGACAGCTCAGGGGGTCCTCTGTCAGCATATTGCCGTTATTACCGACAAAGCTGGCCAGAGACATGACGAGTCGTTCACGGATCGGGTCGATTGGAGGGTTGGTGACCTGCGCGAACAGCTGCTTGAAGTAGCTGCTGAGGTGTTGTGGCTGATCGCTCAGCACGGCCAGTGGGGTATCGCTGCCCATCGAGCCAACCGGCTCCTTGCCTTCCAGGGCCATCGGGGTGATGATCTTGTCGAGGTCTTCGCGGGTATAGCCGAAGGCCTTCTGGTATTTGAATATCTGGTCATGTTCTAGGTGTGTGAACATGATCCTGGGCTCTGGCAGTTCGTTCAGGCGGATCTTGTATTTGTTCAGCCATTCGGAGTAAGGCTTGCGATTGCAGATGTCGTTTTTGATTTCCTCGTCGCTGATGATACGCCCCTGTTCGAGGTCGACGACGAACATGCGTCCGGGCTGCAGCCTGCCGTTTTCACGTATCAGGGATGGATTGACGGGGAGGGCGCCGCTTTCGGAGGCCATGATCACGCGGTCGTCTGTTGTTACACAGTAGCGGGAGGGCCTCAGGCCGTTGCGGTCCAGGGTGGCGCCGATGATGCGGCCATCAGTAAAAGAGATGGAGGCCGGCCCGTCCCAGGGTTCCATCATTGAGGCATGGTACTCGTAAAAGGCTTTGCGGGCTGGGTCCATCAGGTCGTTCTCGTCCCATGCTTCTGGGATGAGCATCATCATCACGTGGGGCAGTGAGCGCCCCGTCATGCATAGCAACTCGATCATATTGTCGATGCAGGCACTGTCGGACTGCCCTTCTACTACCATAGGTAGAAGCATCTCCATCTCTTCTTTGGTGAAGAAGGGTGAGGTAAAGCCCCGTTCGCTGCTTTTGAGCCAGTTGAGGTTGCCCTGGAGGGTGTTGATTTCCCCGTTGTGGGCGATGAATCGGAAGGGCTGCGCGAGCTTCCAGGAGGGGAACGTGTTGGTCGCGAAGCGGGAATGAATAAGCCCGAAGGCGCTTACCAGCCGTCGGTTGCGCAGGTCTGAGAAATAATGCCGTACCTGTCCGCTCGTGAGCTGCCCTTTGTAAACAATCACTTTGTGAGAGAGCGATGCGATGTAGAAGCCGACAGGGTCTTTGCGGACGGTGTCTTGGATGAGGTGGCTGGCGTGGTTGCGTAGCACGAAGAGCTTGCGCTCGAACTGCATCGGGTCTGACACATGGTCTGGGCAGGCGACGAAGACCTGCTCCATCTCCGGCTCTACCGAGAGGGCCGTGGGGCCGATGCCGGTAGGGTCAACGGGCACTTTCCGCCAGGCCAGAATCTCCAGTCCCAGTGTGTCTGCCGTGCGTTGGAAGATCTCCCGGCATTCCTCCCGCTTCCGCAGGTCTTTAGGGAAGAACACACAGCCGGCAGCATAGCGTCCGAAGGGGGGGAGGTGTACGCCGAGGGCCAGGCACTCTTCGAAGAAGAACTCATGGGGTGTCTGGATGAGGATCCCGGCTCCGTCGCCTGTATTATCTTCACAGCCGCAAGCGCCGCGATGTTCCATGTTCTCGAGGATCGTCAGCGCGTCGGAGACGATCTGATGGCTTCGGTTGCCTTTGATGTTCGCAACGAAGCCTATCCCACAAGCGTCATGCTCGAATTCGGGGCGATATAATCCATAATCGCTTGCCATGATGCAGCGTCAAATTTGATAAAATTGAATAATAAAGGTGTTTTATAGGATAGAATCTAAAAGGGTGGCAAGCGTTCGGCTGAAATTACAAAACACATAGGTATTTTACGTTTTATGTTTTATGATTTGCACATTTAAACTCATACGAGGTATCCATAGAGTTTATCGTCTTTGTTGATTTCGGTGAATTGGATTCCGGATAGCCGCATCCGTTCGATGAGGGATTGATAGTCGTGCCGGTGACGGAGTTCGATGCCTACCAGTGCAGGGCCAGCTTCTTTGTTGGTCTTTTGCATATACTCGAAGCGGGTGATGTCGTCGGTAGGGCTGAGGGTACTGTTGACGAAATCTTTCAGCGCGCCGGGTCGTTGTGCGAAGCTGATGAGGAAGTAGTGTTTGAGGCCTTCGTATTGCAGGGATCGTTCTCGGATCTCGGGCATGCGTTCGATGTCGTTGTTATTGCCGCTCACAATGCACACGACGTTCTTCCCGCGCAGTGCTTCCCGGTAGTCTTCCAGTGCTGCGATGGCAAGGGCTCCGGCAGGCTCCACCACGATCGCCTCTTCATTATAGAGCCGCAGGATGGTGGTGCATATCCTCCCTTCCGGCACCAGGTGCATCTCGTCGACTACTTCGCGGCAGATGGGGAACGTATGGTCACCGACTCTTTTGATGGCAGCGCCATCTACGAACCGATCGATGGTAGCGAGGGTCACGGGGTGGCCTGCCCGGAAGGCTTCGCTCATGGAGGGTGCGCCTTCGGGTTCTACGCCGATGATGCACGTATGGGGCGAGTGTTCCCGAAACCAGCTGCCCACGCCCGCGGCTAGCCCTCCACCGCCAACGGGCAGGAAGAGCAGGTCTATCCCTTGGAGATCTTCCAGGATTTCCAGGCCGACGGTGCCCTGGCCCTCTATGATCTTCAGATCGTCGAAAGGTGGGATGAAGACCATGCCATGGTCTTCTGTATGTTGCTTGGCGGCAGCAGCACAGTCGTCGAAGGTGTCGCCGATGAGGCGGATTTCGATCCACTCTTCGCCAAACATGCGGGTCTGTTCGATCTTTTGCCTGGGGGTGATAACGGGCATGAAGATGACGCCTTTGAGGCGCAGCTTGCAGCAGCTATAGGCGAAGCCCTGGGCGTGGTTGCCTGCGCTGGCGCATACGACGCCCTGGCGGGCTACTTTCGGGTCTAGGGTGCTCATCCGATTGTAGGCACCCCGTATCTTATAGGATCGTACCACCTGGAGGTCTTCTCGCTTGAGGTAGATCTGTCCTTCGTATTCGCGGGAAAGCCGAAGGTTGATCTGCAGGGGGGTGTGCAAGGCTACCTTGCCGATTCTCTCTGCGGCTCTTCGGATATCGATGGACGTTTGAGTGGCTGGTTGCATCTACAGATATTCTGGCAATCTAAGCCGGGCTCTGGAGGGTGTCGCCAGGGACCGGGCGGGAGGAAGTATTTCTCAGCTTATTGGTTTTCGGGCCGCAGGCTACGGACGGTCTTGCCGGCCTGCCACATCTCGCTCTGTCGCAGTTCCAGAAGCTCTTCTTCGAGCCGGCTGCGGTAGTCGGGCTGGCTGTTGCTGTCGATGCTGCGCTGGCTTTCCTTACTGGCGGAGACGCTGTCGTACAACTCGTTGAAGACAGGCAGGGTAGCATCCCGAAAGCGTTTCCACCAGTCGAGGGCGCCGCGTTGCGCGGTGGTGGAGCAGTTGGCATACATCCAGTCCATGCCGTTTTCAGCTACCAGCGGCATTAGCGATTGGGTGAGTTCTTCGACCGTCTCGTTGAAGGCTTCGGAAGGAGAGTGGCCACGCTCCCGGAGCACTTGATATTGGGCGGCGAAGATGCCCTGGATGGCTCCCATGAGGGTGCCGCGTTCACCTGTGAGGTCGCTGTATACTTCTTGCTGAAAGCTTGTTTCAAAAAGATAGCCGCTGCCGATGGCGATGCCTAGGGCTACGACGCGTTCGAAGGCCCTGCCGGTCGCGTCCTGGTGAATGGCGTAGCTACTATTGAGGCCACGGCCTTGCAGGAACATCCGCCGCAGGGAGGTGCCGGAGCCTTTGGGGGCCACGAGGATGACATCTACATCCGGGGGTGGCACGATGCCGGTCTGGTGGCGGTAGGTGATGCCGAAGCCATGGGAGAAGTAAAGCGCCTTGCCGGGCGTGAGGTGGGCTTTGACTGTCGGCCATAGGGCTATCTGTGCCGCATCGCTAAGGAGATAGCAGATGATGGTTCCTCGCTGAAGGGCCTCTTCAATCTCGAAGAGGGTCTCGCCAGGCACGAAGCCGTCGCGTACTGCCTTGTCCCAACTCTTGGATTCCTTCCGCTGGCCGATGATGACGTTGACGCCATTCTCTTTCTGGTTGAGTGCTTGTCCAGGGCCCTGGACGCCATAGCCAATGACAGCCACGACCTCATCCTTGAGTATCTCACGTGCTTTCTCGAGCGGGAATTCTTCCCGTGTCACTACATTTTCCTCTACGCCACCGAAGTTCAGTTTTGCCATGTCGATTTTTTTGGTATTTGTTTTCAGTTGTTGACTTGTTGGTGGCTTCTTCACATCGAGAAGATGCCTTGCTGGCTTTCTACCGGCTGGCTTGCGAGGGGCTGGCGCGGCTCAGCCTCTTCGAATTCCTTGAGTTTGTCGTGGAAGCCGGAGCTATGCTTGATGATTGCCACGCGGGCGCTTCGTACGAATTCGATTAGGCCGAAGGTACTCAGCACTTCTATGAGCTTGTCTGTTTCTTCGCGGTGTCCGGAGGTTTCGAAGATGGTGAAGTCGCGGCGAATGACGACGGCCCGGGCTCCGTGTTCCCGCAAGAGTCTTTCTACCTTGGCCTTCTCGGCGATCTCGTCGGTTGGCACTTTATAGAGGGCCAGCTCCTGCCAAACGATCTCCTCGTTGGTATTGAAGTAAGCTTTGAGTACGTCAACTTGTTTTTCGATCTGCCGGACAATTTTTCTCACGACGTCTTCTGTCTCGTTGACGACGATGGTAAAGCGGTGGATGCTCTCGATCTCCGAGGGGGAGGTGTTGAGGCTCTCGATGTTGATCTTCCGGCGGGAGAATATGATGGCAATCCGGTTGAGCAGTCCGACCTGGTTCTCTGTGTATACTGTGATGGTGTATTCCTGTCTCATGTGCGTCTTGTTGGGTAGTGTGAATGGCCTTAGCGCAGCCTGATTTCGCCCACGCCGCAGCCCTGCGGCACCATGGGGAAGACATTGTTCTCTTTGCCGACCATCACTTCCAGCAGGAAGGAGCCTGGATGGCTGACCATCTGTCGAACGCCAGTTGCAAGGTGTGCTCGTTTGCTGACAGTGGCACCTTCGATGCGGTATGCTTTTGCCAGCGCGACAAAATCAGGGCTCTCAATGTCTACGGATGAGTACCGCTTGCCGTGAAAGAGCTGCTGCCACTGGCGCACCATGCCCAGGAAGTTGTTGTTCAGGATAAGGATTTTTACATCGACGCCGAACTGCATGATGGTACCGAGCTCCTGCAGGGTCATCTGGAAGCCTCCGTCGCCAATGATGGCTACCACCTGGCGATGGGGTGCCCCGTATTTAGCTCCGATGGCGGCGGGCAGTGCGAAGCCCATCGTCCCGAGGCCGCCGGAGGTGATGTTGCTCTTGCTTTCATTAAAGCGGGCATAGCGGCAGGCGACCATCTGATGCTGGCCTACGTCTGTGACAATGATCGCATTTCCGTGGGTGCATTCGTTGAGTTCGCGGATCACTTCACCCATGGTGAGAACTTCACCGGTCGGGTTTAGCTCATCCTGTATGACGGCTTCGGTCTCTTCTGACATGCATTGACGGAAGCGTTGCAGCCAGGTGTTATGTTGCTTTGTTTCAATGAGTGCCGTGAGCAGTGGCAGGGTCTCTTTGCAGTCGCCCCAGACCGGTATGGTGGCTTTGATGTTCTTGTCTATCTCGGCGGGGTCGATGTCGAGGTGTACGATGCGGGCCTGACGGGCGTACTTGTCGAGCCGGCCGGTGACCCGGTCGTCGAAGCGCATGCCGACGGCGATGAGCACGTCACATTCATTGGTCAGCACGTTGGGGCCATAGTTTCCGTGCATACCCAGCATGCCGACGTTGAGGGGATGGTCTGTAGGCAGTGCGCTGAGGCCGAGGATGGTCCAGGCGGCAGGGATGCCTGATTTCTCAAGGAAGGCGGTGAATTCTTTCTCAGCCCTTCCCAGGATCACTCCCTGGCCGAAGATGACGAAGGGTCGCTGGGCTTGGTTGATGAGCGCGGCAGCCTCTTCTACAAAGCGCATGCGGACCACTGGCTTGGGCCGGTAGCTCCGGATGTGTTGGCATGAGAGTATCCTTTGTAGTCGAACGACTGTACCTGAGCGTTCTTGGCAATGTCGATGAGCACGGGCCCCGGGCGGCCACTCGCGGCGATATAGAAGGCCTTGGCCAGCACGGTTGGCAGCTCGGCGGCATCGGTGACCTGGTGGTTCCATTTGGTGATCGGTGTGGTAATGTTGATCACGTCGGTCTCCTGGAAAGCATCGGTACCCAGCAGGTGGGCGAAGACCTGCCCGGTGATGCATACCAAGGGGGTGGAGTCGATCATGGCATCGGCGAGGCCTGTAACAAGGTTGGTGGCTCCGGGGCCGCTGGTTGCGAATACTACGCCCGTACGGCCGGAAGAGCGGGCATATCCCTGGGCGGCATGGATGCCTCCCTGTTCGTGCCTGACCAGTACATGCTCTAGGCGGTCTGTATAGCCATAGAGTGCATCATAGATGGGCATGATGGCACCTCCCGGGTATCCGAATATGGTCTTCACACCTTCTGCTATCAGCGCTTCACAGACGGCTTCTGCGCCGGTGAGTGTCCGGGGGGAGGGGGCGGTGCTGGCAGCGGCGGGGGCTGTAGATAGGATCGTGTCTGTTGCCATGGCGTTTGGTTGGGTCATTCGTCTGTCACGCAGCCTTCAGCGGCTGTGCGTACGGTCATTGCATATTTGTAGAGGATACCTCGGGTGGCTTTGGGGGCGGGTTTCGTCCATCGGCTCCGCCTATCTGTCAGCTCAGCCTCCGACACATGCAGGGTGATGCTGTTCTGTGTTGCATCTATCTCGATGATGTCATCGTCTTGTACGAGTGCGATGTTTCCTCCCTGGAAGGCTTCCGGCGTGATATGCCCTACGACGAAGCCATGGGTGCCTCCGCTGAAGCGACCGTCGGTGATCAAGGCCACCGACTTACCAAGTCCTGCCCCGATGATAGCCGAGGTCGGCTTGAGCATCTCGGGCATGCCCGGTGCTCCTCGCGGGCCAACCTGTCGGATCACGACGACGTCGCCCGCCTGTACCCGGCCGTTGCCAATCCCTTCGATCAGGGCTTCTTCGCCTTCAAAGACGCGTGCAGGGCCGGAGAATCGTTCCCCTTCTTTGCCGCTGATTTTGGCGACGCTGCCTTCTGTCGCCAGGTTGCCATAGAGGATCTGGAGGTGTCCGGTGGCTTTGACGGGTTGCTCTACGGGCAGGATCACTCGTTGGTTGTCAAAAACAAGATCTGGCACTTCTGCCAGGTTTTCCCCTAGGCTTTGGCCTGTGACGGTCAGGCATTCGCCGTGCAGCATCCCTATGCCGAGCAGGTATTTCATGACGGCGGGTACGCCGCCGATGCGGTGCAGATCTTCCATCAGGTATTTCCCGCTGGGTTTGAGATCTCCGATAACCGGGACCTGGTCGCTCACCCGCTGGAAGTCGTCTTGTGTCAAAGGCACGCCGACGGCTCGGGCCATCGCGATGAAATGGATGACGGCGTTGGTGGACCCTCCGAGTGCAATGATGATGGTCAGGGCGTTTTCAAAGGCTTTCCTCGTCATGATCTGGGAGGGTCTGATGTCTTTTTCCAGCAGATGTCGGATGGCTGCGGCGGCGCTGCGGCATTCTGCACGTTTCTCCGGGCTGAGGGCGGGGTTGGAGGAGGAATAGGGCAAGCTCATGCCTAAGGCTTCGATGGCCGAGGCCATCGTGTTGGCGGTATACATGCCGCCGCAGGCGCCGGCGCCGGGGCATGCGTTTCGGATGATGCCTTTGAAGTCGGCTTCGTCGAGGGTGCCCGCTATCTTTTGTCCCAGCGCTTCGAAGGCAGAGATGATGTTGAGGTCTTCCCCTTTCCAGTGTCCTGGGGCGATGGTGCCGCCGTAGACCATCATGGCGGGTCGGTCAAGACGGCCCATGGCGATAAGGGAGCCGGGCATGTTCTTGTCACATCCGGGCACGGCGATGAGGCCATCGTAATACTGGGCGCCGCAGACGGTCTCGATGGAGTCGGCGATCAAGTCTCGACTCACCAGGGAGTAGCGCATGCCGGGGGTGCCGTTGGCCATCCCGTCGCTCACTCCGATGGTGTGAAAGACGAGTCCTACAAGGCCTTCTGCGCGCACGCCGTCGCGGATCTCGTCTGCCAGACTGTTGAGGTGCATATTGCAGGGGTTCCCCTCATAGCCCATGCTGGCGATGCCTACCTGTGCTTTTGGCAGGTCTTCTTCTGTCAGCCCGATGGCATGGTACATCGCCTGGGCGGCGGGCTGGGTGGGGTCCTGTGTTAGGATGCGGCTATATCGGTTTGTGTCAGCCATGGGCTCAGATGATGGTTGACTTCCGTACTTGGATGTTGGCGATGTTCACTTCGGCCGGCACTTTCCGGGTGATATGGTCGCAGACCAGTTCCCCGATGGTGGAGGTGAAGTAGAAGTTTACAGGGTCGATGTCTTTGGTGACAAACCCGTGTTGCAGGGTCCAGTCGACGGCCTGACGGACGACGGTGGCTTCCTCTTGCAGGGAGAGGTATTCGAGCATCATGGCTGCCGAGAGGATGGAGCCGACGGGGTTGGCGATGTCTTTGCCGGCCGCCTGTGGGTAGGAGCCATGGATCGGCTCGAAGAGGGCTTTCTGGCCTCCGACGGAGGCCGACGGCAGCAGTCCGAGGGAGCCGCTGAGGACGCTGGCTTCATCGCTGAGGATGTCGCCGAACATGTTCTCGGTGAGGATGACATCGAACTGTGCGGGGTTGACGACAATCTGCATAGCTGCATTGTCGACGAACATATATTCCGTAGCCACGTCGGGGTAGACGCTGGCGGTTTCCTGCACGATGCGCCGCCACAGGCGTGAGGTCTCGAGCACATTGGCCTTATCGACCAGGGTGACCTTCTTCCTTCGCAGTTGGGCCTGGCGGTAGGCGAGATGGGTGATGCGTTCGATCTCATGCCGTTGGTAGAGGCAGGTGTCGGACGCGATGGTATGGCCTTCGTCGACATGCTTGTTGCCGAAATAAATCCCGCCCGTGAGTTCCCGGAAGATGATCATGTCGACGCCTTCGAGTCGTTGAGCTTTGAGTGGGGAGAGGTGTTCCAGGGCGGGATATGCTTTCACGGGCCGGATGTTGGCAAAGAGCCCCAGCTCCCGGCGGATGCGGAGCAGTCCCTGTTCTGGCCTGACTTTCGCTGTTGGGTCGTTGTCGTACTTAGGATGCCCGATGGCGCCAAAGAGGGTGGCTTCCGCCTGCTGGCAGGTGGCGAGCGTCTCTGGTGGGAGGGGGTCGCCGGTGGCATCGATGGCAACGGCGCCCATGAGGGCGTGCTCGTAGTGAAACGTATGTCCGAAGCGCTGGGCCAC
>Ga0194121_10011492_pt1 | contig 10530 bp, 9 predicted proteins | sample TA2MahCa50mmetaG_FD_148609 | JGI IMG/M metagenome (GOLD analysis project Ga0194121, IMG submission 148609) | Freshwater microbial communities from Lake Tanganyika, Tanzania - TA2015020 Mahale Deep Cast 50m | ecosystem: Environmental > Aquatic > Freshwater > Lake | place: Tanzania: Lake...
CAGGAGATTTTCCCTGCGACCGGCGAAATGCCGGAGCGCGGCATGGCCGCAGCGTTGCAGATTGGCCGCATGTCAGTGCCAGAAAACGTCGATAGCGCATGGAATACCTGGTACAACGGCGAGTATATTCCTGGTTACCGCAAAGTCCCAGGGGTGATCTATGCACGACGCTTCCGAGTGGTGGAAGGGAACGTGCGTTATACGACGGTGTACGAATTCGAGCACGACAAAGTTTCCGAGAGCGCGGAGTGGAATCACCAGCGCGCCAACTCCTCGCCGCATTCGGAGCGGATGCGCGGCGTGATGACCATGGCGGAGGGGTCGCCTGGCGTGTATCGGCGTATTTGAGACGTTGTGCTTCTTCCAGGCACATGTGCATGTGCCTGGAAAAGGAGATGCTCACGTATGCACACCCTGCTCTTTCTCTGCACGGGCAACTACTACCGCAGCCGTTTTGCTGAGTTACTCTTCAACGCTCTGGCTACGGCACACGCTGTGCCCTGGCAGGCGTTTTCACGCGGTCTCGCCCTGGTGCACGACGGTAGGAATCCAGGCCCTATGAGCCCCATTGCCATCGAGGCCCTCAACGCGATAGGCATTACGAGCGTTGCCATGGAGCGCTTCCCGTTGCAAGTCGCAGAGCAGGACTTTCAGCGCGCTGACCGCATCATTGCCTTACACGAGGACGAGCATAAACCGTATCTCCAGGCACACTATCCCGCCTGGCTTCAGCAAGTGGACTATTGGCATGTGCGCGATGGTGTGCCGACCCCAGCGTACAACCCGTTGCACGAGATCAGCGGTGCAGTACGGGCCTTGATGGCGCACTTACGCACGTAATGCCTGGCTCCCTATGCATCTTCTGCGCCTGCCACCCTGCCGTCCCTCTGGGATGCTGGCCGGCGTGCGTCCTCACACACGAATGCGCAGGGCAATACAGGTAGCACTGTAACTCGTCTCCAGGGCAAGCGGCAGGCACATGTCCTCCCCCAACCACAAAGGCAGCGTGGGCAATGGCGCTCCAACGGCAAGCGTTTCGGGCCAGACATCCAGACGCTGTACACCAGCGGCATGTACGGGGTGATAGCCTACCGCGTACAAGGATGAGGACGTATCCCAGGCAAGTGGACACGCAAGACCCAAGAGCTCCACGATGGCGGTATGCAGATTCGCAGTACGCTCAGTCACCACATCAATGATGATAACAGCCACACCCTGTTGCAAGTAAGCGGCACACTTCACCGCAAAGGCACGGCGGTGACTGGCACGGTCCTTGTTGGCTGGACTCACGATTTCAATGGCCGACCGTAACTGTGGTCCGCCCATGTGCTGCATCACGCGGACTTCATAGACGTCCAACCCTACGAAATCGACCACCGTGGAGAGTGGTGCTTGCGGCGGTGCCCACAGCCGTGTCGCCACGCCACCGGGAAGGGATGCCTGCGGCTCCTCCGTCTGAAACGTCCCCACGTCAACCTGTACTCCCCCGCCGAGTGTCACCAGTGGCATAGCCACATACTCGTCTGGCAACTGGCCCTGATTCAGTTGCGTGGCCATCATGGCGGCCCAGGTACTGTGAATCCCTTCCCACGGTCTCTCGAGACTCAGTGGGCGATGAAAATGGTCCAGTAAAGGCATAACACACTACTCCTGCAGGACCTCTGGCGGTGTGCCGCACCGCGGCGACGCCTCCCGTCGGATATCTGCAAAGATACCGCCGCTGATCTGGACCAGTGCGGCTAATGCGACACAGAAAATGGCAGAGCTCGACCCGCCAGCAGGATAGATCTGGGTATAGCGCTGCAGGGAAGTATCCAGATACACCCTGTAGGGTCGGTGACGATGCCCTACCGGGGGCACTCCTCCGGGGGCATAGCCAAAATACTCGATACACTGGGCTGGGGTCGCAAGTTTGACGTGCTTGCGTGTGACGCCCAGTAAGGTGGCCAGCTTACGATCGTCCACCCGTTGATCGCCACTGGCAATCACCAGCACCGGCTGTGCCTGGACGATAAACCCGATGCTTTTGGCGATCTGCCCAACCTCGCAACCGAGAGCCGCCGCAGCCAGGGGCGCCGTGGCGGTCGACTGGGAGAACAGGCGAATGGTAATGCCAAGTTGAAAGGCATCTAATGCCGTCTGCACGTGCTCTGGGGTCAGCGCTTCCACACGTTCTATCCTCGCTATCGCTCTCGGGCTTGGGCAATGACCGCAACAACCCTCTCTACGGACGTGCCTGCATATGCGGACGCGAGGCCGAGGCGATGTCTGCCTCTGGCGGTAAGACCAGACGGGTGGGCAGTACCCGTGCGGCCTCCGGGGTCTGCGCCAGGGCTGGTTCAATACCTTTACTGAGATCGCGCGCGGCCTTCAAGATGTTACGTCGTACCCGGATAATCGCTTCGTCGGAACTCACCAGATGCTCCAACCAGCGATGCGCAATCGGCCCCCACTGGTCTTCGATCATCGCCAGATCTTGGATAGGGAAGGATTTGATGCCAGTGTAGGAGTAGTTACGCTGGGCCAGGCGATCGATCAGGTAGTCGTTATTTTTATTGGCCACGGGCGTAAACGTACCAGGAATCACTTCGGGGAACAGAAAGCCACCGTGTTTGTTTTCCCACAGTTCACGGGCGGAGAGGGGATCGTTGAGATCATAGCGCAGACGGTAATGCATTGTATGGCTATCGTCCACCGGCACGCGGAAATTCATCTGCAGGACTTTCGGACTAGAGCCTGGCGTGGTGAAGCACGGCATGATCCAGTGCGTCACGCTCACGTAGTTGTTCCCATCGCCTTGTTGCCGTACGGCCCCGAAGATATTGCCGTATGGCGTATCCTCCAGGACGTAGCGTGGCATCATATCGTCCATGCTGCCTTCGCTCTCGCGGATGCGCAGGTGCAGATTGCTGGCGTTGTTATCCAGGGTCCGATGCAAGAAGGGCGCATGGGTAGCGTCAAAGTCGCCTTCCATAGACTGGAAGTAATTGCAATTGACGATCAGTTTCTGGATAAAGCGATGGCTGTCAGGCGTGTCTAGCCAGGCAAAGTGATAAAACGGGGGTTGTTTGTCAAGCGGCCCCATATAGACCCAGATGAGTCCCGCCTTTTCGATGACCGGATACGACGTGATACGCACCTTCGCCTTGTACGTATTGCCCTCCGGGACATTCGGAATGTCCACACAGGTGCCGTTGACATCGAATTTCCAGCCGTGATAGACACAGCGCAACCCGCACGCCTCGTTCCGCCCAAAGAACATAGGCGCGCCCCGGTGAGGGCAGTACGCGTCCAGCACCCCGACAGTGCCGTTGGTGTCACGAAAGCCCACGAGATTTTCACCCAGGATGCGCAAACGCACCGGGGGGCAGTCCGCCCCAGGCAATTCTTCGGACAGCATTGCTGGCAGCCAGAAGCGCCGAAAGAGTTCACCCATCGGTGTCCCAGGGTCGGTTTCCGTCAACAGCTGATTTTCTTCAACACTAAGCATGATCTTGCCTTCTCCTGTAAAGCGTTGAGTATCATCCAGCATCCTCACGCACCTGAGCGCCGCGTAAGCGTGGATCCAACACGTCCCGCAAGGCATCGCCGAGCAGATTGAAGCCAAAGACCGCCAGGCTCACCACCAGACTGGGAAAGAGCACCAGCCATGGCGAGACTTCCACGTACTTTTGCCCGGTAATCGACAGCATACCGCCCCACGAGGGCACGTCAGGCGGGGTCCCGACCCCGAGGAAACTGAGTGCTGCTTCTACCACCACAGCATAGCCAAGATTCGCGGTGGCAAAGACAATGTATGGCGCCAGACAATTGGGCACCATGTGCCAAAAGAGCAGGCGCCAGGCATTGGCCCCAAGCGCACGCGCGGCAAGGATGTAATCCCGCTCTTTTACGACGAGCGCCTGCGCCCGCACCACCCGTGCCGAGGCCGGGAGCAGCAAGACGATCAGCGCCAGAATCACGTTACGTAACGCGGCCCCAGCCACTGCAACAATCGCCAGGGCCAGGATGATCGCCGGGAAGGCCATCAGGGCATCAATGAGTCGCTGCACCAGCAAATCGACTTTCCCACCACAGTACGCACTCACGACTCCCACCAGAGCCCCCAGTGTCACCCCAATACCGACACTGAGGAGACTGACCAGTAAGGACACACGGGCGCCATAGAGTAGCCGGCTCAAAGTATCGCGCCCGAGCTGGTCGGCCCCCAGCCAAAAGTACTGCCCAGTCTCCGTGTAGAGTGTGCCCGGACTGGCATATTTATAGGTCACATGCACGGCGTAAGGATCAAACGGCGCCAACACTGGAGCACCACACGCCACCAGCACCAAACCGCCAAGGATACATGCTCCCAGCAGCCCTAATGGTTGCTTCTGCGCAAAGCTCTGCACCGAACGTAGCAGCGCGGCAGGCACACCACCAGCCTGTGGTTGGCGCAGGGCAGCGGGGGGTATCTGGCCAGTTTTAAGCATAACGCACCCTTGGATCGAACCAGGAATAACAGAGATCGACCAGGAGATTGGCAGTCAGGACGATCACCGCGTAGCATAAGACGATCGCCTGAATCAGCGTATAATCCCGAGCGATAATCGCATCGAGTAGCAGCGTGCCCATGCCCGGTACCAGAAAGATCTTTTCGATGATGATGGTACCACCCAGCAGACGGGCTAGCGACCAGGCCGACACCGTAATGATCGGCAAGGCCGCATTCTTGAGGGCATGCCCCAGGATAATACGCTGTTCGGCCAGACCTTTCGCACGCGCTGTGCGAATATAGTCTTCGCGCAATACTTCTAACATGGCTGACCGAGTGACACGGGCCGTAAAGTTGAGCTCAAAGAAGGCCAGCGTCAGAGCAGGAAAAAGCATTTGCTGGACATTCGTCCACGGGTCTTCCCACAACATGGCATACCCCAGTGGGGGGAACCAGTGAAACAGTTTCACGAGCAAATAAATGACCACCAGACCCGTGACAAAAATCGGGATACTAATCCCGACAAAAGTCACCAGGCGCGCCCCGTAGTCCAGCCAGCTATGCTGCTTCAGGGCGGAAACGGCTCCGAGAGGGACAGCGAGCAGCACGCTGACGAGCACCGCCAGGATGGACAGTTCCAGCGTTGCCGGGAGACGTGGAGCGATTTCCTTGATGATCGGGGTACGGTAGAATAACGAGGTGCCAAGATCGCCATGCAGTAATCCCCAGAGCCAGGCGCCGTATTGGACGTAGGCAGGCCTATCAGTTCCGAGAGCCCGACGGAGCTTGGCCAAGTCTTCTGGCTTGAATGAACCATCACCCGAGGCCCCAGCCAGCATGAGCAGCGCTGGATCGCCAGGGATGACGCGCATCAGTAGAAACACCATGAGCGTCACTGCCAGCATGATGGGAATGTACAGCAGGAGTCGCCGTATAAGGTAGCGCATGCGGGCTCCTCCCCAGCCAGCTTACTTCTCAAGCCACACGTGATCCCATTTCAGCATGACCTGGATTGTCTCGGCTGGCACGAAAGCACCGGCAGCGGTCTTGAGTTTGTCGCTCACCACATACACGCGCCGCGCCCAAAAAAGCTCAATGTAAGGATTCTCCTCGCTCAGGAGGATCTCTTCCATCTGACGGAGGATCTGTCGTCGTTTGTCGCGATCGAGTTCGCTCAATTGTTGCCGCAACAGTCCCAGAAATTTTTCATGTTTCCAGCGTGTATAATTCCGCGACTCCGGCCCAAAAATGGCGTGCACATAATCATCCGGGTCAGGAATGTTATAACCATAGCCCCAGCTCCCCAGATCATAATCCCCAGAGACCCAGGAGTTGACTGCAGTAGGCGCGTCCACCAGTTTAATCTCGATCTCGACTCCGAGATTGCGTTTCATCTGCGCTACCCACAATTGCGCCAGGTCTGGCCAGTAGAGCACTGTAGGCACGGTGAGCACCCGTTTACCAAGCTTAGAAGGTGGGTCAAAACCAGCGTCTTTGAGCAACGCTTTGGCGTCTGCGATATCTTGGTCTTTCGGCACTCGATAGCCTGGCCGTTCTTTGAGTTGAGCGGCGCTACTCGCATACCAGGCCCCCGGCGGAAACGGCGCGGCAATATCATAATATCCACTGCCAAAGGCCTTCTGAATCTCATAGGGATCCGTCGCGCGCCGCAGGGCCTTGATGACCCGCACGTCTTTCCAGGGCTCTTTCGTGGTATTGCCAAAAAAGTGTTCGACATTCGTGGCGGGTTGCCAGTACAGACGGTATTTTCCCTTCAGATCTTTTTCGAGCTTCAGCACATCGTCCACTTGTAAGCCGCTGACCGCAGTCGTTGTCGTAATCTGACCACTCTTCAGGGCGGCCGCGGCGGTGCCCTGATCAGTAATGACCACGACGCGCAAGCCGTCAAGATACGGGCGGCCCTGCTTAAAATACTTGGGATTCTTTTCAAACGTCACAGAGTCATTGCGCCGCGCCTGTTTGATCTTGAAGGGACCACTGCCGACGATGTTTTCCCAGACATTGATATCGACGCCTGCTTCCACCACATGCTTGGGCACAATCTTCATGTAATCCACAGCAAGAAACTGTATGAAGGACGACGACGGCAGCTTGAGCGAAACCCGCACTGTATGCGGGTCCACCACCTCGGCCATTTTCAGAGAAGGGCGCAGCAAGCCCACACGTGGCCGCGGTTTGCCTTCTTCGACCATGCGGTGCAGGCTAAACACCACGTCATCTGCAGTAAGTGGCTTGCCATCCCACCAGGTGACGTTCTCGTGCAACTTGAAGATATAGGTCAGGCCGTCAGCACTGACCTCCCAGCTTTTGGCCAGGTCACCAATAATTTCTGAGGGTTTGAGGGGATTGAATTCGACGAGCTGATTATACATAGGGCTGATCGAGCCCAGCGCGCCGAGCGTCCCGGCAAGATGCGGGTCCCAGACTTCTGGATAGGCGTAATTGAGCACGGTCGCCTGGCCCCCAGAGACCGGTGTCGCGGCGTGCACCTCTGGAGCAGGCAAGCGGGACAGGCTCAGAGCTGTCGCCCCGAATCCTATACCCGCCTGTAGGATACGACGCCGTGTCAGGCGCTGCGGTCCCCCGCGCTGGTGGTCTGTGCGTCTGAGCATATGCTCCTCCTCTGTAAGCCGTGGCGATCGTCAGGTAGGGGCCATTGTGACAAAAAGTCGGCATGGACACAAGTGTGTCTCCCACGCGGGCAGCAAGAGCCACACAGTGGTATCTCGCGCCCTGCTGTGGTATACCAGAGCCGCACCGCATGGTGTGGTGATGGCCCGAGACCTTCAGGTGGCGCGCCCAGAAGTCAGCCAGTGCTCGACGACTCCTTTTGATCACCAGGTGCGGTCCGGGTTGTCAAGCAACGTGGTCGTCTACTGTGAGGCGTGATGCCTGTGTCCCCAGCCCTTTCGGATGCCTCGACGAGTCGTTACCGCTATGCGGTCTTGTGCCTTGGTTTTGTGACCTTGGCGGGTGGGAGCGTGCTGAGTGGCTGTTTTGGGGTCTTCTACCAAACCCTGGTGGCCACGTTTGGGTGGAGCAGGGCCAGTGGAGCGAGCCCGTATGCTGTCAACATGCTGGTCTCCATCCTCAGTGCTCCAGCGCTCGGCTGGCTGTTGGATCGCTATGGGCCACGCTGGGTCTTTTCGAGTGCTGCGGTGCTCAGCGGTGTGGCCCTCATGGCCTGCAGCACGCTCCAGACCCTTGGGCATTTTGTGTTGTATTACGGAGTGCTGAACGCCATTGGCCAGACAGCGTTGACGTCGGTGGCGGTGGTCGTCTCACGCTGGTTCGCCCCAGCGCGTCGTGGGCGGGCCATTGCGCTGGCCGATGTCGGCACAGGGCTGGGCATGGTGCTGGGCATTCCAGGGACTGCCTGGTTAATCAGCGCCTACGGCTGGCGACTGGCCTTCGTCATCCTGGGACTGATGATTATCCTCGTCCTCGTGCCGCTCAACCTCGGCCAGCGGCCACCACCGCCAAGCGCGACCACCCGCCGTGGTCCTGTGGGCGCGTTATGGCGTTATAGCCCATTCTGGATGATCTGCCTGGCGCATTTTTGCATGTCCGTCACCATGACCATGGTGAATGTCCATCTGGTGCCGTTTCTCGTCAGCTCAGGGCGTCTGGAGTTAGTGGGAGCGGCGTCGATTGCCAGTGCCGTCAGCCTGGTCAGTCTCGGTGGACGCGCCTTTTTTGGCTGGTTGGTGGACCGTATCCAGAGCGAAGGCGCCTTTACGCTGGCCATGAGCTGTACCATCACGGGCTATGCGATGCTGCTCCTCGTGAGCCAATCCGCGCTCTCTTGGCCTCTCTATGCCTTTGTCCTGGCCTACGGTGTGGCGCAGGGCGCCGGCGGCATCGCGATTGCGACCAAAACCGTTGCCGTATTCCAGGGCCCTGCCCTCGGGACGATTTTTATGCTCGTCAACCTGAGTGGTAACCTGGGAGCGGCCTTTGGTGCCTGGTGTGGAGGACGCCTCTTTGACCTGAGCGCGAGCTATGCCTTGACCTTTGTGACCGCCATGGCCAGTGGCGTACTCGCGATCAGTTGCCTATGGCTGGGGCGGCAGACCGACAGGGTTCATGACCGGCCCAGCGCCTGCAAGAGGGCATAGGCTTCCTGGAGATCCGGGGCGTCAAGCCCTTCAGTAAACCAGTCATAGATTGGGCTCAGCAGGGCAAGGGCAGCGGCATGCTTGTCGTGCTGCTGCCAGAGGCGACTGAGACTCATGGCCGCACGCAGCTCCAGGGTTTTTGCCTGCTGGCGTTGTGCGACAGTCAGGGCGGTCTGGAAACAGGTCTCGGCTTCCGCCGTCCGCTCCGCAGCCAGGGCCAGGAGAAACTCACCCTGGAGACGATGCAGCTCGGCGAGGGCGTGATAATTGCCAGTGGTGTCAGCCTGGAGCTGTGCTTCGTCTAACAGCCGCAGCCCGTCCTCGAGCTGGCCGGCATAGCCACAGAGTTCCGCCTGCCAGACCAACCAGTGCGGTGCGGGCCTGGTACCAGTCACATACAGGCCCTGCAGGCCCTGGCGTAGGAGCACGAGCCCCTCCTCGCTTTGCCCTTGCCTAACCAGGGCTCCGCCGCGCACTGCGGTGCCTAACGCCGCATAGAAGGGGAATGCGTAGGGGACGGCCACCTCCAGCACGGCTTCAGCTAAGGTCTGGGCTGCTGGAGCCTGGCGGCAAAACAGCGCGTGCAGGCTGGCTCGATAGCGGGCAAAGGCCAGGCTATACGGGTGCGCCAGTTCCTGGGCCAGCTGCTGCGCCTCCTCAGCACGCTGCTGGGCCTGCTGCAGATAGCCCAGAAAGCCAAGCGCCGACACCAGAAAGGCCAGGCAGGCAACTCCAGGGTCTTCGCCGCGCTTCGCACCACGGAAGTGGTCTCGTTGCTGATAGTAACGCGCCACGCCTTCCTCCAGATGCGCACGGGCTGACACAAACTCCCCCAGATAAAAGAGAGATGTTCCCAAGGTCCGGTGGGCTTCTACCAGCGCAACGTCATCGTTCCGTTGCAGGGCCAGCGCGAGATACTCTTCCCCCAGGTCACGGGCCCGGCGAATCTGCAAGAGGGCATTATAGCCTGTCCATAAGCCATGCAAGACCAGCAGTGACTCGGCACTTTCGCCAAGCTGTTGGCACAGCGTTTGCGCGCGGAGATAGGTTTGCACCACTTCCGGGGCAGCATCCCCGCGCATAATGGCCAACGCGGGGCCGAGGGCCAGGTGCAGGGTGAGCTCCTGTCTGGTGCGCTCTGGCGTCTCCGGGAGCGCGGAGAGTAACGTCAGGGCATGACTGAAATGGTCGATGGCCTCATGATGCGCACTACGTCGTTGCGCGTTCTCACCTGCGTACTGCAGATACCGTACGGCGCGCGCTATCGCGGCCACGCCGAAAATGCTCCGCCAGTTCAGCAGCGACCTCCGGGGCACGTGGACCATAGGCCGCTTCTAAACGCTGGCCGATTTGCCGATGCCAGCGTAGCCGCTGATTCACTGGCACACGCTCGTAAATCGTCTCCTGATAGAGCGCGTGGAGAAACCCATAGCGCGTCGTCACCGTCCCATCCGGCCATTCGTCGAGCCCTCGCGTGCTGATAAATTGGCCACGCCGGGCCAGCGCTAAGCACTGCGTCTCGATCGTATCCACTGCGGTGTCCACCGCCGCCGCCAGCACGGCCGCCGAAAACTCACTCCCCGTGGCACTGGCCACTTCCAACATGGTCTGTTCCGCCAGGGAGAGGTCGGTGAACTGGCGCTCAATGAGCTGGCGCAGACTTTCTGGGACGCTCCGGGACACCGCGTCTAGGCTGCCCTCCAGCGCCCAGCCCTGTGGGAGGCGGTGCACCACGCCTTGCTGCACCAGGTCATCCATCACCGTAACCACGAACAGCGGATTGCCATCGGTGCGCTGGTGCAGGACATCGGCCAGACCGCTAGAACGCTGACCAATTCGGTAATACCTCAGGAGGCAAGTTGACGCTCCTCTGCATAACGTGCAGCCACCTGCAAGTTGCTGACCGCCGCATGACGG
>Ga0194121_10011493_pt1 | contig 10527 bp, 4 predicted proteins | sample TA2MahCa50mmetaG_FD_148609 | JGI IMG/M metagenome (GOLD analysis project Ga0194121, IMG submission 148609) | Freshwater microbial communities from Lake Tanganyika, Tanzania - TA2015020 Mahale Deep Cast 50m | ecosystem: Environmental > Aquatic > Freshwater > Lake | place: Tanzania: Lake...
TGACGCGCTTCCCCTGGCGCAACTGCCTGTTGTAGACGGAGAACTCGAACTCGGAACCCTTGGGGGCGAAATAGTTGGCCAAACCCGGGTATTGTTTCGTGAAATCCTTGTTTTCAAGAACCCAGTCGTCGAATTCCCGCGAGGTTTCCAAGCCTTCTTCCTGTGCTTTTGACTTCGAGGACGCATACAAAACCAGTTCGTCGCCGAACAATTTCAGGAAAATGGGGACCGAGGAGTCGTAATCCTGTTGTTGCAATTCGTCCATCACCTGGCTTAATACGCTGACGTATTGGTCGCCCCGTTTCGTCGGCACCTTGTACTCAAAAGCGCCCGTGACAGGGCCGATGAATTGATTCGCCGCCCTGATCATCAACAACACCCTCGTTCTTGCTTTCGCGTCGGCGTAAAGTTGCAGCATGGCCTCGTTGTCGTTCTGTTGGTATTTGGGGTTGACCGACAACGCTTTCAACGTTTCGATGTAGGTATTGGCATAAAGGCTCGTCGTCTTTTCGGCATTGCCGAAAAAGGCTTGGAGCATTTTGTCGACCGACCCGGGAGTCGGGTTTATCGTTTCGATTATGCTTTTTTCGCCGTACGGAAGGAGGAAGTCCCTGATTTGCCTGAACGTCGGTACGTCCGGTATGAGCTCTTTGGCCGCGAATTGCGCGTACGGACCCAGCGCCGGATAGAAGCTGATGCCTTGCGAAAATCGTTTGACTGGCGCCCCAATCGGGGCATCGATGCCCGTGAACAATTTGACCAACGGGCCCGAGAGCGGGAACGTGAACATGGTTTCCCCGGTTGTGGGGTCTTGGTAGAAAAACCCGCGGCCGTCCTGGTCCGGATCGGCATTGGCGAAACCGGTGAAGGTTCTTTGGGCGGATCGGGCGAGCTGAACGTTCTCCGTCCACATATTCTTGATCCATCTTTGGCCCACGTCTTTCCACGCCGGCGCAAACGGGGCGATGACCCGCATCGCGTCTGTGAAATTGTTGCGTTCGGCTGCGTCGTACAACAAATCCTTGGTGTCGTGGATCGCCTGAAAACGGGCGTAGTCGTCCAGTTCGTCGAGCGTCAGCGTCCCCTGGACGTTCTGACGGTTGGGCAAATTTTCTATTTTTTTCCCGACGCCAAGCGGGTCACGAAACTTTCTTTCCCCCAAATATTGACGTATCGTTTTGCCCTCTTCCTTCGCCGCCGCCGATATTCTTTCGAACAATTTTTCGCCCTCTTCTTTCGACAGCTTGTTGATATGTGCCTTAACATTTTCGTAATAAAAATGCCTGAAGGTGGGGGATTTTTCAAGATTGCGAACGGCGACGTCGTTGAGTCCATTGAAAAAAAGGTTGATCGCTCGCCACTCGAATGCGTCCAATTTGAACGGCAACTTTTCGTTGGACGGGGACCACATGTACTGTTCTCTTGTTATTGTGTGCGGCAGTCCCGGGGCATCCGGGTTTACCTCTAATTTCAGAGGAGCTCTTTCGACCAATCTTCTCGCGTCCCTGGAACCCTTGACGTTCCCTCCCGAAGTTGCGGCCACGGCGCCGATTGCCCGGCCTTGTTCGTCCGTTACAACCGGGACGAAAGTAGCCAGTTGCCCGCCAGCAGGGTCGACGTCAATCCTGGTGACGATACCCGTCACTTTTTTCCCGTCGTCGACTATGGTCCCTTGAACGCCCATTTTTATTGTTTGGTTTTCCACCACGGGGGTGATTTGGTCCACGGACACGGTTCGGGTTTTCGCGAGAATCGGAACATTGTCGTACGCCGCCATGAACACCATGTCGTCCAGATTGCCGGTGTTCTTTTTCACGTTGTCGAAAACTATTGATTTCATGTGAAGGTCGCGCACCCACCTTTTGTACAGCTCCGGGTTCCTTTGTTTCATTTCATCCAAGTCCCTCCCGATAAGCTTGAGGGTGACGCCGTCCTTTTTATAAATTGGGCCATACCTGTACATGGATTTGACGGCCTTGATCGACATGCTCCTTCCTTCGCTCTCAAAATAATCGACCAGATCGTCCAAAATTTTTTCCTCGGAATGCCCCGCGGCCAAACCTTGGGCAACCCTCCTTTGCAGCGGGTCGTTGTATGTTTTGCCCAATGACGCAACTACGCCATCCGTGTGAAACAGCGTAGGATGCTCCAAAGGCCCGCTTTGACGGGTGACCCGCGGAAAAGACCCGGTTTTAACTTTGCTCCACAACAAATCTTCCGACGTGAAACCCACGCGGTTCGCGTTCATGTACAGGTTGTCTCTTAATTGTTGAAGTACTTCCTCTTCGTGTCCGACGTTGAATTTGTTGGGCACGGCTTTGATAATGTTGCCGAATTCGTCGATGTCGTCGGGATCGACGCGAAGGAGATTTTTCGCGGTGATATCGAACCCCTTCAAATCCGTGCCGTATTTCGAGCCTTTGAGAAGCCAGATATAATCCAACGGGTGCCTCAGCGGATCGGTGACGCCGCCGTAGGCCATTCGGAACTGGGCATCGATGCCGTTTCGCATGGTGTAGCCGATGCTGGCCAAACTCAACGGTTTCCAAATTTTGTTTTGCATAAGTTCGATGAAGGCGAGAAGATGCCTTTGCTCCCCGGTGATCAGCTTCGGGTAGGTCTTCAATTCAAGATCGCTTATCTTTTGTTCAAGCTCGTCGATTCTATCGTTAACGGCGAGTCTGGCCGGGCCCTTGAGGTTCGTCAGATTTTATCTTTTGTTCAAGCTCGTCGATTCTATCGTTAACGGCGAGTCTGGCCGGGCCCTTGAGGTTCGTCAGATTCTCAAGTTCCTTTGACAATTCTGCGTGTTTCGGCTTGTCGGTAATCTCAATTACTTTTAGCCTTCTTTTTCGGGAGGTGATGGCGACTTTTCTGAGTTTCGTGAAGCCTTCATCGTCCTTGTACGGGATGTGGTCGATTATTTTTGTGAACAACCTGTTTCTCGTCAGTCGGCGCAGCTCGCGCGGATCGGGCAGGATCTGCATTCTGTCCAACATTTCCACGATTTGCATCGGTTGGGCGAACTCTATCTGCGTTCCTGCTTCACCCACGCCTTCCAACAATGTCCTGTACGCGTCGGGCGCCAAATCCTCCTCCATCATTTTCATGTACATCGCCATATGCCCATTGTCGATTTCGTGGCCGAACGCGTCCATCCAGTAGCTTTTTACAGCATCGACGTGTTTTTTTGCGTCCCTGCCCAACCATTCGGCGACTTCTCCGCGTACGCCGTTTCTGCGCAAAGTCAGGACAATGAGTTGATTGAAAGCATGCCATATATTCGCCCTGTCCACGGGGTCCCCATAATTTTCCGACATCGCCTCGATTGCGCCGCGAACTTTCGTCCCGTCGGGTTTTGTGTATCCGTCGAGCCATTTGGCGATGTCCTCCTCCGGCATGCTGCCGGTCCGCAAAAAATTGGTCATGTTTTTGATTGACTCGGAGAGTTGCTTTTCGTCGCCTTTTACGATTATGTTTCGTTTGGGCACCTCGGTTAAATATCTTGAGGTCGTTACGGCTTTGGCGAACGGCGTTCTCCTTACCCTATATTTCCCGATGTTGTTGTGGTAGAAAACATCTTCGCCGTCATAGCGAAAACCCTTCGTCAAGCTTTGCAAAACCTGGTTTTTGGTCGTCGCCCGCGCAAGTTCTATGGTCAGGTCGTTGGTAATGTCGTACCTGAAAAGGCTTTTGATCTCCGACGGTTTTCGTTCTTTGACCAAATTTTCGGTGAGCCTGATCGCTCTCGGGTTTTTGTTGAAAAAATCCAAAAACTTTCGCTGGTCGATGTTGACCCCGGCCAAACCTTCGGTCAAACCGGCCTCTGCCTTGTCCGCGTCCCTGAGTATTCGTCTCAAACCTGTCGCATCCTCCGCCGACAGTCTCGGGACAGTCTCGGGACAATACCGCCCGCCAATTTTGCCCCCTCCATAAACGCTTCGCCGCGCCCAAGCGCCTCTAACCCGCCTTTTACCGCCTTGGTACCGACGGTCAAACCCTTGACACCCTTGGTGACGTATTTGCTGGGATCGGGAACCGCCAGCATGATTGCCGCGTCGATGAAACCGGAAACAATATTGTATGGCGTTGTGTTTTCCTGGAAGGGGGTGAAAGTATGGGCCGCGCCCCGCCCGACGGTGTACGCATGTCCTTGGTCGGTCACGCCGCGCACCAGCCTTGCTCGACGCGCCTGCTCCGCCCGCATCCTTTCGTTCATCATCCAGCCTTCGCCGCTTTCGATCCCTTGCTCCTTGGCGTCCAACAGGGTTGCGAGCGATGTTTGATAAAAAATCCCGCCAATGTCGATTGCGCCTGGGTTGTCCGGAGTTCCGAACGACAATTCGGATGTAAAAGGGATTACAAGACCCGCATGTATCATCTGGTACAGGGAATCAAACGCGGCTATCCCGTATTTGGTGGTTGTTTTGAGCCCCGACAATTCGGCGGCTGCGCCCAACCCGGTTGAGATAACGCTACCCGTTGACGATACCGCCGTTTGTGCAAAACCCGGCACGATGAATTCGTAGGTTTCCTTCCCTTTTCGAAGACCGAAACCAACGCCGGCGTAAAGCCACCTGACCGGCGCCGACAATCCACCGGCGTTCTGCAAACGTTCTTCGTAGGTGTCGATATCCCGCTGTGCGGACATGCGGCCCACTTCGTCGATCACGAAGTCGGAGGCACCGCTGCTTGCCAAGGACATCATGGTTTGCGGTTGCAGCCACGGGGCGCGCCTGTTGACGCGCGCCAAATTTATGGCCATAATTTGGGCATCCGTCCGGGGAATAGACCGAAACGGCGAATCGAGCTCGGCTTCTATGGCCTCGTAGTCTTGCGGTCTGAGACCGGAATATTGGCCATACATGGATCAACCTCCGCCATAACGCGACACCAAATCGAACAGATCGTCGTTCGGGAAATATTTCAAGATTTCCTTTATCTCCATCATCACTATGTCGTTGGAATACCGCGGTATCCCCGCGCCCACCGACGAAACCCCGGGACCGAAGTCGACGCCGGCGGTAATCGGCTCGTTGGGTCTTTCCGTGGGCCTGAAGAAATCGCCGGGACTTTTCCTTTTCGGGACGGGCTCCCGTCCGATGTTCGTCGTCGTGGGCGGTGGCCCCATCGGGACGAGTTCTTGCGCGATCATCTGTTCCTTGGCTTTGCCGTATGTTTGCTTCGGGGCGGCCCGTTTCGCCAGATTCGCTTTGACTGTGTTGTAATCCGCCATGTTTATCCCAACTGTGCTATCAATTGATCAAGGGAAGGTTGTCCGCCGGCGACCGGGGATTCCGCCCCCATTCCCGGCATGGCAAGACCCGGCATCGACTCCGGTGCCCCCATCGGCACCATCGTCGCTTGACGATCCTGCGCCCGTTGTTGCGTGCGCCTCACCGCTTCGTACAAAGTGGTGTCCAGTTCGATCACTTGTTTCGTCAGGTAGGCGAGATCGTCCGGCTGGTACGGACCGCCCGGGTCGGCCGCCTGGGTCTGGATCGACGAGAGCAACGCGGCTTCGACCCCCTCGGAAATGATGCGGTCGTGCTCCAAATCGGGGTCGGCGATGAGCGGATCGGCCTCCCGCGCGGATTCCTTGCTCATCATGCCGGTGCCGAGTCGTTGACCCAGGCCGATGATCAGGCTGTTCACGTCCGAACCGGCGGCCGAATAGGCGACGTAGTGGAAATCCGTTTCCCAAATTTTGTTCGGGACGTAGATCTCGGGCGTCGTGTTCGTGCGCGAGGGGATGAAGAAAGTTTTCGGGATGTCGCCCCAGTACGTTTTTTCGATGGCGATGGCGATCTTGTCCTCTTCGAGGATCGAAGTTTCGAAAATGGCCTGCGCCTCCTGCACCCTGAAATCGACGGTCGCGGACAGGATGTTCTCCCCGCGGCGACCGGTGCGGATGTTGGATGCCGATTCCCCGCCGAATTCCGCGGGGATGGCGCCTTCGAGTCTTTCCTGTCGCTCAAGACGGTCGATTGCCTCGTATGTTTTGTAGCCGGGATTCAAATCCCTGCTGATGATGTCGCCGCCCTTGACCACGCCGAGGACGCCCGCTTTCGAGTCGGCCAGCTGCAGAATCTCCGGGTTCTCCCCGGTGCGGGCGACGAGATATTCCTCGGGGAAAATACCCCGCTCGATGGCGATCTCCGTGAGCGCTTGCAGGCGCGCGCGCGTGTAGTACATGCCCAGCGTGCCGTCGAACTGACCGCGCGGCTTGTCCAGGGTGATCCTGTTGGCGCAGACCGCGAGCGGCATCCCCGTCCGGTTGGGGATCGCCTCCAGCAACAGGGAATCAACCCCCGCCCTTTCCGCGGTGTTCAACCCGGGGTTGTTCTCCGCGCCCAGAACGACGAGCTGCAACGAATCATAGTCGACGTATTCGAGCATCGTGTATCTTGAATCCGAATCCACGCGCCCCATACGGAGGGTGCCGAGCACCTGTTCGCCGTAATTGGAAAGCAACCAGTTGGCGGTGGCCCTGTACGTGAAAATGCAATCGTCGGGCAGCATGTCGTCCGGGTCGTCGACCGGCGCGGCGAAAGTGTCCAACGGGTTGCGCACGGTCCATTGCGGCACCAAAGTACGGAAGTTCGGTTTCAGGATCACCGCGGATTGCGAGTACGCCAGAAGATGGCGCGCCCGGCGGCGCATCTTGAGCTTCAGTTTGTTCTGGTCCCAGATCGAGAGCATCGCCTGGCGGCGGGTCTGCGCGTAGCCCTTGGACCTTTCGGAACCCTCCTTGACCGGCGGGAAAAAAGGGGACGGCATCGTGGACGCGACGCGCATCGACATCTGGTCCAAACCCTGGACCAGAAGGTTGGCGATGTTCGCCTTCGAGTTCCTGTCTAATTCGTTGAGCGGGACAACGATATCGCCGTTCGCGAGCGACTTGATTTTTCGCATTTGATCATGCAGGGGGCCTTTCGCAATACGGCGTTGGTTGTACAGCTCTACAATTTCTTCAATAGTCCGCATGTGTTATTTCTTTTTAAGATACTTAAGATAATTTTCTAACCTAATTTCATAATCGATCACTTCATCGGACAAATCCCATTTCACTCTGCTCATCCCGGACGGTTTTTTGGGTTTAATCGGTTTTGGGTCTCCTGGTCTAATGTCTTGAAAGGGACCAATTCGTTTGCCTTGGTCTGTGTATCGCATCGGAACCGTTGTTGGCGGAGACACAGGAACCGTAGTAGCCGTAGTTTTAGGGACGGTTGTGGCTGTAGTTTTGGGGACAGTCGTAGCCGTAACTTTAGGGACGGTTGTGCTAGGTGATTTTCGCGCGGTCGGATGATTTTTTCTGCTTAAAGCGTCTATTTTGGTCACGTTTGATTTGGTTGTGACTGTGGTTTGAGGGACGGTTGTGGCTGTAACTTTGGGAACTGTTGTGGCCGTGGTTTTGGGTGTTTTTTGAGGTGGTTTTGTGGCGCCGACGGCTTCGATCTCCTCAAGGTTGACGCGCTGAACGTAGGCATTCTGGTCCCTTATGTCTATGCCGCGTCGACCTGTACCAAAAGCAGGACCTGTTGCGCCACTAGCTTGATCCGTTGCGAATTTGGATTCGCCCAGATGTGTTCGTGGAACTGATCGAACTGGATAATCTTTTGCTCCACCCAACCTGCCCTGCAATGCTTGAACCGAACTTTCGGCCCTAATTCCACCGGGGGTTGTGTGGCCCATCAAGCCCTGTGTTTGCCCAAATTTTTGATTTTGTAGTTTTGCAATATCTTTTGTATATTGTTCGTATTCAAGCCGCAACGAAGTTTGGTTGGTTGCGCCGGTTGTGCTGCTTTTTTGCCATACCGGTTTTCCAGCAGTCGCAGCAGCACCAAACGAAGCCCTGGTGACAGCGGCAATCCCGACGGCGGCCGCTGTTTTTAGGGCAGCGTTAAAATATTTACGTTGATCCCAATCTCGACCAATTCCGGCAACCATCCCGAAAATTGGTACGTTCCATTTTTCCAAGTTCAAAGCCACTTTTTCTTCCCATGTGTCTCCGTAGCCAATGTTTTTATCTTTGGATGGTGTTTTTGGTTGTACTGGATGTTTTGGCCCAAAAGATTCAAACACACCAGGAGGAATTTTCCCAGGTTGCGTTACGGACGTTGTTATTGGCCCCGGCTGGCCGTAACCAGTGACGGATTTGCGCATTTGTTTGTTGGAATCGCTGGTTACGTATCCGCCGGTTTGTTTGACGGTTTGTTCAATTTGTTTTGTTGATGATGGTCTGTACGGCGTGGCATCCCTGACGCCAGTCAAATCAATTTTGGGACCGTTGCCATTCGTGGCTGCCCCGCCCGTGTCGGTTGTTGAACCCGTGCCGCGCGCAGGATTGGTTTCACGCAACATTTTTTTCAACGCGTTGCGTTCTGCGGCCGTACCCCCCGGCAGCACTTGTTGTGCTATCTTGGTGCGTCCTTCCACGGATTGGGACAAGACCTGGAATCTCTGACGGAATTGGGCGAGTTGTTCCGGTGTCGCCTCTTTGCCGGTTGCCGCCAAACGAGCCTGGACGAATGCTTTTCTAGCTTCTTTTCTGCTCTTGGCCATGTTCAATCCTTCGCATAGATGCTCAACATAGTATCATACGGGCAAGGTTGCGAACCACGACGGGCGCCATCGTTTGGGCGGGGCGACCAAAGGGTTGAGTTTGGGCATGTGCAGCTCGGCAAACCAGTGCGCCATCACCAGGTCCGTGCCGTTCTTTTTGTTCCGGGTCCACGACGTCATTTCGTCGATGATCGCCAGGGTCTTCCAGTTGTCGATCATCGTCGGCAGCCTGACCTGGCCCGTGCGCCACAGCTGCGGGAGCAGCGCCTCGACGCCCAAATTCTCGTCGAGCTTGTTCTTGTGCGTCGTGTGCGGCACGACGTTCACGCCGTTGAGCGCCTGCCATTTGCGCACGAAGTCGTGGGCCAATAGAAACCGTTGCGCGGCGTTGACCTCGACGATCCAGTGCGTGATCGGGTGGCCGTCCTCGAAGGAACGGCTTTGCCATTCGTCCATGATCCCCGAATATTTGCCGGTCCCCGTGTCGTAACCGAGCAATTCCTCGGCGCTCAATTTGCAGCGCTCGATGTCGATCAGGTAACGCAGGTTCGTCGTCGGTTGGTAGATCCACCATTGGATCGCCCAGAACTGGGTGGGCGACGGGTCGACCGTCGCCACGGAAATCAACGGCTGCTCCAGCCCCCACGGAACGTAGCCGGGGACCCTGTGCCTGTCGACGCAACCCGGGTACATGACGCCGTCCGGTCCCATGCCGCCGGTGGCCCACACGCGCTCGATCAAATAATTGCCGGCGTCCAAATTTTCCTGCTGGTACACGACCTTGAACTTCGTGGGGTTGGAATGGCGGATGTAGGAAAGATCTTTCCACGTCAACCGGTAAGGTTCGAGCAGGGGCCCGTCGGGCCAGGCGTTCGCATCCTGGCGTCGGGACGCCGGGCCGGTGTCCAGTTCCTCGTAGTACGCCTTGTAGACCATGTGGTCGTACTTCGACGACTTGATCGGTTCCTCCAATGGCTGCGATTTCACGTCGGAGCCGTCGTAATTTTCCACGTCGTCGTACGTCACCTTGGACAAACAATGCGCGTACAAATCGCCGGGACCGAGACGCTGGCCGATCACGGCGAGCAAGCCGCCCGGATCGACGCGGGCCTCGGCCATCGAGTCCCATCGTTCCAACAATTTGTCCCTGGCCACCGATTCCTTGGCGTTCTCCGGGCTGGCAACGTCGTCGAACAAACACAAATCCGCGCGGTGGCCGATGAACTCCGAGTCGATGCCGTACGCCGAGACGGTCGGCTCCTTGTTGTCCAACCCGGCGCCGCCGAGCTGCTCGACTATGAATTCCTCGGCGCGCCACAGGGCGCCCACGTTGTTCGGTTTGAACCTGCCGAAATCCAAAGCGAGGCACGCCTCGGCATTGACGGCCAGTCCGCGCTTGACCAGCTCGGGGTCGGGGCACAGGGGCACGGTCCGTTCCAAAGTTTCGCGTATGCGGCGGCTGTACATCTTGGCCAAGGTCTGCGATATCGAACCGATCATGATTCGCACCGAACGGTTGCGCACGATGCACCACACCGCAACGTCGTGGAACAAAGTCGATTTGCCCGCGCCGGGCGGGCAGTTCAGGACGAAGAATTCTTTTTCACCGGATTCGAGCTTCTTGACGATCTTGTACGCCGCGTCGACCTGCCACGGGGACGGCACCCGCCCGAGATAGACGCGCCGGAAATAATCGAAATCCCGCAGGCTTCTCGTCGCCCTCTTGTTCACCCGCGACGACGGGATCACCGGGGGCACGCCCTTCATCACGTTCAAATCCCGTTGGATCGTGTTGCCGCCGCTGCCCTTGCCCGTCTCCAATTTTATCTGGTCGAGTTCGATCTGGGTTTGTTTGGTCTTGGCTATCCACTTGGTCGCCGAAGCATACGATATGCCGGCCACCCTGGCCGCCTCCTTGTAGTTGACCCCGGACTGTACGGCCTGCCAAAAGATGGCGCGGTC
>Ga0194121_10011495_pt1 | contig 10525 bp, 8 predicted proteins | sample TA2MahCa50mmetaG_FD_148609 | JGI IMG/M metagenome (GOLD analysis project Ga0194121, IMG submission 148609) | Freshwater microbial communities from Lake Tanganyika, Tanzania - TA2015020 Mahale Deep Cast 50m | ecosystem: Environmental > Aquatic > Freshwater > Lake | place: Tanzania: Lake...
GCGTTGTAGAGCCGCCAGAGCTCCGGCCGCTGGCGCCGCGGGTCCCACCGATGCTGCGCCGAGCGCACCGACACGACGCGCTCCTTGGCCCTGGACTTCTCCTCGTCGCGCCGCGCGCCACCGAAGGCCGCGTCGAAGCCGTGGGCGTCGAGCGCCTGCTTGAGCGCCTGCGTCTTCATGACGTCGGTGTAGACGGTCGGGCCGTGCTCGAAGGGGTTGATGCCCTGCTGAAGGCCGGCGTGGTTGGTGTGCACGAGCAGATCGAGCCCGTACCGCGCGGCGATGTCGTCGCGAAACCGGATCATCTCGCGGAACTTCCACGTCGTGTCGACGTGCAGCAGCGGGAACGGGATGTTCGCCGGGAAGAACGCCTTGCGCGCCAGGTGCAGCAGCACCGAGCTGTCCTTGCCCATGGAGTAGAGCATGACCGGGCGGCGGGCCTCCGCCGCCACCTCACGGATGATGTGGATGCTCTCCGCCTCCAGGCGCTCGAGGGATGTGGAGCGCCCGGGCGGCGCGTACGATCGATCCGCGGCTTCGGTGTGGAAGTGCGTCATCAGGGGTCGAGACACCCGAACGCGGTTCATTGTAGCCCGACGTTTGCGGGGGCTATCATGAACGGGAGCTCGAGCCCGAGACCGGTCGGATGGATCTGAAGAAATATCCCGCGTGGAACCTGCTGCGTCGGACGAAGAAGCGCGCACTCAGACGGGCGCAGCGCCGGCTCGACGCCCTGGCCACCCAGCTCCTCGCCTTGCGCCACCATCGCGTGTGGGGCGAGCCGCGGCTGCTCGACCTGGCGGCTGCGGGCCGGCTCGCCCCGCTGCCCTACCCGCAGTTCCTGATCATCGGCGCGCCGAAGTGCGGGACGTCCTGGCTGCAGGGCGCGCTCGGTCAGCACCCGAACGTGATCGTCGTGCCAGACGAGATCGAGTATTTCTCGTCCAATGTCGACCGCTATCCGCTCGCGTGGTACCGCGACGTCTTCCGCCAGCGCGTCGCAGCGCTGTCCCGCACGAAGGCCTCGCCGTTTGTCGTGGGCGAGAAGAGCGCGCGCTACTGCTCCATCCTCCCGGACCGCATTCGCCTCGTGCACCGCCTGCTGCCACACGCCCGGCTGATTCTGATGACGCGCGACCCGGTCGCGCGCCACTGGTCGCACGTCAAGCAGTACTACGCGAAGCCGCGGAACCGGGCGCGGAAGGGCGGCGACGTGCTGTCGGTGCCCCGCAAGCAGCTGTTCGGCTTCCTCACGCGCAGCCGCGTCCTCGGGGAATTCTCCCTGATGATCGCCAACTGGACGTCCGTCTATCCGCCCGACCAGCTCCTCATCGTCTCGCAGGAGCACGCGCTCGCGGAGCCGCGCGCCACCTTCGACGCCGTGCTCGCGCATCTCGGCGTGACGGCGGCGTACGACGCCGGGTCGATCCGCCTGCTCGCGAAGCAGCGGAATCAGGGCCCGAGCATCCGGATGCCGGGCGACGTCGCCGAGTTCCTGGAAGCGATGTTCGCGGCCGAGCGCCAGCGCCTGCGGACGCTCCTGAACAGCCGCGGGGTCGTCAACGCCGCCGACATCGACTCGGCGATCCGCCACGCCCTGCCGGACACCGGGGACACCGAATTGACCGAGCATGCCGGGCTGCGCGAGAGGGTCGTCGACTAGCGCCGAGCCAGCGAGGAGCGCCGTGGCTCCGTTGAGCCGCTGCCACAGATGCGACTTCGCCCGAAGTCTCGGCGGCCGACGGACCTAGAATAGACCTGCCGGCCCGATGGCAATCCAGGCACCATCCGAAGCCTCCCGAGTGCGCCGTCGGGCTCACGACGCTGCGCTCGCGCTCACCGCCGTCGCGGCCGGCATCGTGCTGCTCCTCACCGCGGGCGGCCAGATCTACGACACCAATTTCCAGACCTTGTGGGAGTCGACGGCGCTCCTGGCCGGCGATCATCCGTACCGCGACTTCTTCGAGTGGGGTCTGCCGCTGCAGGCGGCCGTCTCGGCCATCGCGCAGGTGCTCAGCGGACATCGCCTGATCGGAGAGTTCCTCGTCCACTGGATCTTCATCATCGCCGGCGTGGTGTGCGCGCTGCACCTGGCGCTGCAGCTCTCCCGGTCTCTCGCCGCGTCACTGGTGACGATGGGCTTCGCGGTGCTCCTGCTGGCGGCGACCCCGACCTATCACTACCCGAAGATCGTTCTCTATCCGTGCGCGCTCTGGATCGCGTGGCGGTACATCGACCAGCCTGGCGCCAGGCTCGGCGCCGCGCTCGGACTCACCACCGCCGTCGCGTTCCTCTTCCGGCACGATCACGGCGTCTACGTCGGCGTCCTCGCGCTTGCGGCGTTCGGCCTGGCGCGGGCTGTCTCCCCGGCCTCGCGGCACGTCCGCGCCATCGTCGGCGACGGCGCCGCCTACGCCGCCGCGGCGTCGATCCTCCTCCTCCCCTGGCTGATCGTCGTGCAGGTCACCGAAGGCGTGCCCGAGTACGTCCGCGCGAGGATGTACCTCTACGAGGATTGGTCGACGACCGGGTCGCCCTATCTGGCCCTGCTCGAGATGAACCCGGTCCGCACGCTGGCCGGAAATCGCACCGTGGCGCCGCGGCCGGCGACGATCAGCCTGACGTGGAATGCCAACGTGGACGCCGCGGAACGCGCGGAGCTGGAGCGGCACTTCAGCCTGACGCCGCTCCGCGCGGGGCAGGACGAGGCCGGCCGGTGGCACTACGAGGTGCCCAACGTCTATGACGTGGAGCTCTGGGAGCTGCGCCGCAGTCTCGACAACGCCGATTCGACGGAGGGGCTGGACTGGGAGCAGCTCGAGCGCCTGCGAGCGCCCGCGTTCATCCCGACCCGCGACGCCGCCGAGCGGTGGTTCTACCAGCTGGCGCTGCTGGTTCCCATCCTGCTGCTGGTGGGCGGCGTTGTCGGCGCCGCACGCGCGCGTCGCGACGGCAGACCGATCCCCGTTCAGGCCGTCCGCGCCGTTGCGGCCGCGGTCTTCCTGTACGCGATCGAGCGATCCCTCCTGCGCGAGGCGTCGTACGTGATGGCGATCCTTCCGCTGATCGCCGGCCTCAGCGCGGCGCTGCTCGTCGGCGACACCCGCGGCCCCGACCGCCGGTGGCCCGGCGCGCTCTGGCCCGGCGTGCGGCGCGGGATTGTCGCCCTCATGGTCGCTGTCACCGCCCTCGCTACGTTTGCGTACACGCGCGGCACCGGCATCTACGATCCGGTGGAGCGGCTCCGCTCGGTCGGCCCGATCCTCGGCGAGCTCGTGACAGCGCCGCCGATCGACGCCTACCAGCCCGCGGCGGCCGCGCGTGAAGCGGACTGGCACGCGTGGAACTCCGGCGCCGTGGACAAGGGGCGGCTCCTCATCCGGTACATGCACAGCTGCTCTCGTCCGGACGACCGCCTCCTCGTGACGGGGTCGACTCCCTATCACGTGAACTACTATGCGAATCGGAGCGTGGCCGGCGGGCACGTGTTCTGGCATCACGGGTGGCGGGCCGACCCGGACCGCGAGCAGACGCTGCTGGCCCTCCTGGAGCGGCAGTCGGTGCCGTTCGCCTTCTCGACCCACGACCCGGTCTTTGCCGATCTCAAGCGCTACCCGCGCGTCTACGAGTACGTCCAGCGGCACTATGCGGAGCTCGAGGGGACGCGGGGCCTCCTGCTGATCGACACGCGGCGGCAGCCCACCAGCCGCTTCGGACGCCTCGGCTTTCCCTGCTTCGGCTGAGGAGCTACCGGTCGGCCGCCGACGGCGTGGCATCCACGTTCGCCAGCGTCCGGGCGGCCCGCCGGCGCTTCTCGGTGCGCACGCCGACGATCCGCAGGAGCAGACCAGACATCAGCAGCTGCAGACCGACCAGGAACATGCCGCCGCCGGTGAGCACATACGACCAGTGCTCCTGGATCGATCCGGTCGTCAGATACTGAACGACCGCGCGATAGTTCAGCGCCGCCGCCCCGAGGCACAGGGCCGGACCGAGCACCCGGCCCATCTTCATCACCGGCACCCGGAGGAACAGCCGTCCGAGGACGCTGCGCCGATCGGGCGCCTCGCCGAGCGACTGTGCGAGCAGCGCGTTCGAGAAGAGGCCGAAATTGATGATCTGGAGCCCGCTCACCGCGAGCACCGAGATGGTGATCAGGCGGTACAGCTCGTCGTCCTCCACCCGGCGGTGCTGCAGGTAGTAGAGGACCGGGTCCATGCTCAAGTACAGGGCCGCCGCAAGGCATGCGATGCCGAGCGGGCCGATGAACTTGAGGGGATTGTAGGAGATCGCCACGCCGACGATGGAGCTGAGGAACGCGAGACCGTCGGCGATCACCCGCAGCTTCGACTGCCCCACCCGCGAGAAATAGGGCGTCGGCACTTCCACGACCCGCAGCCCCTTCTGCATCGTCACCGTGCTCATGGCGACGATGAAATTGAACCCGTCGGGCAGCTCGAGGACGTCGTCGAGAATGGTCCGGCGAAAGACGCGAATGCCGCTCGCGCAGTCGGTCACCCGCGCTTCGATGACCCACGACAGCAGCCGGGCGAAGAGCCAGTTGCCGAACATGCGGATCGCCGGCATCCCGCCGTCGGGGTCCGACACGCGTGCGCCGACCACCACGTCGGCCTGCCGCTCGATGAGCGCCTGCACGAGCGCCGGCAGCGCCTCCGGCGGGTTGGTGGCATCGCCGTCGAGGAACGCCAGATAGTCACCGCGCGCGTTGGCGAAGCCGGTCTTCAGCGCCGCCCCGTAGCCCTGGTTGGCGGCGTGGCGGATGAGCCGGACGGAGGGAACGGCCGCCGTCACCGCTGCCGTCGCGTCCGTCGATCCGTCGTCGACGACGACGACTTCGACGCCGTCGATCTCCCCCTGCCGGCGGCGGATCTCCTCCCCCGCGGCGACGACCCGCGTGAGCACCGCCGCGAGCCCGTGCTCCTCGTTGTAGGCGGGAATGACTATCGAGAGCCGCGACATCTCGCTTTCAGATGCTGCCGCGCGCCGCGGCAAAAGTCCAGGGTCACGCCAGACACGGCCAATCGAGATCCGCGAACCGCCCGTCGGCGCGGGCGGTCTTCTTGACGAGCAGCGTGATTCCGAACCGGCCGTCGAACAGGCGCCTCCCCGCTACGTCGTACTGCTCGTCCAGGAACGCCGCGACGAGCGGGAACGACTCGCGGAAGTTGTCGAGCGCCTCGTCCGCGTCCAGCAGCGCCACCGGCACATTCTGCCGCCGGAGGCGCGAGAGGATCAGCTGCTGGTCGCGCTCCGTGGTGAAGAAGCCCGGGCGCAGGTCGGCAAGGCCGCCGGCAAACGGCCGGCGGGCCAGTCCGAGCACCTGCGGGACGTACGGCTGCACGAAGACTCGTGCGTCGGGCGGCGTGCACGCGTTGAGATACCTCGCCAGCGTGATGAGCTCCGAGCGCGCGGGATCCTGCTTCCAGCGTTCGATCTGCCACTCAGCACGCACGGTCCGGGAGACCGACGCGGCTCCCTGCAGCGTCCGGCGCGGCCCCTCGCTCAGCCCGGCGTCGTCGATCCGGTCGGAGAACCCGTGAGTCAGCGTCGCCGCCGGCACGAGCGCCACCGGGGCGGCCACGGCGACGAGTCCCGCCGCCAGCGGCCGCCGCCAGCGGGAGAGAGCGGACGCCCACGAGGCCGGCGCGCGCACCATCGCCGGCATCGCCACGACGAGCCAGGCCAGGAGCACCGCGTGCGGCACGGAGGGGTCCGCCAGGCGAGCGTCGAGCGGCGTCCGCAGAAAGCCCACGTTCAGCACGGCCGCCAGCAGCGCCACGACCGCAATCTTCAGCCGCGCGTGCGGCCAGCCGGGCCTGAACCCGTCGCGCGACACGGCCGCAACACCCAGCGCCAGCAGCGGCAGCGTCAGCTCGAGGTAGTACCACCACGCCGTCGCGTTGTCGCGCACCACCCAGATCGGCCTCAGCACCGCCGGCACCTGCTGCGTCTCGCTCGACACGCCGTCGGGATAGTCGAAGAGCCCCGGCCATTCCATCGGCGCCCGCTCCCGATCGCGGGCGGCCCAGGAGACCGCCTGGGCCGCGTGCGTGGCCAGGCCGCCCTGGAACTGGACGAACGCGAGATAGGGCGCGAGCAGCGCGACGGTCAGCGCGCCATACAGGACGCCGTGGCGCAGCCGCTCTTTCCACGGCATGGCGCCGTGCAGCACGAGGCAGACGGCCACAGCGGCGGCGACGTACAACCCGTGGTCGTACCGGAAGAGAAACGCGAGGGCGGTGGCGAGCGCCAGCCAGAACCGCGGCCACCGGCCAGGCGCGTCGGCCATCCACCAGAGGAGTGGAATCGCCGCGGCATAGACCACGACCTTGGGGTAGTTGTAGAACCGCGGAAAGAGCGACACGTGCACGGCGGCCCCGAAGAGCCCCGCGGCGATCGAGCCGGACGCCCGCGCCGCGATCCAGAACGTCAGCGCCGCGCCCGCCGCGAGCATCGTCGTCGTGAAGGCGAGCTCCGACAGCGTTCCCCGACCGAACAGCACTTGAACCGCCGCCGCGACCCAGAAATGGAGCGGGGCCCCGTGATCGATGAAGTCGCGCACCGGGAGATCGCCGTAGAGGATCTGCCACCCGCGGACGACATAGAAGAAGTGATCGTCGGTCAGCCCGGCGAACGATCCGTTCGGATCGTTGAAGCGCAGGAACCAGGTGATGACGAGGACGGCCGCGGCCGTCGCGCCGACCGCGAGCCGCCGGCCGCTCACCAGGCGCCGCAGCGCCGACTCCGTCATCTCAGGCCGCTCCACCCAGCAACGCGGCGAGCCTGCGCCGGGCGGCCTTGGTCGGCCCGATGCCGAACTCGTAGGTGTAGCGCTCTGTCTGCGACGGCGCGCCGGCGGGTATGGGCGCATAGACGTGCGCCTCGGCCCCGCCGATGCAGATGAGCGCGGTGTTGGCGCGAAACGGAATCGTTCGACTCCCGAGTCGACTCCCGTGCTCCGGGCTGTCCTGCGGCCGGGCGAGATCGACGATGCCCGTGATCAGCTCCCACGGCCGCTCGCCCGGCGCGCGGCCAGCATACCCCGGCGCGCGGCGGACGAGCCGCGCCTCGCTGACGGTGATGGCAGCGCCCCAGTCGCCCAGCGGCGGCAGCGACGGAAACCGCGCCCCTGCGAAGGCCGCAAGCGGCTCTGCCAGCCGCGCAACCAGGAGATCGCTCAGCGCCCGCGCGATCTCGTCGACGAACATCCACGTGACGATTGACGACATCGGCGCCAGCCGCGGCGGCGCCCGCATCTCCTGTCCGTGCTCGACGCGTCCCTCGAAGAGCACCGGTACCGGAATCGCGCCGAGGAGCGCCCGATACGCGTCGGATGGCAGCAGGTCTGCCACCAGCAGGTGCGGCGCCGGATCGTCCGCGAGGTCGGCCCGGGCGACCGCGTCCCTCGCGTGCGCGACGACGGCATCGAGGTCGAGCAGGCGCTCGAGCCGGGCGATCTGCGCCGCCTCGCCGCCGCCGTCCCGATGCACGGCGGCGAGCTGCTCCATCCGCCGCCCGAGCGCGGCCATGCCCGCGGCGAGCGCCGCCAGCTGCGACCGGACGGAGCCGGCCTCCCGCCCCTTCACGCCGGCTCGATCCCCGCGAGCACGTCGTCCAGGAATCGGGCGAGGTCGGCGAGAGGCATCTCGTCGCCGCCCACAAAGGAGTGACAGCGCTGCTCGAATGTGGCGGCGACGTGGGTCCAGAAGCGCGGAGAGTCGCCGAGCGCCGCCAGATGGCCCTCGCCGCCGCGCTCGCCGCCCGCCCAGACCGACCGTCCGCCGCCCGCGTACCACCGGATGAGGGTGTCGCTCAGCAGCACGACGACGTCGGTGCCCGGCCGCGCGAAGACGATGTCGGTGAGTCCCCCGCCGTTGAGGCCGGCCACGACCCGGGCCTCCCGGAACAGGCGGACCTGCTCCTCGAACGGGCAGTCGCGCATGACGATCACGTCGAACCCGCGGCTGCGAAACAGCTCTTCCACCTGCGGCTCGTTCACGATCCACCGGCGCTTCTTGGGCGCGTCGCGCCGGGACACGTAGATGCGCCGGTTCCACGTCGCGGCCGTCGGCGCATCGGCGGGCGCGAGCAGGCGCCGCGCCTCCATCAGCGGCGACAAGGGCCGGCCACCGCCGGTCCGACCGTCGCTCTCGAACGCCAGCAGCCGGCGGCATGCGATCGGCGCACCGTCCCACGGGACCAGCCGCCCGGGGTCGAGGCCCATGTGCGCGAGCGTCGCCGTGTGGAACCACTTCGACGCCTGCGGCATCAGGACGGTCGCATCGGGTGCGAGCGTCCACAGCGCGACGATCTGCGGCGCCCAGTCGAGCATCCAATGCCCGAAATTGCCGACCTTGCGCGCCGCCGCGTCGTAGCTGCACCGAGGAACGGCGACGACGCCCGCGGTCGGCCGCGCCGGCATCCGGGGCGTGATTCGGAGCGTCCCGTCGACGAGGGCAATCTCGGCGCCTGGCACGTCGAGGATGGTGCAGGGAAACCCCCGCAGCACGTCGTCACGGCAGTCGGCCTCGAACCGCAGGAGCCGCGCCCAGAGCTCGCCGACATCGGGAGCCGTCGACGCGCATCGGGTGATGCCAACCCAGGGGCTGTACTGACGCTCCACCGGGTCGCCGACGCGCACGCGTGCGACGCGCAGGCGCTCGGACGGCGTCCCCTCCAGCGCAATCGACGAGGCGAGCAGCCGGGCGCGGGGGATGGCGGTGAGCCCCGCCCGCTCGTACGCGCGCTCGCGCTCGAAGCGCAGCAGGCCTTCCACGCGCCGATGCATCTCGTCGAGGCGCGCGGTGAGGCTCGTCAATCGATCGCGGAGGGCTGCGGACGGCGGCTCCCGGCTCGCGGCCGCACCGCCAAGCACTTTCGCCAGCGCCGCTTTCAGGCGGGTCATCGGCTGCGGGCGGGCTGCACCTCGACGCCGCTCTTGACCCGATTGAGGTTCTGAAAGAGCTGGCAGTGATGGTCCACGCGCATCTGGGGGTAGAAATGCCGATAGGCGAACTTGTAGCGCGTCTGATCGCACTTCTTGTGCTTCTCGACGGTGAGCTCGGCGCAGTACCGGGCCAGCTGTCGAGCGAACGCCGTCTCGGCGATCCAGAGTCCGGAGTTCAGGCACGGAAAGAATTCGCCCGGCGCCACCTCTTCGTCGAAGGGCGGCAGATCCGCCGGGTAGTGCTTCCGTTCCGCATTGAACAACGCGCGGCAGCCGAAGGCCGCGAACCGCTGCACCAGCGGTTCGAGGTCGTTGGCCAGAATGACGTCCGCCGAGTCGGCGACGAGCACGTACTCCTTGACCGCGGCCGTGGTCAGGTAGTCGGCGAGGAGATTGATCTTCAGGTTGTGCCGCCAGTCGGCGATCGCTCCGCCGAGGACGGCGATCTCCTCGACGCCGTTCCGACGGAGGCTCTCTTCGAACAGCCCGAGTCGCTTGTGCGCCTGATCGAGCGCGCCGCCGTTGTTGAACGTGATGATGGTCAGATGCGGATCGGGGCGCGTCTCGATCCGCCACTCTTCGGCCGCCTCCAGGATCGACGGCCACAGCGGCAGATGATCGGGCTTCCCCGCGGCGTGCACGAGCATCGGGTGCGTGTCGAACAGCGTGTTGTGAATCAGCGGCAACTGGGCGCCCGTCATCTTTTTCTGAAATAATACCTTCCGGCTTCCGCAAATGCTCGTCCGGAATCTGGTTACAGGCACCACTCCGCGAGTACTTCACCGCAACGGCAATCCGGCCGAGTGGAAGACGGCATGGGAGCAGGCAGTCGCGGCCTTCTTCGCCGAGACGCGGGAGCCGTCCGAGCCGTGCCCCGAGCTCACCGTGCTCACCTGGACCAACCGCCCGCAGAAAAGCCTGCTCGAGCGATGTCTCGAGCAGTGGGGCATCCCGTGCCGCGTCCTCGGGCGCCGCCTGCCGGTGTGGCGCAACGACATGAAGCTCTATCTGAACGTCGAAGCGCTGGACCAGGTCGCCTCCGAGTACGTCATGGCCCTCGATGCCGACGACGTCCTGGTCGTTGCCAGCGCGCGGCAGATGCTCGAGACGTTCCGCTCCTTCGACTGCGACATCGTGTTCAGCGCCGAGAAATTCTGCTGGCCGAGGGTGCCGTTCCTCGCCACGTTCGAGGAGGCCCTTGCCGAGTCGGCCTACCGCTACCTGAATTCGGGCGCCTGGATCGGCAGAACCGAGGTCTGCCGGCGCTTCTATCGGGACTGTCTGGAGGAAGACAACGGCGACATCGTGGCGGTCCACTCGACCGCGGCGGTCTTCTGCGACGATCAAGGGGTGATTCGAAAGACGTTCCAGCGGTACTACCCGGCAGCCCGGCTCGATCACGACTGCCGCCTGTTCCAGTCGCTGTACGAAGTCTTGCCCGGCGAGGAGCTGCTCATCGAACTCGCGGACGGCGTCTCCGCGACCGATTCCGCTCACCCGGCTCCTGTCGGCTCGTGATCCGCCATTTTGCAGGACACGCGTTCCGGCGACTGCTGG
>Ga0194121_10011498_pt1 | contig 10521 bp, 10 predicted proteins | sample TA2MahCa50mmetaG_FD_148609 | JGI IMG/M metagenome (GOLD analysis project Ga0194121, IMG submission 148609) | Freshwater microbial communities from Lake Tanganyika, Tanzania - TA2015020 Mahale Deep Cast 50m | ecosystem: Environmental > Aquatic > Freshwater > Lake | place: Tanzania: Lake...
ACATGGCGCTGAAGCGCGTGACCACGCCCCAGGACGTCGCCAACGCCGTGCTCTTCATGTGCAGCGAGGAAAGCCGCAATATCACCGGCCAGGAACTCGCCGTCGACGGCGGTTGGGACGTCTAGGGATCACCTTTTCCGAAAGCGAGGCAGCCATGAATAAAATTTCCGGCAGGCCCATTCCCGAAGGATTGCCGAGCAAGATGGTGATCGGCGGCGAACGCGTCGATGCCGTTCGCGGCAAGCGCTTCGCTACGCTCGACCCGGCGACCGGGGTCGCTTTCGCCGAGGTTCCCGCCGGCGGACCCGAGGATGTCGATCGCGCGGTCGCCGCCGCCAAGAAGGCCCTCAAGGGGCCGTGGTTCAAGAGGTCGCCCGCCGAACGCGGCCGGATTCTCACCCGCACCGCCGCCCTTATCCGCCGCGACAAGGAGAAGCTCGCGCGGATCGAGACTCTCGATTGCGGCAAGCCTTTGCGCGAATCCTTGGGCGACATTGAAACCGCCGCCGGCTATTTCGAGTATTACGCCGGCATCGCCGACAAATTGCAGGGCGATACCATTCCTCTCGGCCCCGACTTTATTTCCTTCACCCTGCACGAGCCGGTCGGCGTCACCGCCCACATCATTCCTTGGAATTATCCCCTGGTGACGACGGCGCGCGGCATCGCGCCCGCCCTCGCCGCCGGTAACACCGCCGTGGTCAAGCCGGCCGAACAAACGCCGCTGACCGCGATCCTACTGGCCGATCTTTTCGCCGAGGCCGGGCTGCCGCCTGGGGTCTACAATGTTGTCACCGGCTTCGGTCCCGACGCCGGCGCGCCGCTGACCGCGCATCCCGACGTGGCACACGTCACCTTCACCGGCTCGGTGCCCACCGGCAAGGCGGTGATGAAGGCCGCCGCCGACCACGTCGCCTCGGTCACCCTCGAACTCGGCGGCAAGTCGCCGGTGGTGGTGCTGGCCGACGCCGATCTGGATGCCGCCGTCGAAGGCACCTTGAAGGCGATCTACACCAACGCCGGACAGGTCTGCTCGGCCGGTTCGCGCCTGGTGGTCGAGCGCCGCCTGCACAACGCCATGATGGAACGCTTGGTGGCGCGCGCGGAAAAATTGGTGCTCGGCCACGGCCTCGACGATGCGCCGCTCGGCCCCCTGGTATCCGACGAACAACTGAAGCGCGTGAGCGGTTTCGTCGCCGAAGCGAAGAAGCGCGGCGTCACCGTGGCGACCGGCGGCAAGCCCGCCGCGGTTGCCGGGCTCGAAGGCGGCTACTTCTTCGCGCCGACCATCTTCGATAACGTCAAAGCGACCGACGAAGTGGCGCAGGAAGAAATCTTCGGACCGGTACTGACGGTTCAGGTTGTCGATTCGCCCGAGGAAGCGGTCGCCATCGGCAATTCCACTCGCTACGGCCTGGTGGCCGGCATCTACACTGCCGACATCGGCAAGGCGCTCCGCTTCGCGCGCGACATCGACGCCGGTCAGGTGTTCATCAACCAGTACTTCGCGGGCGGCGTCTCGACCCCCTTCGGCGGGGTCAAGAACAGCGGCTTCGGTCGGGAAAAGGGATTGGCGGCCTTAACCAGCTATTTACGCGTCAAATGCGTCACCGCTAAGATTTAAAAGGAGCACGCGAAAACATGTACGCGACTTTCGATCTCGACCGCCCCGGCGATCTCGCCGGCGCCCTTGCCTTGCTCAAGGCCAAGGGCGCGGTCGCCCTGGCGGGCGGCACCAATCTCATCGTCGACGTGCGCGCCGGGCGGGAAAATCCCCGCCGGGTGGTGTCCCTCGACAAGCTCGACTCCTTGCGCGGCATTCGCCAAGCGGGCGGCAAGGTCGTGATCGGCGGGCGCACCACCGTCACCGATCTGCTGCGTTCGCCGATTATCGCCAAGACCGCGCCTGCCCTGGTCGAGTCGGCGCGGCAGTTCGCCGGGCAGATGGTCCGCAACACCGCGACCGTCGCCGGCAACATCGCCTGCGGCTCGCCCGCGGCCGATCTGGTTCCGCCGCTGTTCGCGCTCGACGCCGAATTGACCCTGGCGTCGCCGCGCGGACAACGGACGGTGCCGATCGCTTCCTATTTCACCGGCTACAAGAAAGACGTCCGCCGTCCGGACGAGCTCATCACCCGCATCTCGTGGAAAGCGCCGTCGCCGCGTTCGCGAGCCTTGTTCTACAAGCTTGCGCGGCGCAAGGGCGACGCGATCACCGTGGTCGGCGTCGCCGTGGCGCTGGACATCGAGCGCGGCATCTGCCGTCGGGCCCGTATCGCCCTCGGCGCCGTGGCGCCGACCGTGTTCCGGGCGCGCGAGGCCGGGGCCATGCTCGAGGGCCAGACCCTGACCCCGGCGCTGATCGAATCCGCCGCCAAGGCCGCGGCCGCGGCCGCGCGCCCGATCGACGACGTGCGCGCGTCCGCAGCCTATCGCCGCCACGGCGTCCACGTGCTCGTCCGCCGCCTGCTCGGGCAGGCGTGGGAACAGTTATCCTGAGGAGACCCGCCATCATGCCGAAAAAGAAAGCCAGCCGGAAACCCGTGTCCAAGGACCGCGCCCTCGCGCTCCGGGTCAACGGCCGCACCGTCGAGGTCGAGATCCCGCCCCACCGCACGCTGCTCGAGGCGCTGCGCGACACCGGCTTCGTCGACGTCAAGCGCGGTTGCGAAAAGGGTGATTGCGGCGCTTGCGCGGTATTGATCGACGGCGTCGCGGTCGATGCCTGCCTGACGCTGGCATGGACGGTCGAAGGCCGCGACATCGTCACCGCCGCCGGCCTCGGCACCCACGAAAACATGCACCCTCTGCAAAAGACGTTTGTCGAGAAAGGTGCAATCCAATGCGGCTATTGCACGCCCGGCCTGATCGTCGCCGCGCAATCGTTGATCAGCACGACGCCGGACCCGAGCGAAGAGGACATCCGCGTCGGCCTCAGCGGCAACCTGTGCCGCTGCACCGGCTACACCAAGGTATTCGAGGCGGTGCGCGAGGCGGCCGCCGAAATGCGCACCCAGAGGGGGCGGCGATGAGCACATCCTTCGATCCGACCACGGCCCGGGCCAACGTGGCGTTCCGCCAAGTGGGCAAGCCCCTGGCGCGTACCGACGCGCCCGGCAAGGCGATCGGCCGCACGCCTTACGCCGGCGACTACGTCATGCCCGGGATGTTGCACGCCAAGGTTCTACGCAGCCCAATGCCGAGCGCGCGGCTGGTGAAGCTCGACGTGCGCAAGGCGCGCGCACTGCCCGGCGTGATCGCGGTACTGACGGCGCGCGAATTTCCCGACCGCCTGGCGCCCACCGACATTCCGGGGCAAACCGGCCAAGCGCGGCTCAAGACCGACCAGCAGATCCTGGTGCGCGAGCGCGTGCGTTACCACGGCGAGCCGCTCGCCCTGATCGCCGCCGAAAGCGCCGACATCGCCGAGCACGCGATGACGCTGATCGAATACAAGTTGGAACCGCTGCCGGCGGTATTTGACCCCGAAGAAGCCATGCGTCCCGGCGCACCGGTCGTGCAAGGCACCGACAACGTCGTCGCTCGCCACGCCATCAACAAGGGCGACGTCGCCGCCGGGTTCGCGGCCGCCGACGTGGTGGTCGAGCGCACCTACCGAACCCAGTTCATCGAGCACGCGTTCCTGGAGCCCGAGGTCGGCCTTGCCTGGATCGACGAGAACGACGTCGTCAATATCCGGGTCTCGACCCAGGTGATCGAGCATTTCCGATTCATCGCCGACGCCATCGGCGTGCCCCACAACAAGGTGCGCATCATGGGCGCGCTGGTGGGCGGCGGCTTCGGCGGCAAGGAGGACATCACCGTCGAGGTCTATCTTGCGCTGCTCGCCAAGTATACGCACCGCCCCGTGCGGCTCGAATTCACGCGCGAGGATTCGTTCATGGGGCACGGCAAGCGCCACCCCTTCATTCTGCGCTACAAAACCGGGGTCAAGCGCGACGGCAAGATCACCGCGCTCGATGTGCGCTTGATTTCGGACGCCGGCGCCTATGTGTTCCTGAGCCCGTACGTGCTGCTTTACGGCACCATTGCCGCGCCGGGGCCGTATTTGATCGAGAATCTGAAGGTCGACGCCGTCTCGGTCGCCACCAACAACATGTATACCAGCGCCTTTCGCGGTTTCGGCGCGGCCCAGGCCTGCGTCGCCTACGAACAGCAGATGGACGAAATCGCCAAGACCATCGGCATGGACCGGCTCGAATTCCGCCGCTGCAACTACCTCAAGACCGGCGAACCGACGGCCACCGGCTTTGCGCCGCCGAGCGCGATCTGGACCGAACGCTGCGCCGATCTTGCCTGGCAGGCGTTGGGCGAAAAAACCAAGGCGAAGGGCGCGGTGCGCATCGGCCGCGGCCTCGCCGCCTACCAGCAGAGCTACGGCCGCCTCACGTTCCTGCACGATACCTCGGAAGGTTGGGTCGGGGTCGAGGTCGACGGCACCGTGGTGGTCCGCTCCGGCGTCACCGACATCGGCGCCGGACAGGCCTCGGCGCTGGCCCAGATCGCGGTCGAAATTCTCGGTGTCACCTTGGACAACGTGGTCGTCTACAACAGCGATTCGGCGGTGACCCCGCTGGCCGGCACCACCACGGCGACCCGCGCCCTCTACATGACCGGCAACGCCGTGCGGGTCGCGGCCGAGGCGGTCCGCAATCGGCTTGCCGCGCGCGCCGCCAAGGCGTTCGGGGTCGCGGTGGAGGATGTGGTATTGGCCGACAACAAGGTCACAGCCGCAAGTCGATCCGATAAATCGATGGGCTTTGCCGAATTGGTCCGGTTGTGCGCCTCGGAAGGCATCCAGCGTTCCGAACTGGCGATTTTCCGGGCCCCTTTCACCGACCGGCTCGATCCGGTCACCGGCCAGGGGCAGGCTTATCCCGATTTCACCTACGGGGCGCACGCGATCGAGGTCGCCGTCGACACCGAAACCGGCGAGGTCAGCGTGCTCAAAAGCGTCGCCTGCCACGACGTCGGCCAATGCATCAATCCGGCCGCCGTCGAGGGCCAGATCGAGGGCGGCGCGGCGCAAGGCCAAGGCTATGCCCTCTCCGAGGAAATGATCTACCGCGAAGGACGGCTGACCACGCCGTCCTTCAGCGAATACCTGATCCCGACCGCCATGGACGTGCCGGTGGTCAAGTCGATCATCCTGGAATCGCGGAGCGGCCTTGGCCCCTTCGGCGCCAAGGGGATCGGCGAGCCGGCGCTGACGCCGGTCGCGCCGGCGATCGCCAACGCGGTCGCCGACGCCATCGGCAAGAGAATCTTCGACCTGCCGATCACACCGGAGAAGATTGTGCGGGCGTTGAACGAGCTTTAGTCTGCCGTAAGGGTTCCGGCGGCGCCTGACGAACGAAATCCCGCCGAATAGCGATCCACTTGAACGCGTCAACCAGAGGAGGACTTCATGATTGCCCGTAGAAGGTTGTTAATTCTGTCAGCCGCGGCCGCGGCCGGTGCGTTCGCCCTGCCCCGCGGTTCGTATGCCCAGCAGAAGACCATCAAGATCGGCTTTATCGGCCCGCTCAGCGGCGGCAACGCCCACCACGGGCTCGCCGGCCGAAACGGCTACCAACTGGCGGTTCGCCACGCCAACGAATCCGGCCTGCCGTTCAAGATCGAGCCAGTGATCCTCGACGACGCATCCGATCCGCCGACCGGGGTGAATGCGGCGCAGAAGCTGGTCAACGATCCGGCCGTGGTCGCCGCCATCGGCCACTGGAACAGCCCGGTCGCGCTGGCGACCACCCCGGTGTTCAACCGCTCCGGCGTGCCGTTTATCGTCTGGGGCGCCATCAGCCCGCGCGTCACCGAACAGAACCTGCCGTACGTCACCCGCGTCACGCCGACGCTGGTCGCGGAAAATGCCCCGCTCGCCGAGACGATCGCCAAGAAGCTGAATGTTAAGTCCTTGGTGATCGTTTCCGACACCAGCGACTACGGCAAGCAGAACACGGTGTCGTTCACCGATCTGTTCGGCAAAGCCGGCGGCAAGATCGTCGCCGCCGACGCGGCGCCGGTCGGTACCACCGATTTCCGCCCGATGCTGACCAAGCTCAAGGCGTCCAACGCCCAGGGGCTTTACTTCGGCGGGGTCGTGACCGAAGCCGGCATCGTGCGCAAGCAAATGAAGGAAGTCGGGATGAACATTCCGATGTACGGGATTTCCGGAATCTACGACCCGAAGGTGATCGAGATCGCCGGCGACGCCGCGGAAGGCACCATCGCCGGCGTGCGCGAGGCGCAAATAAATCCGAAGACCGCGGCCATGATCAAGGCGTACGAGGCGCAGAAATTCGCCGAACCGCACTCGCACTACACGATGTTCACCTACGATGCCATCGGCATTCTGGTCGACGTGATGAAGAAGCACGGCACCACGGATAAGGAAGCGCTGGCCAAGGCCATCCGCGCCATCAAGTACGACGGGGTGCTGGGCACGACCACGTTCGATTCCAACGGCCAGACCCAAGTCTCGGTCGACATTTCGCTCTATGTCGTCAAGGGCGGGAAGTGGACAAAGATGTGACCCACGGCCGTCGCTAGACGACGACGGATATGCGACATTCCCGGGCGCGGGCGATCCCCGCGCCCGGGAAAATCTCGAATCCGAGCGAAAGCCTCCGATGGAACAAGTCATCCAGCAGATCGTCAATTGGCTTGCGCTCGGCGCCATTTATGCCCTGCTCGCCATCGGCTTCAGCCTGCTGTTCGGGGTTATCAACGTCATCCAGTTTTCGCACGGCGACGTCGGTCTGGTTGCCCCTTTTGTCGCCATCGCCTGCCTGTCGGCGGCCTCGGCGCTGGTTCCCGGCGCCGGCCTGTTCGTCGCCATTCTGATTTCGATTTTCGCGATCGGGTTTCTCGGTATCCTGCTCGACCGGGTGATGATCCGACGATTCCGCACGGCGCCGCCGATGATGGCCCTGGTCGCCACGGTCGCGCTCGGCATCGTGCTGCGCGAATTGATCCGGCTGATCTATCCGGACGGCTCGAACCCGCATCCTTTTCCGGTGCTGATCGAAGGCAACGCCGCCGTTATCGGCGGCGTAAACGTCTCGTGGTTGGTGGTGTCGATGATCGTCGTGACCGCGGCCCTGGTCGCGATCCTGACCGCGTTTCTCCACCGCACCAAGCTCGGCGTGGAAATCCGCGCGGTGTCGCAGGATCTCGACATGGCGCGCATGCTGGCCATCAATCCCAATCGGATTTTCCAATGGACGTTCTTCATCGCTTCGGCGACCGGGGCCATCGCCGGGGTGTTCTACGCGAGCTACATCGGCCTGATGCGCTTCGATCTCGGCATCATCGCCGGACTGCTCGGTTTTTCGGCGGCGGTGATCGGCGGGCTCGGCAACATGACCGGGGCCGTCGTCGGCAGCCTGGTACTGGCCGCGCTCGATACGTTGGCACAGGCGGTCCTGCCCGACGGCACCGCCTATCGTCTCGTGGTTGCCTTCATGCTGGTGCTCGTGGTTCTCATTTTCCGTCCGGCCGGGCTGCTCGGCCGGACGGTTCCGGAAAAGGTGTGACCCTTGCGTGCGCCCCTGATCGTCGTCGCGTCGAGTCTCGGCGTCGCCGCGTTCCTGTGGGCATTCATGGTCGCCAACGACCCGTTGTTGGTGGCGATCCTGCTCGCTGCTCTCGGCATCCTTTTCTGGGCGCTGGAGCGCTTTCCGCAGATCGAGGCTGGCTTGATTGACGCGTTTCGCCGGGCGCGATGGGTGGCGACGGTCGTTTGGCTATTGATCGTCGTGCTTTTCCCCTTTCTGTTCGGCAAAAACGCCTACTACTCGCACCTTCTCGTGCTGTGTCTGATTTATTCCGTACTCGGCATTGCTCTTAATTTCCAGCTCGGCTCGGCCAACATCCCCAATTTCGCGACCGGCGCAACCTACGGCATCGGCGCCTATTGTTCGGCCCTGCTCGCGCTCAACTGGGGCTGGAGCTTCTGGCTGACGCTGCCGGTCGCGGCCTTCGCCGCGACCGTGTTCGGGTTCGTCCTCGGCCTGCCGTCCATGCGCACGCGCGACGCGTATCTCGCGCTGGTGACCATCGCCTGCGGCGTCATCATCCATCAGTTGCTCAACAACTTCGAATGGACCGGCGGCGCCCAGGGGCTGATCGGCATTCCGGCACCGAGCCTGTTTGGCTACAGCTTCGCCCAGCCGCTCAGGATTTTCGGCTTCACCCTGCCGTTCCAGGTCCACTTCTACTACCTGTCGCTGGCGCTGCTGGCGCTCGCGGTCGTCGTCGCCAGCCGGCTCCACCATTCGCGCATCGGGCTTGCCTGGAACGCTCTCCGCGCCGACGAGGTGGCCGCGCGCTCGGTCGGCATCAACGTCGTCTGGTACAAGGTGCTGGCGTTCGCGGTCGACGCCTTCCTGGCGGCGTTCGCCGGCGTCGTCTACGCCTTCTACATCAGCTACATCTCGCCCGACAATTTCACCTTCCTGGTGTCGGTGACCTTGATGACCATGGTCATCGTCGGCGGCATGGACAATATCGTCGGCGTGATCGTCGGCGCCTTCCTGCTGACCTTGCTGCCGGAAAAGCTGCGCGCTTATTCCGACTACCGCCTGCTGTTCTACGGGGTGGTGGTGATCGCCTTCCTGATGATCCGCCCCCAGGGGCTTTTGCCGCAGCGGCTGCGTAATTACGAGATCAGGTGATGAGCGGCGCGCTGTTGTCCATCCGGGAACTGACCATCCGGTTCGGCGGCCTCGTCGCCCTCGACCGGGTCGACATCGAGGTCGGACGCGGCGAGATCGTCGCCGTGATCGGCCCCAACGGCGCCGGCAAGTCGACCCTGTTCAACGTCGTCACCGGCATTTACGCGCCTACCGGCGGGAGCGTTCGGTTCGACGGCGACGACATCACCGGCTGGCCGACCCACGACATCGTCGCCCGCGGCGTCGCGCGCACGTTCCAGGCGAGCCGGCTGTTCTCGGACCTGTCGGTGCTCGACAACGTGGTCATCGGCCTGCACACCCGCACCACCACCTCGGTGATCGAGGCGCTGCTGCTGCCGTCGCGTTCGCGCCGTGAATTGGCCCGCGCCGCCGAGATCGCGACCGGACTCCTGAAGCGGGTCGGCGGGGATTTGTACGACCAGCGTTTCCGCTACGCCCGCGAACTGGCGCAGGCCGACCGGCGGCGGCTCGAAATCGCGCGCGCGCTGGCGTCCGAACCCAAGCTGCTGCTGCTCGACGAGCCGACCGCCGGCATGGACGACCGCGACACCGACGCGCTGATCGCCGACATCCGCAAGGTGAAAAGCGAAAGCCCGGACCTGACCATTATCGTGGTCGAACACGACATGCGGCTGGTGGCGACGCTGCCCGGCCGGGTGGTGGTGTTCGACTATGGCCGCAAGATCGCGGACGCCCCGTTCGCCGAGGTCCGGCAGAACCGCCGCGTCCAGGAAGCCTATCTCGGGAGCGCGCAGCCGTGAGCATCGAACTGGCCGGGGTTTCGACCAATTACGGTTCGGTGCCGATGCTGCGCGAGATCGATCTCCGCGTCGGCGAGGGCGAGATCGTCTGCGTGCTCGGCCCCAACGGGGCGGGCAAGACCACCCTGTTCAAGGTCTTCGCCGGCCTGATCGCGCCGGTCGCGGGAACGGCGCGGATCATGAACGCCGACGTCGCCCGGACCGGGACCGAACGCATTCCCCGCCTCGGCGTCGGCTTCGTGCCGGAAGGCCGGCGGCTGTTTCCGCAGCTGACGGTCGCCGAGAACATCCGGCTCGGCTACGACGCGGTGTGGCCGGGCGGCGGCGACCTCGACGAACGGCTGGCGGCGGTCGGGCGGATTTTTCCGCGCGTCGCCGAACGGCTCGGCCAGGTGGCGGGAACGCTCTCGGGCGGCGAGCAGTCGATGGTGGCGCTGGCGCGCGCGCTGATCGGCCGGCCCAGGCTCGTGATCATGGACGAGCCCTCGCTCGGGCTTTCGCCCAAGCTGATCCGGGAGTATTTCGAGGTGCTGCGGACGGTCCACCGCGAGGGCACGACCGTGCTGCTGATCGAGCAGAACGCCGAAATGGCGCTCCGGGTCGCCGCCCGCGGCTACGTGCTGGCGCGCGGCAGGATCGTCGCCGCCGACCATTGCGAGGCGCTGCGCGCCTCCAGCGTGGTGCGCAATCTGTATTTCAGTTGAGACGCGCAGCGGCTGAGGGCGAGAGCGTCGAGATCGCCACGGTGGGCGTTTACGAGTTGCCCAAGGCGCCGGCGACCGTCATCGCGCAAGGAGCGCGCGTCGCCTGGGACGACACGGCGAAACAGATAGCGCTGCCCGGTGTTGGCCTGTACCCGATCGGCGTCGCCGTCCTGGTCGCCGGCAACGGGGCGACTGACCTTCCCCCCGTTTTTAGGTCCAACCGGAGGGTGAGTTTTCCCGTTAATTGATCCCTCCCCAGAACCTGGACCGGATCAGATGAGAATCTCCGGCCTCTCTAGCTCCCCGGATTTCTCCGGGGCCTGACGGATCAAGGACATCGGC
>Ga0194121_10011500_pt1 | contig 10520 bp, 7 predicted proteins | sample TA2MahCa50mmetaG_FD_148609 | JGI IMG/M metagenome (GOLD analysis project Ga0194121, IMG submission 148609) | Freshwater microbial communities from Lake Tanganyika, Tanzania - TA2015020 Mahale Deep Cast 50m | ecosystem: Environmental > Aquatic > Freshwater > Lake | place: Tanzania: Lake...
GCGCACGCTGGCGCTGACGCAGAGATGCGTCATGAAGCCGGCGACGATCAGTTCGCCGCGGCCGGTTTTCTTGATCAAAGCGTCGAGCTCGGTCTTGGCGAACGCGTTGGGCAGGCCCTTGGGCACCACGGTCTCGCCTGGCTTGGGCGCGACCGCCGAGACCGGCTCGGCCATCGGCCCCTCCGGATTGAACAAGGCGCCACCCGGCCGCCCGTGATGAACGACGTGGAAAACCGGAACGCCCTTGGCGCGGGCGAGGGTCAGCAGCTTCGCCGCCTCGTCGACCGCCGCGCCGACGCCGGGCAGCTTGAGCCCACCCTCGCTGTATTCGCGCTGGATGTCGATCAGCACGAGTGCTGCCTTGTCGAGCGGCGCGGGGGTGAGCGGCGCGCCCGCCATCTGCAGCAGGCTCTTGGGCTCGGCCATGATTCCAACTCCTATCGCTGTTTGATCTGCCAGTCGGGCGAACGGTAGACCGGCGCGTTCGACGGCTCGAGCGGCTTCCGGCCGAGGATCATGTCCGAAGCTTTCTCGCCGATCATGATGGTCGGCGCATTGAGGTTGCCGCTGATGACGCTCGGCATGATCGAGGCGTCGACCACGCGCAGCCCCTCCAATCCGTGAACGCGCAACTCGCCGTCGACCACCGCCATGGCGTCGTTGCCCATCTTGCATGTGCCGCACGGGTGATAGGCGCTGTCGGAACGCGCGCGCACGAAAGCGTCGATCTCGGCGTCGGTCTTGACGTGGGCGCCCGGCAGCATCTCCGGGCCGCGATAGGGGTCGAAGGCCTTCTGGGCGAAGATTTCGCGGGTCAGCTTGACGCAGGCGCGCATGTCGACCCGGTCGACCTCGGTCGCGAGATAGTCGGGATCGATCGCCGGGTGCTGGCGTGGGTCGATCGACTTGAGCCGGATCGAGCCGACGCTGGTCGCGCGCATGGTGCCGACATGGGCCTGGAAGGCGTGGCGGTCGCTCGGAATGCGGCCGTGGTCGTTAATCACCGAGGGCAGGAAGTGGTATTGGATGTCCGGGTGCTCGATGCCGGGACGCGAGCGGATGAAGCCGCCCGATTCCAGATGCGCCGAGGCACCCTTGCCCGACTGGAACAGAAACCAGCGGATGCCGATGGGTATCTGCTGCCAGAACTTGATGGTGTTGTAGAGCGTGATCGGCTGGGTCGATTCGTGCTGGATCCACAGCTCCAGATGGTCCTGCAGATTGGTGCCAACGCCGGGCAGGTCGTGGACGACGTCGATGCCGAGCTTGCGCAGATGATCGGCCGGCCCGACGCCCGACAGCAGCAGCAGCTGGGGCGAGTTGATGGCGCCGCCGCTGACGATGACCTCGCGGGCCGCGCGCGCATGGATTGTGCGACCGTTGCGCGCGTGTTCGACACCGATGGCCCGCCGGCCCTCGAACAGCACCCGGAGCGTCATCGCCTCGACGACGACCGTCAGGTTCGGCCTCGCCATGGCGGGCCGCAGATAGGCCATGGCGGCGCTCCAGCGCCGGCCGCGATGGATCGTCATGTCCATCGGGCCGAAGCCTTCCTGCTGATAGCCGTTCATGTCCTCGGTGACGGGATAGCCCGCCTGCCGTCCGGCCTCGATGAACACCTTGAACAGCGGATTGGGCTGCCGCCCGCGCGTGACACGCAGCGGCCCATCGCCGCCGCGATATTCGTCAGGGCCGAGCTCGTGGCTCTGGGCGCGGCGGAAATAGGGCAGCACATGGGCATAGGACCAGTGCGGCAACCCGTCCTTGGCCCAGCGGTCGTAGTCGAGCGCGTGGCCGCGCACATAGACCATGGCATTGAGCGAGGACGAGCCGCCGAGCACCCGGCCGCGCGGCCAGTACATGCGCCGGTTGTCCATGTGAGGCTGCGGCTCGGTCTCGTAGTACCAGTTGAAGCGGTCGTCGCACAGATTGGCGACCAGCGCCGCCGGCATTTGGATACGGTAACTGCTGTCGCGCGGGCCGGCTTCGACCAGCAACACCTTGATCGCGGGGTCGGCGGATAGCCGGTTGGCCAGCACGCAGCCGGCCGAGCCGGCGCCGACGATAATGTAGTCGTAGTCCTGCATCTAGGTTGTGGCCTCGGATTGGATCAGCGTTGGACAGGCAGCGCCGGATGGCTGGGGCGTCCCTCGCGGTCGATCGCTGCGACAATTCCGGAGTGGATCATGAGATCACTCATAGACAATTGACCGCATCGGACGGTATCGATGGCACGACACTGCTGGGACTCTCTACGACATTCCCGCATCCGGGACCGGAAAACCGGTTAATTGGCCCAGAATAGTGCCAGCCGGAGTGCTGGCGACGGAATCCGGGTGCCGCGATTGGCTATGGCGCTATCCCGTAGCTCAGCGGCAGAATGGACATCATGAGCGAAGGCGGTACATCGGTCGAGAAATTCCAAGCGACGGCGCAGCCGTCTGACGCCGGTGATGCCGACGTAAGACAGGGCCGCGCTCTGCTCCAACGCCGCGACTATGCTGGAGCAATCGATTGCTTCCGTCGCGCCGCGCAGATGGCGCCCGATCGCATCGGGCTACAGCTTGACCTCGGGCGTGCGTTGCGCCTCGCGGGCAACAGTAAGTCCGCGCTAACGCCGTTGCAGCAGGCAACCGCGCTCGAGCCCCACAACGCCGATGCCCATTATGAGCTTGGTCGCGCCTTCCTGATTTCCGGCCGACCGGAAGCGGGCGAACGCAGTCTGTTGCGCGCCATCGCGCTGAACCCGGCGCACGCTCCGGCATTTCAGGCGCTCGCCCGGTGCCTGTGGCGCCTGCAACGCCTGACCCGGATCGAAAGCATCGCCGAACGCTGGCTCGATCTCGCCCCCGACACCGCCGAGGCATTTGCCATGAAGGGCGGCGCCATCATCAAGTCGCAGGTGGTGGCGCGCCTCGACGAGGCGGCTCGACTTCTCGCCAAGGCTCTCTCGGTCGAGCCGGGGAATGCTGCGGCCCAGGGGCTGAGCCGCGATCTCGCCAGGGTCCGCCTGTTCCTCGAGCTGGATCGGGCCTACCGCGCGAGTGCCGGCGCGACCTCGCTTCGGCCACCCGATCGGCCAGGCGCGTCCGATGGCATTGCCGCCGAGCTTGCACGTCGGATTCGCGAGGCCCAGACCAGCCGGCAGCCGTTCAGTCACTTCTACCTGGAGCGCGTATTCCCCGCGGCCTTCTACGAGCAGATGATGGCCAGTCGCCCGCCGATGGATCTTGCGGTGGCCGGTGCCGTCGACGCCAACTACCGGGACCGCAAGGGATTCGATCTCGCCATATTCGCCGAACGCGATGCGGCCAAGGCCCGGTTCTGGCAGCAGCTCTACGCCGCGATGAAGTCCGAACCCGTGCTGGATGCCTTCATCGATGCGCTCCAGGGGCGCGCGCTCTCGGACCTGCTGAGAACCAGAGGGTTTCGGCTGGAGGCCGATGCGCGGCTCTTATGCGATGTGCAGGGCTATGTCCTGACCCCGCACAAGGATCATTGCGCGCGCTTCGGTTCGATCGTGTTCAACCTGCCCGACGCGCCTGATCATCCGGAAGCCGGTACGTCGGTCTATGTCCGCACGGACGGGCTTAACCAGCTCGACAATGGCTGGCATCATGATTTCGCCAGGTTCCGCCGGGTCGCGACCGCGACCTACCTTCCCAACTCGGCGTTCGGATTCCTGAATTTCGGCGACGCCTATCACGGCGTCGAGCCGCTGAAGCAGCCGATCGACCGGTGGAACATGCAGTACACGGTCAGGATCGTCTGATCGCGGATCATGTCCGACCGCACGATCATCCCTGCGCGATGACGACAGAACGAGTTGTCCGGGAGGCGATTCGCCTGGTGCGGGCCGGCCAGTTGGCCGAAGCCGAAGCGTTGTGCGGGTCCATCACGCCTCCGCAAGCGGCCGAGGCGGCGCTGTCAGCGGTCCGTGCCGTGAATGCGGCGGGTCACGGCAACGACGCGTCGGCCTTGCAGTATGTCCGGCAAGCGGTTCTCGACGGCGACTTCGTTCGCACGTCGCTGGCCGGACTCTGCGTTCAGGTCGGCAACGGTTTGTGGCGGCGTGGCCGCGAAGCCGCGCTGGCGGCCTATTTCCGCGCCCTGGCGCTGTCGCCCTCGATCGGCAATGGCTTGGCCAATGCCGCCGTCGTGCTGGCCAACCGGGGCCACGCTCAGGACGCGATCGAGCTTTACGAGCGCGCCGTCGAGCTCGATCCGGGCAATGCGCGACTGCGCGTCGTCCTCGCGCGCAATCTGGCAAACCGGCAGATGACCGATCGCGCCATCGTTCATTTCGAGCATGCGATGAAAGCGGGCTCCGCGCAGGCCGACGTGATCGTCGACTTCGGCGACCTGCAAATGCAGGCCGGTCGGCTGGACGTGGCTCGTGCGCTGGTCGAGCGCTCCATTGAGCTCGATCCCGCGGCGTGGGCCGGCCACTTCAAGCTCGGCGTGATCGCCTGCCGCGAGGCGGGAAGCAAGATTTCGGCCGGGAGCACGGCGAATGCTTTCAGCTGCATCGCAAGCGATGGCGTGCTGTCGCGCGATGCGGCGATCCAGGTGCATGACATCCCCGTCACCTTGGATGCTGCCGTCGACATGGCCGACGTCACCTTCGCCTTGCCATTTCGCCGCGACTCCGATGAGCGGGTGGAAAATCTGGCCGTCTTGCTGGCTTATCTGTCGCGCGAGTTCCCGGCAAGCCAGAGATTCGTCTACGAGGAAGGCGAACGGAAGACGGTCGATCTGCCGACCGCGACCGCGCATCGATTGGTCGAATCCGGCGATGGTTTTGCGCACAAGACCAGCCTGGTCAATCGCATGGCGCGCGATTGCTCGACTGGCACCTTCGTCAGCTGCGATGTCGACGTCATTGTGCCGCGCCGGCAAATGCTGAGCGCGATCTACCTGATCCAGAACGGGCTGTGCGACCTCATCTATCCCTTCGACGGTTCCTGCCTTGATCTGGACCGCGACGCCGTTCCGCACATGGTGCCGCTCGACGAGGCCGCGGCTCAGCGATTTGTCACCTTCCGGCGACCGCACAATGTCGGCAGCTGCGTCGTCTGGTCACGACAAAAGTTTGCCGAGATCGGCATGGAAAATGAGACCTTCAAGATCTGGGGCCAGCACGACGGGGAAATCCTGCATCGCGCCATCCGCCTCGGGCTGCGCGTCGGTCGCGTCCTGGGCAACGCTTATCATCTCAATCATCCCCGCGCTTATGGCCTCGGTATCGAGACCATCAGGCGCCGCAATTTCGAGGAGCTCGACCGCGTCAAGCGGATGAGCACTGCCGAGATGCGCGCTTATGTCGAGACCATGAAGCGGTAGCTCGGACTCATCCTTCATACTGGTGCAGATTGGGGAAGGACATGTCCTTCCAGCTGTCGGGCTTGACCTTGATGCTCCCGGTGCGGTGCATGAAGTCGATCATCTTGCTGGCGCCGAAGGGCCGAGTCGTGAACTCGATCTCCGGGTCGTTCATCATGACCATCATCTCCTCGATCGGGCTGCGATCGTTGGCGATGCGCAGATATTGCTCGGCCGCCCAGCGCTTGTCCTTGTTGATGCGCTGGGTCGCGTCCTCGAGTGCGGCGAGGAAGACGCCATAGACCTTGGGGTTTTCGCGCTGGAACTTCGATGTCGTGGAGATCAGGTTGAACGAAATCTTGCTGCCGAGGATTTCGGTCGAGCTCAACAGGCGGCGCACGCCCGGCCGCGCCAGCTCCTTATACTGGAAGGGGGCCGAGGTGAAGTGGTTGTTGATCTCGCCGGCGCCCGACAGGAAGGCAGCCATGCCGTCGGGATGGGCCATCGACACGGTGAGCGAATCGAGCTTGGTGAAGTTCGCCTCGCCGAATTCTTTGGCGGCCGCCATCTGCAGGAAGATCGCCTGCATCGACACCTTGACCGCAGGCATGGCGACGCGGTCCTTGTCGGTCAGGTCGCGGATCGACTTGATGCGCGGGTCGCGCGTGTTGAGGAAGAGCGGAATGGCGTTCAAGCCCGAAGCGGCCTTGACGTCCATGTTCCCCTTGGTCTTGGCCCAGATGGTGGCGATCCCTGGCACGCCCAGGCAGACGAAGTCGATGGTGCCGGAGATCAGCGCGTCGTTCATCACGTCGCTCGAGCGGAAGGTCGCCCAGCTCACCTTGAGATCGCCGATGCCGGCCTTCCTGGCCTGCTCCTCGACCAGCTTCATGTCCTCCATCAGCATCATCTGGAGGTAGCCGAGGCCGTACTGCTTGGCGATGCGCAGCTCCTTGACCTCGGCCTGGGCCGGCAGCGTGGCCGCGGGCAGGGTCAGCGCGACGAGGCCGGCGAGCGCGGCGGCGGAACGGACGAAGCTCATGGTGAAATCCTCCCTGGAGAATTTTGCGGCTCACGTCGATTTTCCTTGGAAGCGTGACTCACGTCTTCTGACGGTTCCCCTCACCCTGCCCTCTCCCCCAGGGAGAGGGTTAAAGTTGGTTGCGCAATCTGCCCCTCTCCTCGGGCGAGAGGGTGGCGCGAAGCGCCGGGTGAGGGGAAGCGCCTGTAGCAGGGGGGCACGATTCCAGCTACTAGACTAGCATGCCAGGCAACGGGTGATAGCGGCACGAAAACACGCAACATGAAGAACAGCGCATTTCGCATCGCCGTGCTGCCGGGCGACGGCATCGGCGTCGAGGTCATGGATGCCTGCCTCGCCGTGCTCGACGCGTTGACGGCCAAGGTCGGCGGCTTCGCGCTCTTAACCGAGCGCCTGCCCGGCGGCGCGCTCCACTACCGCGACACCGGCACCGCCTTCTCCGAGGAGAATTTCGACAAGTGCGCGCGGGCGGATGCCGTGCTGTTCGGCGCCATGGGCTGGCCAGACATCCGTTATCCCGACGGCACCGAGATCGCGCCTCAGCTCGACCTGCGCGTCCGCATGGGCCTCTATGCCGGCGTGCGGCCGATCCGGGCCATCCCCGGCGTGCCGACCGCGCTCGCCGATCCGCGCGCGTCCGGCATCGATCTCGTCATCCTGCGCGAATCGACCGAGGGCATGTTCGCCTCGCGCGGCAAAGGCGTGATCGACGGCGACCGCGAGGCGCGCGACACCCAGGTGATCACGCGCGCGACCTCCGAGCGGCTGTTCGATTTCGCATTCCGCCTCGCCGACCGGCGCCGCACGCGCGGCCGGCCCGGGCTTGCCACGGTGGTCGACAAGTCGAACGTGTTCCGCTCCTTCGCCTTCTTCCGCAAGATCTTCCACGAGCGCGCCCAGGCATTTCCCCAGCTGCAGGCGCGCCATCACTACATCGACGCCATGGCGCTCGATCTCGTGCGCCGGCCCTGGGATTTCGACGTCATCGTCACGGAAAATCTGTTCGGCGACATACTCTCCGATCTCGGGGCAGGGCTGATCGGCGGCATGGGCTTCGCGCCCTCGGCCGATGTCGGCGACGACCACGCCGTGTTCCAGCCGAGCCACGGCAGCGCGCCCGACATCGCCGGCACCGGCAAGGCGAACCCGACGGCCATGCTGCTGTCGGCGGCGCTCATGCTCGACTGGCTCGGCGAGCGCCACGGCGTGACGGCGTGCAACGAGGCGGCGCGGCGGCTGGAAGGTGCCGTCGACCGTGTGTTTGCCGATGGGCGCGTGCGCACGCCGGAGCTGGGCGGCACCGACGGTACCGCTGCGGTAGCGCACGCGGTGGTCGCGGCTCTCTAAAGCATCTCCAGCGGCTTGGCCCCCTTGGGCGGGGGGAATGCCTTGTCGAGCTCGGCCATGTCCTCCTTGTCGAGCTTGAGGTCGAGGGCCGCGATGTCCTCGCGCACGTGCTCGGGGCGGACTGCCTTGGGAATGACCACCATGCCGTCCTGGCCGAGCAGCCAGGCGAGCGCCACCTGCGCCGGCGTCGCCTGGCGGCGGTCCGCGATCTTTTTGAGTCCGGCATTCTTGAGCAGGCGCCCCTGGTCGACCGGCGAATAGGCCATGATGGGGATCTTGCGCCGGCGGCACCACGGAATCAGCCCGTGCTCGGGGCCGCGGCGCGACAGGTTGTAGAGGATCTGGTCGGTCGCCACACGCTCGCCGCCCTTGACGGCCACCCACTCCTCCATGTCGTCGGTGTCGAGATTGCTGACGCCGTGATCGACGATCTTGCCGTCGCGCCTGAGTCGCTCGAAGGCCTCGACCGTCTCGGCGAAGGCGACCGAGCCGCGCCAGTGCAGCAGGTAGACGTCGATCCGATCGGTCTTGAGCCGCTTCAGGCTGCGCTCGCAGGCCTCGATCGCGGCACGCTTGCCGGCGTTGTGCGGATAGACCTTGCTGACGATGAACAGCTTGTCGCGCCGGCCGCCGACCGCTTCGGCAATCGCCTCCTCCGCACCGCCCTCGCCATACATCTCCGCCGTGTCGATCAGGGTCACGCCGAGATCGATGGCGAGCTTGATGGCGGCGACTTCCTCGGCGCGGCGCGCGCGGTTTTCGCCCATGCGCCAGGTGCCGATTCCGAAGGCCGGCATGCGCGCACCGGAGGGAAGCGGATAGGAACGTATGTTCAACATGGGGGCGAGCACCTCGCTGGTTGCGGCGCCATCATCGTGGACTTCCCGCAGCGCCCAGGTCAACATGGCCGCCCGCTTCCGCTCCCCACGCACTCAGTTCAGGGATTCGACACATGGATGTGAAAGCCGCCGTCGCGTTTGCGGCGGGCCAACCGCTCAGCATCGAAACCGTGCAGCTCGAGGGCCCGCGCACCGGCGAGGTGCTGGTCGAGATCAAGGCGACCGGCATCTGCCACACCGACGCCTACACGCTGTCGGGCGCGGATCCCGAGGGGCAGTTCCCCGCCATCCTCGGCCACGAGGGCGCCGGCGTCGTGGTCGAGGTGGGGCCGGGCGTCACTTCGCTGACGAAAGGCGATCACGTCATCCCGCTCTACGTGCCGGAATGCCGGCAGTGCAAGTTCTGCCTGAGCGGCCGCACCAATCTGTGCCAGGCGATCCGCGAGACGCAGGGCCGGGGCGTCATGCCCGACGGCACCGGCCGCTTCTCGCTCGGCGGCAAGAAGCTGCTGCACTACATGGGCACCTCGACCTTCGCCAATTTCACCGTCGTTCCGGAGATCGCGCTCGCCAAGATCCGCACGGACGCGCCGTTCGACAAGGTCTGCTACATCGGCTGCGGCGTCACCACGGGGATCGGCGCCGTGATCAACACCGCCAAGGTCAGACCCGGCTCCAACGTCGCCGTGTTCGGCCTCGGCGGCATCGGGCTCAACGTCGTGCAGGGTGCGCGCCTGGTCGGCGCCGACAAGATCATCGGCATCGACATTAACCCGGCGCGCGAGAAGCTGGCGCGCACGTTCGGCCTGACGCATTTCATCGACCCGGAGCGCGACGGCGACCCGGTCAAGGCGATCGTTGATCTGACCGATGGCGGTGCGGACTACAGCTTCGAATGCATCGGCAACGTCAAAGTCATGCGGCAGGCGCTCGAGTGCTGCCACAAGGGCTGGGGCGAAAGCGTCATCATCGGCGTCGCCGGCGCGGGCCAGGAGATCGCGACGCGGCCGTTCCAGCTCGTGACCGGCCGGGTCTGGCGCGGCACGGCCTTCTGCGGCGCCAAGGGCCGGAGCGACGTGCCGCGCATCGTCGACTGGTACATGTCGGGCAAGATCAACATCGATGACCTGATCACGCACGTCATGCCGCTCAAGCGCATCAACGAGGCTTTCGACCTGATGCACGAGGGCAAGTCGATCCGCTCGGTCGTGACCTTCAACTGATCTGCGCCGCCCGCGCGGCGCACCAACGGCGCCACATGTCGCGGAACGCGTCTTCCAGCTCGGCGACGTGGCGCGGCGCATCCATCAGGGATGACGCCTTGACCTGGCCGCGCAGCTTCGACCGATAGGCCTGCAACCGGTCGGGCGCTGCGGCGAGCTCGCGCGCAATGCGCACGAAATCGTCATCGGCGAAGGCGCACAGCTCGGCGGCACCCGTGCGCATGATGTGGCTGTAGCTGAAGCGGCCATAGGCCGCCGCCCCGACCAGCGTCACGACAGGCACGCCCATCCACAGCGCGTCGAGCGTGGTTCGCCCGCCGGTGAACGGCGTCGTATCGAGCATGATGTCGACATCGCCATGGCTGTCCATGTGCCGGCTGAATTCCGCGACCCTGCCGCGCAGATCGACCCGGTCATGTTCGATGCCGGCAGCCGACAGTCGCCCGCGCAGGAGCGTGGCGATCGCCGGGCGGTCGAGCCCGCGCCCCTTGATGATCAGCCGCGCGGTCGGCACGTCTGCCAGAACGCGCGCCCACAGCGCGAGACTAGCGGTCGAGATCTTGGCCGGATTGTTGAAGCTGCCGAAGGTGATCCGCCCATGTCGGAGCATGGGCGGTGGCTGGATCGGCGGCTCCGTGTCATAGGCCTGGATGTGCAACCCGCTCTGCAACGGGTAGGGTGTCTCCGTCATCAATCGGGCGAGCGTGTTGTCATGGTCGAGCCATCTGTCGACGATGCTGTAGTCGA
>Ga0194121_10011502_pt1 | contig 10515 bp, 6 predicted proteins | sample TA2MahCa50mmetaG_FD_148609 | JGI IMG/M metagenome (GOLD analysis project Ga0194121, IMG submission 148609) | Freshwater microbial communities from Lake Tanganyika, Tanzania - TA2015020 Mahale Deep Cast 50m | ecosystem: Environmental > Aquatic > Freshwater > Lake | place: Tanzania: Lake...
CCGACGACGTTGACGCGGGCATTGCCCGGGTGATGGCCGCGCACGTGAAGCCCGGGGAGCCCGGCTGCACGGTCGGCGTGGCGGAGGGCGGCAAGCTGACCCGCGCGCTTGCCTTCGGGCTCTCCGACCTCGAGCGCGGCAAGCCGCTTGATGCGCATTCGGTGTTCAACCTCGCCTCCGTCTCCAAGCAGTTCACGGCCTTTGCGATCCTGCTGCTCGAGCAGGACGGCAAGCTGAAGGTCGACGATCCGGTCGTGAAGTACCTGCCCGAGCTCGCGCAAAGCGCCAAGGGCGTGACCCTCGCGCAGCTGATGCACCACACGGGCGGGTTGCGCGACTACATCGAAGTCATCTACATGGGCGGCCGCGTCGATGCCGACGGCACGACGATCGACGAGACGGTGCGGCTGCTCGCGCGCCAGACCGCGCCCAACGAAGCGCCCGGCGTCGAGTTCGACTACAGCAACACCGGCTACTTCCTGCTCGGGGTCGTGGTCGCGCGCGTGAGTGGCCAGTCGCTCGCCGAGTTCTCGCGTCAGCGCATCTTCGTGCCGCTTGGCATGAAGAACACCAGCATCATCGACCGCTATCCGGCGCCGATCCCGGCGCTCGCACGCGGCTATGCCCGGGCAGAAACCGGGTTCCGCATCGACGAGACCGGCTGGGAGCAGGTCGGCGACGGCCAGGTGCACAGCGACCTGCAGGACCTCGCGCTCTGGGACGAGAACTTCTACACCGGCCAGGTCGGCGGGAAGGCGCTCGTGGCGAAGATGCTCGACGTCGGGCTGCTGAACTCCGGCGAGTCGACCGGCTATGCCGCCGGGGTGAACGTCAGCGAGTCGCGCGGCTTCCGCTGGGTGACGCACAGTGGTTCTTGGGTCGGCTATAAGTCGGCGCTGCAGCGCCTGCCAGACGAGCACCTCTCGGTGATCGTGCTGTGCAACCGCGCCGAGGCCGACGCGAGCGCCTACGCGGAGGAAGTCTTCGCGCTGCTGCTCGGCGACCGGCTGGGGCCGCCTGAGCCGGAGGAGGAGGAGCCCGAGGCCGAGCCGGTCGCGGCACAGTGGGACCCGGGCGAGCTCGCGCGCTTCGCCGGCGCCTACTACAGCCCGGAAGCCGGCGTGCGCTGCGTGCTCGACCAGCGCGGCGCTCGCCTCGTGCTCGAGGGCTGCGCGCGCGGCGCGGTCCTGAAGCCCGGCAAGCCGGGCGAGCTGGTCACGCCCGACGGCAGCCCGGTGCTGCGCTTTGCGGACGGCGGGCGAGATACCGGCGGTTTCATCTACTGGTCGCCGGGCCTGCGCGGCCTGCCCTTCAAGCGGATCGAGGAGAAGTTCGAGTGACGAATCCACGCCTGTCCATCGGCGTCGCGCTGCTGGCGGCGCTCGCCGCGGGTTGCAGCGGCGAGAAGCCGACCTCGACGCTGATTTCCAACGTTTCGATCGTCGACGGTACCGGCGCGCCGGCACAGGCCGGCGCCGTGCGCATCGACGGCGACCGCGTCGTCGAGGTGGGGGCGCTCGAACCGAAGCGCGGCGAGCCGGTGGTGGACGCGGGCGGGCTGACGCTCGCGCCGGGATTCATCGACGTGCACAGCCACCACGACGGCGGCCTGTTCGAGATGCGCGACGCCGCGCCGGCGGTGAGCCAGGGCATCACGACGATCGTGGCGGGCCAGGACGGATCCATGTCCTTTCCCGTGCGCGAGCTGTTCGAGCGGATGGACAAGACGCCGGTCGCGATCAACGTCGCCACTTTCGTCGGCCACGGCGACCTCCGGATCGACGCCATGGGCAAGGACGACTTCCGGCGCCATGCGACCCCGGAGGAAGTCGAGACGATGCGCGCGGCGGTCGCGGACGGCATGGCCGCGGGGGCGCTCGGGCTCGCGACCGGGCTCGAGTACGACCCGGGCATCTATTCGGCGCCCGAGGAAGTGATCGAGCTCGCGCGGGTCGCGAAGGAGAAGGGCGGGCGCTACATCAGCCACGTGCGCAGCGAGGACCGCGACTTCTGGGCGGCCATCGACGAGATCGTGAACATCGGGCGGGTCACCGGGATCCCGGTCGAAGTCACGCACATGAAGCTCGCCATGAAGGACTGGTGGGGGCAGACCGATCGTCTCCTCGGCATCCTCGACAAGGCGCGGGCGGAAGGCATCGAGATCACCGGCGACATCTATCCCTACGAGTTCTGGCATTCCGACCTGACCGTGCTGTTCCCGAAGCGCGACTTCAAGGATCTCAAGGAGGCGCGGTTCGTGCTCGAGCACGTGACCCCGGCCGACGGCATCATCCTGACGAACTACAGCCCCGAGCCGGCGCTGGTCGGCAAGTCGCTGGCGGAGATCGCGAAGCAGAAGGGCTCGGATCCCGCGGTCGAGTTGCTGGACCTCATCGCGCGCTCGCAGGGCGAGAACGACGACCAGTCCATCATGGGCCGCGGCATGGTCGAGACGGACATCGACAAGCTCATCGCCTGGCCGTACGCGGCCATCTGCTCGGACGGCTCGCTCGACAGCCTGCACCCGCGCGGGCGCGGTGCGTTCACGAAGGTGCTCAGGACCTACGTGCGCGAGAAGCAGCTGCTCACGCTGGAAGAGGCGATCCGCAAGATGACGGGGCTCTCGGCGGCCAACGTCGGCATCGCCGACCGCGGCGTCATCCGGCCCGGTGCCTACGCGGACCTCGTGTTGTTCGACCCGGCGACGGTTTCCGACCGCTCGACCTTCGAGGACCCGAAGGCGCTTTCGACCGGCATCGAGAAGGTCTGGGTCAACGGACAGGTCGTTTGGCGGGACGGCCAGGCGACCGGGGCGTTCCCGGGCCGCGCGATCCGCCGGCCATGAGCCGCGTTGCGCGTTTCGCGTGGATGGCCGCCGCGTGGCTCGCGGCTGTGGCGCCCGGGTACGCAGCCGGTGCGACATCCTCCGCCGACACGCCGCGACCGCTCGGCTTCGAGGACCAGGAGGCCGTCAGGAATCCCACCGGGATTGCGATCTCGCCCGACGGCAAGCAGGTCGCCTACGTCGTCAAGCGGCGCATCTACGTCGTGCCGGTCGCGGGCGGCGAGCCGCGCGCCGTCAGCACTGCGAGTTCGGCCGCCTGGGATCCCACGTGGTCCCGGGACGGGCGCGCACTGTTCTTTCTGTCCGACCGGTCGGGCTCGAGCCAGTTGTGGAAGCTATCGCTCGCTGCCTTCGGGGAGGCGGAGCAAGTGACCGAGTTCGCCCACGGCATCGATCGCATCCGTTTCTCGCCCGACGAATCGCGCCTGCTGCTTTCGTTCACCGACACGCAGCTGAAGCCCGCCGAGCAAGCGGAAGCCGCTGTGGAGGGAGAAGGCGGCAAGGACAAGGTCGGCAAGCCGTTCGTGATCACGCGGCTCGAGTTCAAGGAGGACGCGGGCGAGGGCTACCTCACGGGGGACCGCACTGAGCACCTGCACGTCCTCGACCTCGCGACCGGACAGCTCGCGCAAGTGACCTCGGGGCCTTACACCGAGTCCGATGCGGCCTGGTCGCCTGACGGCCGGCGCATCGTGTTCGTGAGCAACCGCGAGCAGAACCCGGACGTGAGCTACCGGACGGACCTCTGGATCGCGGACGCCGTCAACACGGACAAGGGCGCCACGCTTCAGCGGCTCACGGATGACGAGCGCACGAAAAGCAACCCTGTGTTCAGCCCAGACAAGCAGTCGATCGCGTTCCTGGTGGCCGCGGACGGCGTGTACGGGGCGCCGCAGGTCGCGGTGGTCCCGGCCGCGGGCGGCGACGTGCGCGTGCTGACGGCAGCCCACGACCGCTGGGTGAACGACTTCCGGTTCACCGCGGACGGCGAGTGGATCTATTTCGCGTACGAGAACCTCGGCGGCAACCAGGTCGCGCGCGTGCGGCCGCGAGACGGCCGTCTCGAGCAGGTCATCACGGGCCAGCGCGGCATCGGCGAGTTCGCGGTCGCGCAGGGCGGGGCGATCGTCGCGCGCGTCGAGACCGGCAACCGCGCGCCGGAACTCGCGGCCTTCGCGGGCGGGCGCGAGACTGCGCTGACGCGCATCAACGAAGACTTCCACGCGCGCGTCGCGCTCGGTGCCAAGGAGTCGGTGCATTTCAAGGCGCCGGACGGCACCGACGTGCAGGTCTTCGTGACCAGGCCGCCCGGATTCGTGCCGGGCCGCCGTTACCCGACGGTGCTGCACATCCACGGCGGGCCGGTCGCGCAGTTCGCCTGGGGCTTCGACTTCAAGCCGCAGTACCTGGCGGCGCAGGGCTACGTCGTCGTGGAACCGAACCCGCGCGGCTCGACGGGCCGCGGCGAGGACTTCGTGCGCGCCATCTACCGCACCTGGGGCATCACCGACTACGACGACCTGATCGCCGCGGTCGACCACGTGATCGCGGCGGGCTACGCGGATCCGGAGCGGCTCGCGGTCACGGGCTACTCCTACGGCGGCTACATGACGAACGTCGCCATCACGCGCACCGACCGCTTCAAGGCGGCGGCGACCGGAGCGGGGCACAGCTATATCGTCGCCAACTACGGCCATGACATCTACCAGAAGTGGTACAACTGGGAACTCGGGCCGCCCTGGGAAAACCGCGAGAAGTACGACAAGCTCTCGCCGCTGCTGCAGGCCGGGCGTGTGACCACCCCGACGATCTTCCTCGGCGGGCGTGAGGACTGGAACGTCCCGATGCTGAATGCGGAGCTCTTCTACCAGTCGTTGCGCACCAAGGGCGTCCCGACGGAACTCATCGTCTACCCGGGCGCGCACCACGGCGGCTGGCCGAAGGAGTTCGAGCGCGACTACCTCGAGCGGGTGACCGCGTGGTTCGACCGGTACCTGAAGTAGCCGATCCGGCGCACCGGGCGACGGTGCAGGCAGCGCTCGAGGCGCTGCGCGACAGCCGGCCGCTGCGCGCGGAGTTCATCTGCCGCGAGTATCTCGAGCGCAATCCCGGGTCCGTCGAGCACCTGCGGCTGCTCGGGGGCGCGCTCCTCAAGCAGGCGCGCTATCCGGACGCCGAGCAGGTCATCCGCCACGCCCTTGCGATCCATCCGGGCTTTCCCCACCTGCACGAGGATCTCGGCAGTGCGCTCGCACTCCAGGGACGCCATTCGGAAGCCGTCCCTTGCTTTGAACAGGCGATCCGGCTCGAACCCCAGCTCCCACAAGCTCACAAGAAGCTCGGCGAGGCGCTGGCGGCACTGGGCCGCGGCCGCGAGGCGGACGAATCCTTCGAGGAGTTCTTCGACCGGGACCCAGCCCGTGGCAAGGTCGCGCTCGCGCTTGACCACCTGCAAGCCGGCCGCAAGGAGGAGGCCCTCGATACGCTGCGCACGGCGCTGCGCGAGAACGCGGACAACGTCGATGCGCTGCGTCTGCTCGCACAGCTGTACTGGAAAGACAAGAAACAACTCTCGGATGCCGAGGCTCTCCTGCGACGGACTACAAAGCTTGCGCCGGGCCACACGATGGCCTGGACGATGCTTGGGGGCATCCTCCTGGAATCGAATCGGCACGCCGAGGCGCTGGCGTGTTACGAGGCGGCGCTCAGGGCCGATCCGGCCAGCGCCGTCGCCTGGTCGGGAATCGGGATCGCGCACTCGCATGCCGGCGACGTGGAGAAGGCGGTTGAGGCATTCGAGCGCGCGATCACGCTGCGCCCCGGCAACGCGAACGTCCAGTTGAGTTACGGGCACGCACTGAAGACCCGCGGCGACCAGCCGGCAGCGCTGCGCGCGTATCGCGCGGCGATCGCCGCCAAGCCGGACTTCGGCGAAGTCTACTGGAGCATGGCCAACCTGAAGGTGTTCCGGTTCGAGGATGACGAGGTCCAGGCGATGGAACAGCAGGTCGCGCGCGACGACCTCAGCCAGAGCGCCGAAACCCACTTCCGGTTCGCGCTGGCGAAGGCCTATGAGGACCGTGGTGACTACGACCGCGCCTGGCACTTCTACGAGACCGGCAATCAGCGCCAGCGCGGCACGGTGTTCCACGACCCGGTTGCGATGGAAGTGCGGCACGAGCAGATCGAGGCGGTCTTCACGCCGGCGCTGTTCGAGAAGTTCTCCGGGCAGGGCCACGACTCGCCGGCGCCGATCTTCATCGTCGGGCTGCCGCGTTCGGGCTCGACGCTCGTCGAGCAGATCCTCGCGAGCCACAGCCAGGTCGAGGGCACGGCCGAGTTGCCCACCCTCGTCCGCCTTGCCTTTTCGATTGGCCGTTACCGGCCCGACAAGAAAGGCTATCCGGAATCGGTGGCCGAACTACGCGGGCGAGACCTCAAGGCGTACGGGCGACAGTACATCGAGGAATCGGCGGCATTCCGCTCAACTGACCGGCCTTTCTTCACCGACAAGACGCCCAACAATTTCTCCCACGTCGGCCTCATCCAACTGATCCTGCCGAATGCAAAAGTCATCAACGCCCGGCGCCATCCCTTCGACAGCTGCCTCGGCGGCTTCAAGCAGCTGTTCGCCAAGGGACAGCACTTCACCTACGACATGGCGGAGCTGGCGGCGTACTACCGCCAGTACCACGCAACGATGCAGTACTGGCACCGTGTGCTGCCGGGCAAGGTACTGGACGTCCACTACGAGGAGACGGTCTCCGACCTCGAAACGCAGGTGCGCCGGATCCTCGCGCACTGCGGCCTGCCGTTCGAGGAGGCCTGCCTGCGGTTCCACGAGAACCGGCGCGCGGTGAAGACGGCGAGCTCCGAGCAGGTCCGGCAGCCGATCTACAAGGACGCGCTCGGCTACTGGCGCCGTTACGAGAAGCACCTGGCGCTCTGGCAGGAAATGCTCGGCGACATCGTCGAGGAGCTGCCGGAGGCGGTGCGCAACGCGGGCCGCTGAGGGCCGCGGCCCTCCTCAGCCGTGGGGCCACACGGCGAGGCCGTGGATGGCGTTGCGCACGTCCAGCGTAAGGTTGACCGACAGGAGCCGCTCATTCGCGGCCAGGTCGTAGACGGACACCGTGGACGGCGAAGAGCCGCCTGCGACGATCGTGTCGGACAGCGCGCAAAGGCCGCGCGCAAATCCCGGGCGGGCGATGCCGCTGGAGTCCAGGCCGCGATTCGTCAGCTGCGTCGGGTCGAAGCGCGGCACCTTGAATGCGCGATCCTCGAGGCCCTCGCCGCGTCCCGCATAGCGCAAGGCGTCGGCCTCCGTGTCGTTGAAGAGCACCCCGTCGCGGAACGGCCGGGCATTGTGCGTCCCCGGCGGAAGCTCGACGGCCATCTGCAGCTTGTCGCCATTGTAGTGCAGCATCCCGCCGGTCTTGAGGCCGGTGACGTACATGCCACCGCGGGTGCAGTGCACGCTGTTGAGGTGCAGCTTGTTGAGCTGCAGGGGCCCGCCCGCGCTGCGTGGATCGTAGGAGATGCCCTTGAAGCGGAACTCGTGCGTGAGCACGTGAAGCGCCCAACTAAACTCGTGCCGGTCGAGGTCGAAGGCGAGGATGCTGTCGAAACCCGTCGAGGTCAGGTACAGGCGGCGTTCGTAGACTGCGATCTCATGGCAGTGTCGCAGGTACGGGCTGCGCCAGGAGCCCACGATCTTGAACTCAGGCGAGTAGGCGAACAGCTCGTCGCTGGCCGCGATGTAGACCATCTCGCCGTCGAAGGCGATGCCGCGCAGGCCGCGATCCCAGCCGCGTCCCTGCCAGTCGATCGCCGCAGTGTTCCAGTCGACGACCTGGCGGACGTCGCGCGCCTCGAGGTCGAGGAGGTAAATGCCGCCGTGGCTCTCGCCCTGGTGGCTGCCGCGCACGACTGATGTCGTGACGAGCTTCAAGATGGCCAGCGGCCCGCCGGCAGTACGGGCCCGGGCGTCATCCCGTCGGCAACGCGGCGCTCACCATTTCTTGCTGAATGACAGCCCGATGGTACGCGGCCGCTGCAGCGACCTTAGGTACCTGAACCGGTCGTCAGTCCAAGGCAGCACGTCATTTGGTCCGGAACTGTAGTCGGAAGAACTCAGGTAATTCAGGCCACGCTCGTCGAACAGGTTGCGAACCACGAGCGACGTTTCCCAGCCGTTGTCGTGGGTAAACCCCAATTGCAGGGTTGTCGACGTGTAGGACGGGATGAGCCGATCGAGCGCATCGCGCCGCTCGGCGGGCGTTGCCGCCTCCTCGAATTCCGAGATCGCCGACAGGCTGTTCCAGATCTCCGACTGGTAGCTCCAGGCGATCCGCGTCCAGAGGTCGCCCTGCGTGCCCATGAAGTTCGGGAAGGTGTAGCTGGCCCCGACCCAGTATTTCTCCTCGGGCGAGATCGGCATCGTCGTCCCGGATTCGATCGCAAGCCTGCCGTCCGGGTAGAAGGTGTCTTCTGAAAATTCCGGGTCGGCGAGGAAGGCGCTGACGTCGATGCTGAAATTGTCAGTCGGATACCAGCCGATGCTGAATTCGAAGCCCTTCTGCTCCGCCTTGCCGCCGTTGAAGGTGCCCCGCATCCACCAGGGGTTACCGGCGGTAGATCCCGAGCGGTTCAGGTGGATGTCCTGCCATTCCATGAAGAATGCGGTCAGGTTGAGCTGAAGCGACTGATCAAGCCAGCGAGTCTTGATGCCCGCCTCGTAGTTCTTGACCGTGTCGGGCTTGTACTCGGCCGGCAGGATGCCGCCTGCCGACGCGCGGGGGTCATTGTTTCCGCCCAGGCGGAAGCCCTCGCTGTACAGCGCATAGATCATTTTCGTATCGCTGAAGCGGTACTGCGTCGAGAACTTGAGCACGGTGTCGGAGTCCTTGCCCTGGCTCTCCACCACGCCGCCGCCCTCGAAATCCCTGCCGATCGGAAACCCGAATGGCGAAGCCCGAGTCTCGGAGACGTCGCGCTCATACTCGAACCAGCGGGCGCCGCCGGTGACCGTCCAGTTGTCGGTCAGGTCGAAAGAAAGCTCACCGAACACGGCGGTCTGCTTGACCTTGTTGTCGTAAGTGCCGATGTAGTAGATCTCGGTCGGGTCAAGCGGATACTGGATATCGTAGCCCTGCGCGTTGTAGTAGTACGCCAGGTACTGCGCGTAGGCCCAGCTGGTCGTCGTCTGGTAACCCGGAATAACCGACGTGACCGTCCACCGGTCGTGGACATCCTCGTAAAAAGCGCCGAGCATCCACTGGAAGCGGCTCTCGCCCTTCGAAGTCAGCCGAACCTCGGCGGAATAGCGTTCCTGGATCTGGTCATTCAGGAATGACCCGATCAAATAGTCCGTGTTGTACAGGTCAGCTCCGAGGTATACGCCGTAATGGGCGGTGCGCCACTGGTCGTAGTTCGCGTTGTCGAGGTCGTACTTGATATCGCGGTCGAAATAGGATCCCGTCACCGACAAGTCGGCGAAGCCGAGGTCGCCCTTGACGTTGAGCGACGCCTGGTACCAGCTGTCGTCGTAGGACTCGTCCTGGAAGCGGGTGATCTTGTAGTCGCCGAGCGCCGGGTCCGATTCCCAGCCGCCCTCGCTTTCGCCCACCTGCCCGATCAGGCTGAGCGTCGACTCCCAGTCCGGGCTGACCTGCCAGCGCGCGGCGACGCGGCCGCCGTAGACCGTGTAGTCGTTCCAGTCGTCTTCGACGACTGCGGCATTGTCGATTCCTCCGACAAGTGTCGTTCCGAAGACGTTGTCGACGTAGCCGCCTTCCCCTGCGTAGAAGCCGACGACGCGAACGGCCAGGTCGTCAGTCACCGGTATGTTGACATGGCCACTGACATCGTAGCTTTCTTCGCCGCCCGAGGTCGTGCTCACCTCGGCATCCATCTGGGCGCCGAATCCCGAGATGTCAGGCTTGTTCGTGATGTAGACCAGCGTGCCGGTCTGGGAACTCGACCCGAACAGCGTGCCCTGCGGTCCCGGTAGCGATTCGACGCGCTCGAGGTCGATCGGGCGGACCCCGACCTGCTGCGAGATTGCTGTCATCGGCTGGTCGTCGAGATAAACCGACACCTGGCTGTCGGTACGAAACTCCGCTGACGAGGTCGCGACGCCGCGCACGACGATGGCATTCGAGCCGGGCTGCCAGCTGATCATGTTGACGCTGGGGATCGCGTTCACGATGTCGTTGAGGCTCTGAAACGCCTGCTTTTCGATGTCCTCGGTCGAGAATGCAGTGATGCTCTGTGACACGGACTGCAGGTTGATCTCGCGCCGCGTGGCGGTGACGACGACTTCCTCCAGTCGTCCCGCTTGATGTTCCTGTGCCAGTGCGCTCGTCGCCGGATACAGCACGGAAAGGATCGCGAGGGCGAGCGGTGTCTTCTGTTCGAACATCAGGAGTTCTCCAATGTCAGCCAAGCCAGGCAAGCGATATGCCTACAAGGCACTGAACGAGCGTACAGTAACGATTGCCCGCAGCCTACAACAAGCGTTGGCAGTTTGCCAACAAACGCCTGTACTGACCCACTGATTTCCTGCTCAGGTGTTATGTTCTCGAAGGAGATAGCACATGAGTATCGAGATGGACGAAGAGATCAAGCGCTGGACGGCGCGTCGGAAGTCGGCTCTGGTTATGGACATC
>Ga0194121_10011508_pt1 | contig 10510 bp, 5 predicted proteins | sample TA2MahCa50mmetaG_FD_148609 | JGI IMG/M metagenome (GOLD analysis project Ga0194121, IMG submission 148609) | Freshwater microbial communities from Lake Tanganyika, Tanzania - TA2015020 Mahale Deep Cast 50m | ecosystem: Environmental > Aquatic > Freshwater > Lake | place: Tanzania: Lake...
CTACTACGCGTTCAAGCAATCGGAAACCGAAACCACCGAAGGGACTGCTAGCACCGGCTGGGAGACGTTTCTCGATGCGGTGATCCGCGCTGGCTTCGCGGTGAGCGGCACTTGGCCAATGCGCACGGAGCAACTGGCCGGACTGAAGGGCAGGATCAATGCCCTCGCCTCCAGCATCGTCCTCGTCTGCCGCCCGCGCGCCGCCTCCGCGCCCACCGCCACGCGCCGCGAGTTCGTCACCGCGCTCAAGGCTGAGATACCCGTGGCGCTCGCCCACCTCCAGCGCGGCAACATCGCGCCGGTGGACCTGGCGCAGGCGGCCATCGGCCCGGGCATGGCGGTCTACACCCGCTACGCGAAGGTGCTCGACGCCGAGGGCAAGCCGCTCAGCGTGCGCGAGGCGCTGGCGCTCATCAACCAGACCCTCGACGAGGCGCTGGCCGAGCAGGAGGGCGACTTCGACGCCGACAGCCGCTGGGCGCTCACCTGGTTCGAGCAGTCGGGCTTCGACGAGGGCGAGTACGGCGTGGCCGAGCAGCTCTCCAAGTCCAAGAACACGAGCGTCGCCGGCATGGTCGAGGCCGGCATCGTGGAATCGAAGCGCGGCAAGGTGCGGCTGCTCCGGCCCGAGGAGCTGCCCGCCGACTGGGATCCGGCCACCGACCCGCGCCTCACCGCGTGGGAGATCGTCCACCACTTGATCCGCGTGCTCGCGAGCGGCGGCGAAGGCGCGGCGGCCGAACTCGTCGCCAAGCTCGGCGCCAAGGCCGAGATCGCCCGCGAGCTGGCCTACCGCCTCTACACGCTCTGCGAGCGCAAGAAGCGCGCGGCCGAGGCGCTGGCTTACAACGGCCTCGTGCAGAGTTGGCCCGAGATCGTCCGTCTCGCCCGCGAGGGCGGCCAACCCAGAGCCGAGCAGGGCGGACTGTTCGGGGAGACCGAGGAGTAGTTCATGAACGCCGCCGACAGGCCCATCGACACATTCTCTTTCGAGGCAGAGCGTCTCATGGAGGAATTTCCCCCCGCCTGGCGCGACAGGAACAAGCGCGTCGTCTATGAGATTGCCTGCCCACCCGGTTGCCGGCATGGCGGGCATCTCACCTACATGCGGTGGCGTGCCATGGCACTGCCCGAGCACTCCAACCCGGCCGCGGCAATCCTGTGCACTGAGCGGCGGCAAGACTTCTACGACTATCTTCCGATCCTTCGAGAGTCGGGGGCGGTCGAGTGGCACGTCAATTTCGCCGACCCGCACCTGTTCGTGGCCTACGGCTCGGGACTTTTCGCGCAGGATGAGCTGCAGGTCGCAGAGCATCCCTGTCTCGGAGCACTCAAGGAGGCCCTCACGGCCCGAGGCTCTTCCCCCATGACAGTGGAGAAGGACCGCCCGACTCCGATCCTGGTGATGGGCGCCGAGCGTCGATGCCGCGTGGCGACCGAGAGGAACCACGCCGAGGGCCGCCCCTATGGCCTCTATGGCAATGCGTTTGCCGTAGCCCCCGCCGAGGCCATCCGCCGTGCTACGACACGAATCGAGCCGCCGACCGTGACGAACCTCATCGCCATGGCCGCCCCTTCGGGCGGCCGGGGGCTCTATACAGCATCCGAGATCGAGCGCGTCATGACGACAGCCTACACGGGCTTCCGGGCTGCGGTGCTGCAGACCGGCGATGCGCCGACGGTGGTACACACCGGGTTCTGGGGGTGCGGAGCGTTCGGCGGCAACCGCGTTCTCATGGCCTTGCTGCAGGTGCTGGCCGGGCAGATGGCCGGGGTCGAGCGGCTCGTGTTCCACACGTTCGACGCGGATGGAACCGACGCGTTCGATGCTGCCGTTGGATGGGTTGACGACGTGCTGAGCGCGTCTTCGATCGCAACGCGCACCCTGATGGATCGGGTCGCCGCGGAGGGCTTCGAGTGGGGTGTAAGCGACGGCAACTGAGAGAGACCACGAATGGCCATCACCAATCAGGACCGGGTAGGCAGAGCGATGGACTTGCTCCGCGCGGGGCTCGCGCCCTTCGTCGAGCGCGAGTTCAAGAGCCAGCACCATGCGCAAGCCGCAGAGGTAGCGCGCCGCTACTTCGGCGACGACCGCACCGTCGGCAAGAAGCCGGTCGCCGAGTGGGACGTGGCGGCGCTGCTCAAGCTGATGTGGGAAGCGTGGAACGAGCTGTTCGGCAAGACGCTCGGCCGCGCCGAGCGCTCGCTGGTGCAGGAGCTGCGCGACTGCCGCAACAAGTGGGCGCACCAGGAGCCGTTCTCGAGCGACGACGCCGATCGCGCGCTCGACTCGATGGCGCGGCTGCTCACCGCGGTCTCGGCGCCCCAGGCGGACGAGGTCAACAAGATGAAGCTCGAGCTGCGCCGGCTCACCTTCGACGAGCAGGTACGCAGCGAGAAGCGCAAGGCCGGCGGCTCGCTGATCGAAGCCGCCGCGACCGGCACGCTCAAGCCCTGGCGTGAGATCGCGACGCCCCACGCCGACGTGGCGAGCGGGCGCTACCAGCAGGCCGAGTTCGCGGCCGACCTCTGGCAGGTACACCTTGGCGAGGGCTCGGACGAGTACCGGAAGCCGCAGGAGTTCTTCCGCCGCACCTACCTCACCGAGAGCCTGAAGCGCCTGCTCGTGGGCGGCGTGCAGCGCCTTTCAGGCGGGGGCGGCGACCCGGTAGTGCAGCTGCAGACCAACTTCGGCGGCGGCAAGACCCACTCGATGCTTGCCCTCTACCATCTGTTCTCCGGAACAAACCCGGGCGAGCTGGCGGGCGTGGACGCGGTGCTGGCCGAGGCGGGCGTGAAGAGCCTGCCCCGGGCGAAGTGCGTGGTGCTGGTGGGGAACAAGATCTCGCCCGGCAACCCGGTCACCAAGGCGGATGGCACCGTGGTGCGCACGCTCTGGGGCGAGCTGGCGTATCAGCTCGGCGGCAAGAAGGCCTTCGCGCGCGTCAAGGCCGACGACGAGAAGGCCACCAACCCGGGCGACGTGCTGCGCGAGCTGTTCAAGGAGTACGGGCCGTGCCTCGTCCTGATCGACGAGTGGGTGGCCTACGCACGCCAGCTCCACGACCAGAGCGACCTACCGGCCGGCGGCTTCGAGACGCAGTTCACCTTCGCCCAGGCACTGACCGAGTCGGCCAAGCTGGCGGGCAACTGCCTGCTGGTGATCTCGCTGCCGGCGTCGGATACCCAGGGCTCGCCGCACACGCAGGCGGATGATGCGGAGGTCGGCGGCATCCGAGGGCGCGAGGCGCTCGACCGGCTCCGCAACGTGGTGGGGCGGGTGGAATCGTCGTGGCGACCGGCGACCGCCGAGGAAGGCTTCGAGATCGTGCGCCGGCGGCTGTTCGAGCCGCTGGCCGGACCGGACGCCTTCAAGCAGCGCGACGTGACGGCGCGCGCATTCGCCGACCTCTATCACGCCCAAGGGGGCGAGTTCCCGCCCGAGTGCAAGGGGGGCGACTACGAGAAACGCATCCAGGCCGCGTACCCGATCCACCCGGAGATCTTCGACCGGCTCTACACCGACTGGTCCACGCTGCTCAAGTTCCAGCGCACGCGCGGCGTGTTGCGGCTGATGGCGGCAGTGATCCACAGCCTGTGGGAGAAGGGAGACCGAAACCCCCTGATCCTGCCGTCCACGGTGCCGATCGACGATCCGCGCGTGCAGTCCGAGCTGACGCGTTATCTCTCGGACAACTGGGCGCCGATCATCGAGAAGGACGTGGACGGGCCGAGCTCGCTGCCGCTCAAGATCGACGGCGAACAGCCCAACCTCGGCAAGCTGCACGCGACGCGACGGGTGGCTCGCACGATCTATCTCGGCTCCGCACCCACGGCGGCCGCGGCGCACCGTGGCCTCGAGGACCGGCGCGTCAAGCTCGGCTGCGTGATGCCGGGCGAGTCACCAGCGGTGTTCGGCGACGCGCTGCGGCGGCTGGCGGCGGCGGCGACCTACCTCTACCAGGACGGCCCGCGCTTCTGGTACGCGACGCAGCCGACGGTCACCAAGCTCGCCGAGGACCGCGCCGAGCAGCTCAAGCGCGACCCCGACAAGGTGGCACAGGAGCTGGACGAGCGGCTGCGCGCCGACCTGCGCAAGACCGGCGACTTCTCGCGCATCCATCCGCTACCGCGCTCGGGCGCTGACGTGCCCGACGACCTCGACGCACGGCTGGTGGTTCTGCCCGCCGAACACACGTACACCAGGGAAGCCGGCAGCGCGGCCGAGACGGCGGCGCGGGCGATCCTCGAGTCGCGGGGCAACACGCCGCGGCTCTATCGCAACACGCTGGTCTTCCTTGCCGCGGACAAGGTGCGTCTGCAGGACCTCGACGAGGCGGTGCGCCGGTTCCTCGCGTGGAAGTCGATCCTCGCCGAGAAGGAGTCGCTCAACCTCGACCCGCACCAGGTGCGGCAGGCCGAGACTCAGCGGCAGGCCGCGGATGGCGCGGTGACGGCGCGCTTGCCCGAGACCTACCAGTGGTTGCTGGTGCCGGAGCAGGCAAACCCGCAGGCGGCGATCACCTGGCAGGCGGTCCGGCTCGCGGGCAGCGAAGCTCTCGCGGTCCGCGCGAGCAAGAAGCTGCGGAACGACGAGTCGATGGTGCTCTCGCTCGGTTCAACGATCCTCCGGAAGCACCTGGATGGCGTGCCGCTGTGGCGGGGCGATCACGTCGGAGTGAAGCAGCTAGTGGAGGACTTCGCGCGTTACCTCTACCTCCCGCGGATTGCCGGGCCCGAAGTGCTGGTGCAGGCAATGCGCGACGGCTTGGCGCTGCTCACGTGGCGGGCGGAGACTTTCGCGTATGCGGAGATTTACGACGACGCGGCGGCGCGCTACCGGGGGCTGCGCGGCGGGCAAGTCGTGTCGCTTTCACCCGACGATGCCGGCGTGTTGGTCAAGCCTGACGTGGCACGCCGTCAGATGGATGCCGAGGCACCCGCTGCGGCTGCAGCGAATGGAGCGAGCACCCAAACCGGCACAGGCGCTGGTGCACCCGGGACCGAGGGCGCTTCTACCGGAACTGCTGGAGCCGCCGGCGCTGCCTCTGGCGCGGCCGGGCCTGCGAAGGCAGCGCCACGTCGGTTCTACGGCACGGTCAAGCTCGACCCCGCGCGCGTCGGTCGTGACGCGAGCCGCATCGCTGACGAGGTGATCGCGCATCTGGCCGGGCAGGTGGGCGCGGAGGTCACGATCACGCTCGAGGTCGAGGCCAAGTTGCCCGGCGGCGCGTCGGATCAGATCGTCCGCACGGTGACCGAGAACAGCCGGACGTTGAAGTTCACGAGCCATGGTTTCGAGAGCGAGTAGGCCATGGCGTTTCATCGCGCACGACGAGCAGGCGCCTAACAACTATCAGGCCTCCCCCCGTCAAGCGGATAGAGCTCTTCCGTCCGGTCGTCGTCCGAAGCCGAAGAAGCGGGCTTCGAAGTGGGGCCGCTGAGGCGAGACGAACGCGTGCCGTTGCTGCCGTCTTCGTTTCACAGCGCGGCGCAGGTCGAATGACGCTGCACCCCACACCTATTGAGGCTCACGCGTCGCGTGGGCGACGTGCGAGAGCGCAGACTCTCGCGGCCTGGAAACTCATGCGTGCCCTCCTGTCGGCCTCCTCATGACGATCGACGTCGCGTGCGCGCGTCCGTTATCTGCAGGCTCGGGAGAGGGGCAGCGTGCATCGGCCCGCGGACCGTGGTCGGAGCGCGCGTGGATCTCCCATCAAGCGCGGCAGGCTGCACGGACGTGGGGCTGCTGATCGGCGAGGCAAAGGCGCTCAAGGCGCTTGCCGACGGCGCGATCTCCACGAGCTCGGTCCGGATCTGCTCGACTTAGACGTCTGGCTGATCCACGCGCGGTCCGACGACGTTACGAGGCGTGGACCTCACCAGCAGCGACGACCCGACGCGGCGGTTGATTCGTCAGGTCCTCGGCGCCGTCGCCGAATTCGAGAAGAACGTCCTGGTCCTGAAGCTAACTCCGGCGCGGCTCGGCCGGGCAGATACTGACGAAGACGCCCGGGTCGCAGTAGCCAGGGGCTGTCTGGAGTTCTGGTGAGCTGGTGATGTGGCGATCCGATGGATCGCCACATCACCAAGTCACAGGGTTCGCCTGCTTCAGCGCCTTCGCCTTCCTGGCGGCCACCTGGCGAAGATCCGGACGTTCGGCTTCTGCTGCGACTGGGGCGAACTCGGCCCTTGCTTCACCTGACCAGCGACCGCCCAAGGGGATACCTCTGGGTGACCAGCCATCAGCTTACGCGTTCGACCGACCACCTCATCTTTGTGTGAGGTGAGCGGGGCGACGCGATACGGCAACTTGAGGATGAACACCGGACACCCCATGTCCGCAATTGGGCGCAGCAGCGGAGCGTAGGCATGACAGTGGATACCTTGGAGTTCCCAGGATTCAGTGGACAGATGCCAGTAGCCAGACAAACTGGCAACTGATCTGGCTACTGGCTACTGGCTACTAGAAATTCAGCTTCACGCCGAGGCGGAACAGCCGCGGCGGGACGATGCTGAGCGGACGCAGGAATGCGGAGCCCGAGGTCGAATTGATGTTCTGCTCGGGATTCGCGTTGAACATATTGTAGACGTCGAAGAACACCGAGATGTCGCGGCCGCTGAAGCGGTGGGTCTTCTCGACGCGCAGGTCGGTGATGATGATGGCGTCCTGCCGCCGCGAGCCCAGCGGCTCGGCAATGAAGCGGACGGTGCCATAACTCAGCGCCGTGGTGGTGAACGTGCGGGCATAGGGGACGCCCTGCTGGTAGCGTACCAGCGGCGCGAACGAAACATCCCACCACGGCGAGTTCCAGATGCCGTTCAGTTTCACCGTCTGGCGCGTATAGACGAACCGGCCGTTCTTCGTTCCGATCAGATCGTTCGGACTCAGGACCGACCCGTTGCTGCGGAACGAATGGCCCTGGAAGCCGCTGGTGTTGTCGTAGGCCTTCAACCAGCCGTACGACGCCAGCAGGCTCCACCGGTTGCTCATGCGCTTGGTGCCGGTGATCTCGAAATTGTGGAAGTCGTCGTCCGCGTCGGGAAGATTCACGGTCTGGTTGACCGGCGCGCGGCCGCGGAACTCCGGCGCCAGGTCGAAGGCCGCGATCGGGCTACCGTCGTCGGCGGTATTGAGACGTCCATCGGGACCGGGATCCCGGACCGACACCGGCACCGTGAACGCGGAGTACGGGAGCGACAGGTTGACGCGCGCGTAGTCATTGCGGATCCCGCGCCAGACGTAGCCCGCGCGCACGCCGAAATTCGGCATCAGCTCGCGCTCAATGAACGTCGCGAACTCCTTCGTGTAGGTGTCTTCCAGGTCCGGATCCAGCGACTCGGTGGCCACGCCGCCTCGCGACGAGGTCGGCACGGCGCCCTCTTCGCCCGGGTCCCACCGGTTGTTGTTGTTGGTGTCGGTCCAGCGATAGCGCCGCCACCACGCCGAGGCGTTCGGGCTGACGTTGAAGACGACGTCGGCGCCAGGGTTGAAAAAGTAGGTGCCGTAGTTGGCCTTGAATACCGTCTTGCCGTCGCCGAGCAGGTCGTAGGTGATGCCGACGCGCGGCGCCGGCAGGTTCCACGCGATGTACTTCTCGACGGCGTCGAAATGGATCGCCGTCGGATTGAAGCGGCCGGCCGCGTGCTCCTGTGCCGGCGAGAACGCGCGGTAGCGATCGAAGCGCGCGCCGAGGTTGAGCGTCAGCTTGTTGTTGACCCGCCAGGTGTCGTGGATGAACACGCCGTAGGTCCACAAGCCGCCGATCGACGTGCCGGGCTGGAACAAGATCACCTCCTGCTTCACGCCGTTGTTCAGTACGTGCAGGATGTCTTCCTCGTAGCCGTCGATGTAGATGTCGGTGGTGGTCTCGTGGAAGATCTCGCCGCCGATCTTGAAGTTGTGATCACCGCCCCAGCCGCTCGTGAAATAGCTCAGGCTGCCGAGCAGCTGATTGCGGCGGCGTTCGCGCGCCCAGTTGCGGTTGCGGCCCTGGATCTGGTTGTTGCCGATGTCCTCGTAGCGGAGGCCGGTGCCGTTGACGCCGTTGGTCCAGTCGTAGCCGTACTGGCCGGCGCGGATTTCAGCGAAGGCGTTGTCGCTGAGCACGCCATTCCATTCGCCCTTGTGCACCCACGCCCAGAAGTTCTGGTTCCACGTCGACTCCAGGGTGTTCAACCCGGTGTCGACGCCGAGCAGGAACGAGTCGAAGCGCTGCGGCTGCTTCTTCTGCGACGGCTGCGTGTAGCCGATGAACTTGTTGTTCGTCGTCAGGTTGTAGGTCACCTTGGCGCTGTAGTTGTTGAGAATCGTCGTCTGCGGCATCACCGGGAAGTTGACGAACCGCGCCTTGATGTCCTGGTGCCGGTACGACCCGTACCACCAGAGGCGGTCCCTGGTCACATACCCGCCGAACCCGACGTTGACGTCCTGATACCGGTTCAGACGATTGACGTCCTCGGGATTGAGGCCGCCGCCGCCGCGCAGGCCGCGCGCAATCTGCTCGTCGTTGATGTTGAACGACTGCCAGCTCTCGGGCGAGTAGCCCCCGAAGAACGTGCCCCGGAACTCGTTGCCGCCCGACTTGCTGATGAACTGCGTCTGCACGCCTGGCGTCGAGGCCTCGGCCGAGTGCGCCGCGGTGTTCATCTGCACCTCCTCCATGCCGCCGATGTCGGGGTAGTTGCCGAACGCGCCGGTACCCTCGGTCGCATTGATGCCCTCGAAGATCACGCGCACCTGACCGCTGGTGCCGTAGACGGTATAGCCCTGCTGCGTGCCGTTGGTGCTGCCGCCGATGTCGATGCGGTTCATCTGCACCGCCGGCGACTGCGCCAGCAGCGAGAAGTAGTCGCGCGACGTCGGCAGCGACGACAGCTGCCTGGCGTCGAAGGTGTTGCCGATCGTCGTCGCCGACGTGTCGACCACCGGCGACTGGCCGGTCACCGTCACCGACTCCTGCAGCGTCGCCACCGTCAATTGCGCGTTCACCGTGGCGGTGAAACCGAGGTTGACGCGAATCCCCTCGTTTCTGACCGTCGAAAATCCGGCCAGCTCGAAGACCACCACGTAATCGCCCGGGGTGACCGCGGTGAAGCGATAGTTGCCGTCGGCATCGGTCACCGCCGTGCGGACGCCCATCTGCGCCGGGCTGGTGATGGTAACGGTGACGCCGGGCATCACCGCGTCGGACGTGTCCGTCACGCGGCCGTTGATGGCGCCGGTGCCGGACGTGACCGCCTGAGCGGAGGCAAGGGAGGCAAAACCAACGACAAACAACAAGGCAAGCGCAAACGCACGACGCATGGGGCACCCTCCAGAAGGGGTTACAGCCGATGGACGAACGTAAATACTGCCCCGCCGCCGATATGATCCGCCTTCGCCAACGGCTCCGGCGGACGTATCTTGCGCCCCTCGGGGTCCCCTGTCAACCTTATCCGCCTGCGCTCCGCTATGGGCTCAGCCAACCAGCAGGTCGCGTTGAGCTCGAAGCTCATGAGCCAGTAGCCTCCCAATCGCGCGCCACTGCTGACGCTGGCCGCCCTTCCAAGCGTTGAGTGACACGCGTGACTTACCGGCCACGCTTCGTGGCCCGGTAGACCGCTCCCACGGGCGCCAGGTGCGAATCGCCGCTGACTGCCGCGCTCGCCGTTCCGGCGTCCAACCGTTCGTCATGTGCCTCCAATAGTTTGTTCGGCTCAATTTCCTGATCTCCCGCGCGCGCGGGCAGCGCAGGCGCCGGCACGCCGTTGTTCACCTGCTGTGGGCCGTTCGCGATATTGGCCTGTTTCGCGAAGACCGCCGGCGGATTCTTCATCAATGCTAGGGTCTCCACGGTCGCCCGGCATTGTCCCTGCGCCTTGAGCGCCAGCCGCGTGAACCGGTCGATATGGTCGACCAGCGTCATCTTCGAGGCCTGGTGCGCGAGTTGAGTGAACATCGCGTTCAGCGCGACGGCCTGGGCCGTCAGCAGCGATTCCGAGCCAGCAAGATCTCCGCCCGTCACTCGCCGGGTTCCCTCTGTCAGCGCAGCGACGCATTCGGTGAGGTCGAGTTCACCGAGGGTCTTCGAGAACCCAACGGCGGTGACGGCGTTCATCGCGACGCCGTCGACCATCATCCTGGCCACCTGCGCCGCCGGGGATTCTCCTGGCCTAAGCTGGCTGACGAGCGTGTTCGACCTGTCGGTAGAAGCACTAGGCTTCCGCTTCTTCGCCATCTAATCGCCTCCACGAATGCACAGTGCGCTGAGCCGCTCCGCCTCGTCTCGGACCAGACCGCCGTCGTATTCGGCGATCGCCGCCCGTTCTTCAAACTCAACTCGCTCGTCATGCGACGCCTCGACTGGCAGGCTGACTCCGCTTAGCCGATTAGAGTCGTCGGTCCAACCAGCGTCCGAACCGTCCGCAGCGGTCAGGCTGTTGGCCCTCAGAGACGTGGCTTCAACCGTCGGGCTGGACTCTGGAGTGGGCACGGACGATGCGGACGGTGCGGACGGTCGCGTCT
>Ga0194121_10011514_pt1 | contig 10507 bp, 10 predicted proteins | sample TA2MahCa50mmetaG_FD_148609 | JGI IMG/M metagenome (GOLD analysis project Ga0194121, IMG submission 148609) | Freshwater microbial communities from Lake Tanganyika, Tanzania - TA2015020 Mahale Deep Cast 50m | ecosystem: Environmental > Aquatic > Freshwater > Lake | place: Tanzania: Lake...
CTGGGCCCGCGGCTAGGCGCGGATAGCGCAAGTCTAGTGGGATTTCCGGCCGCGGGCATCGGCGAATGCGCGCCTCTCAAGTTGTGCTAGAACCCCTCCAGCACCACCTTGCCCTTGGCCTTGCCGCTTTCGATGAAGGCGTGGGCGCGCCTGAGGTTGGTGGCGTTGATCGCGCCATAATGGTCGCCGAGCGTGGTCCTGAGCCGGCCGGCATCGACCAGCGCGGAGACCTCATCCAAGAGCGTCGCCTGCGCCTCGATGTCCGCGGTTTCGAACATTGAGCGGGTGAACATGAACTCCCAGTGCAGCGAGGCGCTCTTGCGCTTCAGGAGGTTCACGTCGATGGCCTTGGGGTCATCGATCACGCAGATGCGCCCCTGCGGCTTCAGCACGTCGGCGAGCACGGGGAAGTGCTGCTCGGTCTCGGTCAGCGCGGCGATGAGCTCGACCTGGGAAATGCCGATCGTCTTCTGCTGATCGGCCATCGGCTTCGTGTGATCGATCACCTTGTGCGCGCCGAACTGCTGGCACCACTGGATCGTCTCGGGTCGCGATGCGGTCGCGATGATGGTGAGCTGGGTCAGTTCGCGCGCGAGCTGGATCAGGATCGAGCCAACGCCGCCGGCGCCGCCGACGACCAACAGTGATTGCCCGCGCCCGCCGCCGCGCACCACCCCAAGACGATCGAATAGAAGTTCCCACGCCGTGATGGTGGTGAGCGGCAGCGCCGCCGCCTCGGCGACGGACAGTGACTTTGGCTTGCGCCCGACGATGCGCTCATCGACCGCCTGAAATTCGGCGTTCGAGCCCGGTCGCACCAGCGAGCCCGCGTAATACACCTGATCGCCCGGACGGAAGCGCCGTACGCCGGCGCCCGCGGCCTCGACCGTGCCGCACGCGTCCCAGCCGAGGATGCGTGTCTCGCCGGCCGGCAACGGAAACCGCGTGCGCACCTTCCAGTCGACCGGGTTGATCGCGACCGCCGCGACTCTGACCAAAAGATCACGCGGCCCCGGCGCAGGCTTCGGCGCGTCGAAGTCGATCAGCGCGTTGGGATCGGTGATCGGCAGATTGGCGCGGTGGCCCACGGCTTTCATGGCGTTCCTCGAAGCGGTGCGTTGCCCAACCGACGCCCCATCATGTCTCTCCCCCGCAAGGGGGGAGGGAAGGAGAGGGCTGGCGTTGCGCAATTCATGTTCGCCCTCCCCCTTGATGGGGGAGGGTTGGGGTGGGGGTGCGGCGTTGTCGCATTGCAACTCATTGGGCTCGCCTGCCTCAGCGCCCTGCAGCGCGATTGAGCCGCGCGAAGCCGGCGTCGAGGTCGGCGATGAGATCCGCCGGGTCTTCGAGGCCGGCGTGGATGCGCAGCATCGGATGATCCGGCCTCCAGCGCGAGGGGTCGGCGCGCAGAAGATGCGGCTCGGTCGGCACGATCAGGCTTTCATAGCCGCCCCAGGAATAGCCCATGCCGAACAGCTTCAGGCCATCGAGCATGGCCGCGACAGCTTTCGCCGGCACCGGTTTCAGCACGACGCCGAATAGGCCGCTCGCGCCCTTGTAGTCGCGCTTCCACAGCGCGTGACCGGGATCGTCCGGCAGCGCGGGATAGAGCACGCGCGCGACCTCGGGCCGGCGTTGCAGCCACGTGGCGAGCTCGAGCGCGACCTCCTGATGGCGGCGGAGGCGCACGCTCAAGGTGCGCAAGCCGCGGAGCGCGAGATAGATGTCATCGGGGCCGGCCGAATAACCGAGATCTTCGAACGTGCGGCGCACGGCGGGATATGAGTCCATCGTGCCGGTGATCAGGCCGAGCATCGCGTCCGAATGGCCGACGACATATTTCGTGCCGGCCTGGATCGAGACATCGCAGCCGAGCGCGAACGGGTTGCACAGCAGGGGCGAGGCCCAGGTGTTGTCGATCATCGTGGTGAGTCCGGCCCCCTTGCCAACCTTCGCGAGCGCCGGCACGTCCTGCACCTCGAAGGTGAGCGAGCCCGGTGATTCGAGATAGAGCACGCGGGTGTTGGGCTTGATCAGTTGCTGGAGCGCGTCCGGCTTGATCAGCGGATCGTAGAAGGTGCATTCGATGCCGAAGCGGGCGAGAGTCTGCGAGCCGAAGTGGCGCGAGGGCTGATAGGCCGCATCGACCATCAACACGTGATCGCCCGCCTTGAGAAACGCAAGCAGCGCGCACACCACCGCGGCTTTTCCTGAGCCAACGATCACCGCGCGATGGCCGCCCTCGATCTCGGCCACCGCCTCCTCGAGCGCGAAGGTGGTCGGCGTGCCATAGCGCCCGTAGAACACCTTGCCGGGTGCGCGCGCGTTCGGGTCCTTTAGCGCGGCCACGGTCGGGAACAGCACGGTCGAGGCGTGATAGACCGGGGGGTTGACGATGCCGTGATGCGCAAACGGATCGCGCCCAAGCACCGAGAGCTTGGTGTCGGGGCGGTAGTTCTTCCTGTTGGGATCGCTGGTGTCGGTCATGGGGCGCTTTGGGTGTCGGCGACAGTGAAAACGTGCCTCATCCTTGGACGAGCTCGGGATGAGGCCAACCATAGGCCCTCATGGTGAGCCTGTCGAACCATGGGGGCGAAAGAGAAGAGGCGACCAACCTATCGGCGGCGCGCGGCATCCACGCAGGCGAGCGCCGCCATGTCGAGCATCGCGTCCGCATCGAGGCCGTGCTTGTGGTAGAGGTCGGGGATGTCGCCTGACTCGCCGAACTTCGTCGTGCCGAGGGGGTAGGGGCGGTGGCCGGCGACCGAGCCGAGCCAGGAGAGCGTGCTCGGGTGCCCGTCGATCACGGTGATGAGCGCAGCACCGGGCGGGAGGCGCGAAAGCAGCTGCTCCGCATGCGACGGTGTGGTCGCTTTGCCCGCGGCGCGCCGGCGCGTGTCGTCCAGCCATTCGTGGTAGAGCCGGTCGGCAGACGTGACGGCGAGCACACCGACGCCAGGGATCTCCTCCAGCAATGCGGCGTGCGCCTCGAGAACCTCGGGCGCAACCGCGCCGGAATAAGCGATCGCAAGTGGCGCCCCCTCAGCCGGTGCGATCTGCCAGTATCCGCCCGCGATAATCGCCGCGGCGTCAGAGGCGCCAAGCACACGATCTGGCTGTTCGATCGCGCGGCTCGAGAGACGCAGATAGAGCGAGTCGCCATCCTCCGCCTGCACGTGGCCGAAGCCCCAATGCAGGATCGCGGCCACCTCGTCCGCGTAAGCCGGCTCATAGAGCGTGAGGCCAGGCTGACCGAGGCCGATCAACGGCTCGACGACGGATTGGTGCGCGCCGCCCTCCGGCGCGAGCGTCAGGCCTGAGGGCGTACCGGCGAGAATGAAGCGCGCGTCCTGATAGCAGGCATAGTTGAGCGCGTCGAGCCCGCGCGCGATGAACGGATCATAGACCGTGCCGACCGGAATCAGCCGGTTTCCAAACAACGGTCCGGCGATTCCGAGCGCGGTCAGCATCAGAAACAGATTGTTCTCGGCGATTCCGAGCTCGATATGCTGGCCGTGCCGGCTCATCGCCCATTTCTGCATCGAAACGACTTTTTCCGAGCGGAACACGTCCTCCCGGTCCGCGCGGTTGAAAATGCCGCGCTGATTGACCCAGCCGCCGAGATTGGTCGAGACCGTGACGTCGGGCGACGTCGTGACGAGGCGATCGGCCAGGGGCCCGCCATCGCGACCGAGGTCGTGCAGGATGCGGCCGAAGGCCTCCTGGGTCGACGCGCGCTTTACCGGCCGGAAGCCGAGCGTCGTCGGCACGGGGACAGGCTCGCTTTTCAAGCGACGCGTGCGCTCTCGATTGAACGGTACGTTGGCGATAAAGCGCTCAAGCTCGGCCGGATCCGCGTTCAGCCCGGCGAACGGCTCCCACTCCTCGCCGGGCTTGACGCCCATCGAGGCGCGGAAGCCTTCCATCTGCTCCTCGTTCATCAGGCCGGCGTGATTGTCCTTGTGGCCCGCGAAGGGGAGGCCGAAGCCCTTGATGGTATAGGCGATGAAGCAGTGCGGCTTGTCATCGCGCACCGCATGGAAGGCCTCGAGCACGGCCGCCATGTCATGGCCCGCGAGATTGGTCATCAGCTCCTGCAGCTGCTGGTCCGTAAGATCGTCGAGCAAAGCGCGGATGCCATTGATGTGGCCGAGGTCCTGCGTCAGCCGCTCGCGCCACGCCTTGCCGCCCTTGAAGGTGAGCGCGGAGTAAAGCTCGTTCGAGCAGTCATCGATCCATTGGCGCAGCGCCTCGCCGCCGGGACGCTGGAACGCCGCCTGCTGCAGCTTGCCGTGCTTGAGGATGACGACCGTCCAGCCGACCGTGTGGAAGAAATCCTTGATCTTCTGGAACAGGCGGTCGCTGACCACCCGATCGAGGCTCTGGCGGTTGTAATCGATCACCCACCAGAGGTTCCGCACATCGTGCTTCCAGCCTTCGAGCATGGCCTCGAAGACATTGCCCTCGTCGAGCTCGGCATCGCCGATGATCGAGACCATGCGGCCGAGCGGCTTCTCAGCCGGCAGCAGCTTATGGAAGTGCAGATAGTCCTGCACGATCGAAGCAAAGAGCGTCGCGCCGACGCCGAGGCCGACCGAGCCGGTCGAGAAATCGACGTCGTCGCTGTCTTTGGTACGCGAAGGGTAGGATTGCGCGCCGCCGAGCGCGCGAAAGCGCTCCAGCTTCTCTCGCGTCTGATTGCCGAAGAGATATTGGATCGCGTGGAACACCGGGCTCGCATGCGGCTTGACCGCGACGCGGTCCTCGGGCTGAAGCACGTCGAAATAGAGCGCCGTCATCAGCGTGGCGACCGAGGCGCAGCTTGCCTGGTGCCCGCCGACCTTCAGCCCATCGCGCGAGGGGCGAATGTGATTGGCGTTATGGATGGTCCAGGCGGCGAGCCACAGCACCTTTTTTTCGAGCGCGGTGAGGCAGGCCAGGCGCTCCGCGGTGGTGCCATGCTTCAATCCAGCCTGATACGACATGGTGCACTCCTTCGAGGGTCCGGCACGGCCCGCCTGCACCGGCCAAAATCGGTCAGCATTACTACCGTAATCCATCCCAAGCGATCCCGCCAGTGTGATCGATTAACCAACAAGGTTCATCCGGCACAAAGCCCTAGATCGCTATAATTCACCATCGGGGCGAAACACGATTCCCTTCGGAGATGATGGCGATGCTTAGGAGGTCCAGCACCACGGTCCGATGGTTCAGGGCGGCCATTGTGTGCGCTTCATTGGCGGCGGCGGTCGCGCTGCTCCCCGGAAATGCCTTGGCGAAAGGGACGGAGCCGCTCGACGGCGTGTGGGTCGGGCAGGCGGATCTCGAATGCACGAATTTCGGCGACTCGCGCCCGCCGGTGAAGATGAAGGCCGAGTTCGTCATCGAGCGCGGCGAACTCGGCGGCCGTTGGACGACGCCGAATGGCGAGCACTATGAGGTGAAAGGCACGCTCGGCGATGGCGGCAAGATCGTCGACGGCTCGGCTTCCAACCCGAACCAGTTAATGTCGATCAAGGGTGCCTTTGGCGCGGACGGGGCCAAGGGTACAGCCAAGGGCTCGTTCCCGGGCAATCTGCAATGCGCCGGCCCGTGGCAGGCCAGCCTCGATGCAGGCGCGTCTGCTTCCTCTGATGACGCCCCATCTGCGCCGCGCAAGGCGGTGGCGGAGCGGATCGACGGCGTCTGGCGTGGCAGCGCCTCGCTCGAGTGCAGCAACATGGGTGATCCGCGTCCGGGCATCACGGCGGACATCGAGATGCGTGTCAGCGACGGGAAGGTCTCGGGCGCCTGGAGCACGAGCACCGGCGAGCGCTATGAGATCAAAGGGGCCATTAGCGATCGCGGCGCCTTGTCGAAGGCGGCGGCTCGCCTCGATCCGGCGGTGCTGGGCCTGACCGGCAATCTCAAGGGTGAGGCAGGCGCCGGCGCGGCGAAGGGCGTCGTGTCCGGCAATTTGAGCTGCCAGGGCAGCTGGACGGTGGCACTGGCCGAGCCCGACGCCGCGCCGGCCCATCAGGAGGCACCGGCGGAGGCGGTGGTCGCCAAGGTCGAGTCCGAATTGCAGCCTGAGACACCCCCTTCCAAGGTGCGGAAGTCGAAGGAGAGCGCCGACGAGGCGACGCCGGTCACCAGGAAGAAGAAAGAGCTCATGGCAGAGGCGCCCGTCGAGCCGGCCGAGGAGCAGGTCGCCGCGGTCTCGCCCGACGAACCCGAACCCGAGCCGGTAGCGGAACCGGCGCCGAAGCTCTCATTCTCCCCCGGCCGCTATGTCGCACTTGTCATTGGCAACAACGACTATGACGACTTGCCGGACTTGCGCACCGCAGTGAACGACGCGGCCGCGATGGCTCAGGTGCTCGAGGATCGTTATGGCTTTGAGGCGACCGTGCTGAAGAACGCCTCTCGCAAGGACGTGCTCTCGGCCATGGCCAAGCTGCGCGCGACGCTCGACTATGATTCGAGCCTGCTCATTTACTACGCAGGCCACGGCCACGTTGACGAGGTCACCGAGCGCGGCTATTGGCTGCCGGTCGATTCCGAGCGCGACGATCCCTCGAACTGGATCTCGACCGCCGATATCACGGACATGCTGAAGGCCTCGCCCGCGCGCGCCGTGCTGGTGATCGCGGATTCGTGCTATTCGGGCACGCTCACGCGCGCCGCGCCGGTGAAGCTGCCCTCGGCCGAGAAGCGCGAGGCCTTCATCAAGCGCATGGTCGCCAAGCGGGCGCGCACCGTGTTCGCCTCCGGCGGGGTCGAGCCGGTGGAGGATGGCGGCGGCGGCAAGCACTCCGTCTTCGCCAAGGCACTGCTCGACACGCTCAAGGAAAACGCCGAAGTGATCGATGCGCAGAGCCTGTTCGCGCCGGTGCGTCATCAGGTGGTGTTGAACGCGGACCAGACGCCCGAATATTCCGATGTGCGCCTGGCCGGGCACGAATGCGGTGACTTCGTGTTCGTGCCGCGGCAATAGTGCGAGGCACTTCCGTCGCAAGGGCAAGAAGGGGCATGATGGGGCTCGCTTGAGGTGAAGATCTCGCCATGCCGTTGCGCCGTGTCATTATTGCCATCGTGGTCGGCCTGCTGATCTGGCGGCCATCTGCGCTATGGGCCGATGAGGCGACGCGCGAAGCCACTGTCTATGCCGATCCCGGCTGCCCGTGCGGCCCGGAATATGGCCGCTATCTCGAGGCGAACGGCTTCAAGGTGACGATGGTGGTGAGCACGCCCGAGCTCGACGCGATCAAGGCGAGATACAAGATTCCGCGCTCGATGCAGTCCAACCAGTCGACCATGATCGAGGGCTATGTGATCGAAGGCAACGTGCCGCTGCCGGCAATCCTGCGGCTGCTGGAGGAGAAGCCGCCGATCCCGGGCATCGCGCTGCCGGGAACGCCGTCGGGCTCGCCGGGCTTTGGCGGTCAGAAGGTCAGTGCCTTTCCGATCTTCGTGATCACCGATGATCCGAGGCCACCGCTGTTTGCGATCGAATGACGAGGAGGCGCCCATGAACCGCCGAGACTTCCTGCTCACCGGCACCGCGGTGGCACTGTTTGCCCTTGCGGGCCCCGCGCGTGCGAGCGCGCCGCGCCTGGCGACGCTCTACAAGGACCCGCTGTGCGGCTGCTGCACCGATTATGGCCACTATCTCGAAGCCAATGGCTTCGCGGTGACCGTCATTGCCGATGCCGATGCGATGGTCGCCAAGAAGGCCGAATTCCGCGTGCCGGCGGCGCTCGAAGGCTGCCACTCGACCGTGATCGAAAGCTACATCGTCGAGGGCCACGTGCCGATCGCGGCGATCGACAAGCTACTCACCGAGCGGCCCAATTTCCGTGGCCTCTCGCTGCCCGGCATGCCGATGGGCTCGCCCGGCATGAACGGCGAGAAGGAGGGGCCGTTCGAGGTGGTGGTGATTACGGATGAGCCGGTCGCACCGGTGTTTGGCAGTTATTGAGCCGCTTGCTCGTCACTGGCGTGCGTCTGAGCAGCGCATCGGTGGGCGAGTTTTTGAGCTCGTCCCGTCATGGTATGACTCGTCGGAGCTCGGGTGTGGGCCCGGCTGAAACGCCGGAAATCCGCCCGAGGCGGACGACGATACCGCGACCGGTTTAAGACAGCCTTAGGGCCTATGGCATAGGCTACCGGATGTGCGGCGAATCACCTGTGCCGCGATACCAGCTACTCAATTACGCGGCACCATGGCTCATCCCGTACTCTCGCAGTTCCGAATTCTCGTGGTCGACAACCAGCGCGCCATGCGCGGAATCCTGCGCAGCCTGCTCGGTCAGATCGGCATCCGGGACATCGTGGAGGCCGATGGCCCCGAAGAGGCCATCAACCAACTGGTCGAGGGCACGCGCTTCGGCAAACCGATCGACCTCGTGATCACTGAGCTTCACCTGCAGGGCATGAGCGGCAGGGAGCTGATCGAGCATCTCCGCCAGGGCAGAACGGCTGATCTCGATCCCACCATTCCGGTCCTGGTGCTGACCGGCGAGCGCGACCCCGTGCAACTCGACGAAGTGCGTGCGGCCGGCGCCTCGGAGATCCTCGAAAAGCCCATTGCCGCGCCCGAGCTGGTTCGCGTCATCGCACAACGGGCCGGCATCGCGATCTCGCCGAAGGAGATCGCGGCGCTGATGGTCAATACACCACAACACTCCGTATCGATTCGCTCCGGTGCATCAGGTCAAACGCGTCGTTGATCCGCGCGAGCGGCAGCGTATGCGTGATCATCGGGTCGATCTCGATCTTCTTCTCCATGTACCAGTCGACGATGCGGGGCACATCGGTGCGGCCCTTGGCACCACCGAACGCGGTGCCGCGCCACACGCGCCCGGTCACCAGCTGAAACGGCCGCGTTGAAATCTCCTGGCCCGCGCCCGCGACGCCGATGATCGTGCTCTCGCCCCAACCCTTGTGGCAGCACTCGAGCGCCTGGCGCATCGTCGTCACATTGCCGATGCACTCGAAGGAATAGTCCGCGCCGCCCTTGGTGAGGTTCACCAGATGGGCGACGAGATCACCTTCGACTTCCTTTGGGTTGACGAAGTGGGTGAGGCCGAAGCGGCGGGAGAGCGCCTCGCGCTTCGGGTTGAGGTCCACACCCACGATCATGTTGGCGCCGACCAGACGGCAGCCCTGCACGACATTGAGGCCGATGCCGCCGAGGCCGAACACGACGACGTTGGCGCCCGGCGTCACCTTGGCGGTGTTGATCACCGCGCCGATCCGGTGGTGACGCCGCAGCCGATGTAGCAGATCTTGTCGAAGGGCGCATCCTCGCGCACCTTCGCGAGCGCGATCTCGGGCACCACTGTGTGATTCGCAAAGGTCGAGGTGCCCATATAGTGGAACACCGGCTCGCGGCCGATCTTGAAGCGGCTTGAACCGTCGGGCATCAGGCCCTTGCCCTGGGTGATGCGGATCGACTGGCACAAATTGGTCTTGCCGCTGGTGCAGTAGTCGCACTCGCGACACTCCGGCACGTAGAGCGGAATGACATGGTCGCCGGGCTTCAGGCTCTTGACGCCAGGCCCGCACTCGACGACGACGCCCGCACCCTCATGGCCGAGGATCGAGGGGAAGATCCCTTCCGGGTCGTCGCCGGAGAGCGTGAAGGCATCGGTGTGGCACACGCCGGTCGCCTTGATCTCGACCAGCACCTCGCCCGCCTTCGGGCCTTCGAGCTCGACCGTCTCGATGCTGAGCGGGGCGCCGGCCTTGTGCGCGATCGCGGCCTTCGTCTTCATGCGAACCTCTCCCTTGTTGGCACCCAATCTAGTCGGCGACCGATGGCGCCAGCAAGCACGGGGCGTTGGGCGAGAATTGGACGGCGCGTGCCTGGCGGCGCTAACCTCCTCGCCCACTCGCCGCCGCGGACGGGCGGCGTCGAACTCTAGGAGAGGAGGGGAGCATGGCAAAAGCGAAGGCAAAGAGCCGGGCGACGGTGGCGCCGAAGAAGCCCATGGCGCCGCGCAAGAAGAAGGGCATGCCCGGCATGCGGGGCGTCGACCATATCGGTCTCACCGTGCCGGACGTCGATCAGGCGGTCGAGTTCTTCGTCAACGTGCTGGGCTTCGAGGAATTCTACAATCTCGGCACCTTCAGCCACCCGAAGGGCACCTGGATGCGCGACTATCTCGGCGTCCACCCGCGCGCCAAGATCACCAACATGCGCATGATCCGTTGTGGCGCCGGCCCCAATATCGAGCTCTTCGAATATTAGGCGCCGGGCAAGCGCCGCAAGATGCCGAAGAACAGCGACAAGGGCGCGTACCACTATGCGATCTATGTCGATGACATGGGCAAGGCGATCAAGCACCTGAAGAAGCACGGCGTGAAGGTGTTCGGCAAGCCGACGCTCAATTCAGGTAATGCCGAGGAAGGCGAGTGGTGGTGCTATTTCCTGGCGCCCTGGGGCCAGCAGTTCGAGGTGGTGAGCTGGCCCAAGGGCCGTGCCTATGAGAAATGGTACACGCGTCATCTTTGGGACACGCGC
>Ga0194121_10011522_pt1 | contig 10501 bp, 9 predicted proteins | sample TA2MahCa50mmetaG_FD_148609 | JGI IMG/M metagenome (GOLD analysis project Ga0194121, IMG submission 148609) | Freshwater microbial communities from Lake Tanganyika, Tanzania - TA2015020 Mahale Deep Cast 50m | ecosystem: Environmental > Aquatic > Freshwater > Lake | place: Tanzania: Lake...
ACGGCGGTGGACATGCTGCGCTGGATGAAAGAAGCCACCGCGCCCATCACCCTGGCCGAGGATCGCCGCGAAGGCAAAATGCCGCGCGGCGTTTTCGTGGATCGAGAAATGCCGGAGTATCTGGAATCCTATATGGGGTTATTGGAGCGGGCACGCGAAGACAAGGAGCGCCTCGTTGCGGCCGGCCTGCCGGTGCCGTAAGTCAGGCCTCCGCCTGAGGAGGGGCCAGGGATTTTCCGCACTGGCGGCACCAGGTGTCGTCCTCCCAGTTGCGGGCGCGGCACTCTGCGCAGGAAATCCGCTCATTGATCTGGGCCACCGCGTAGCCGCAGCGCGCGCAGTGCTTGTCGTCGAGGTCGAGCAGGTAGGCGCACTCCGGGCACGACACGCGTCCCCGCAGCACCACGAATTGCGCGGTGGTCGCCTTGCGCTGCACGTAGCGCGCCATGGCGCCGAGCAGGAAAAACGACAGGAAGACCAGCGCCCAGGGGAGCAGCGCGAATATCCAGCGCAGATCGGCGCGGGCGAGGCCAATTTCGCTGGCCAGGGCGGCGCCCAGCAGCAAGTTAAACGCGATGGAGGCAACGAGCGCGATTGGCATGGTCTGGGCTGCGTTCCACGCGCCGTTGGGGGTTTCCCCCCGTGACGCCGCTGCAGGTCGGGGACGAGATTCGCGGGCACCGCGTCACGCGCGTGGCGGCGTCCTCCGAGGCGCACGCTCTGTACGTGGCCGACGGCGTGGTCATCCAGGCGATTGCGGTGGACGACGAGGCGCCGTGTGACGAGGTGGGCGCGGGCCTGCTCGCCTGCCAGCATTCCGCGCTGCTCGAAGTGCTGCAATCGTTCCGCGAGGGTGACGCATTCTTCATCGTGTTTGCGGCGCCGGGTGGAGAGTCGCTCGGCGAGCGGGTGGCGCGCGCGCGGGCAAGGGAGGACGAGATGCTGGCCTGGGCGCCGGTCTGGTGCGACGGCCTGGCGTATTTGCACGGACGGCAGCCGCCGGAGACGGTGCGTGAATTTACTCCCGAGGCCGTGTGGATGCTGGAGGACGGTCCGCGCCTGCTCGAAATTGGCCAGCGCGCGCGCCTCCACCGGCGCTCGCGCGCCTACAAGACAGCCGATCCCCGCGTGGACGTGTACGGGCTGGGCGCGCTGATTTATTTTTCGCTGACCAGCGTGATGCCGCCCAGCGCGCGCCAGCGTCTGTTTGACGCCGACACCGGGGGGCTTGCGCTGGCCCCGCTGCACCGCTTGAACTCCGACGTAAGCGTCCGCACCGAGATGGCGGTGGAGACCATGCTGGAGCTGGAGCCCAAGCGGCGTCCGGCCGACGTGGAGGCGGCGCGGCGCCTGCTGGAGATGGGCGTGGAGACGAACGTGCTGCCGGAAAGCGGGATCACCGATCGCATCCGGCCGGAGGAAATCCCCGAGGCGGTACGCGAGGAAATGGCGCGGGCGCGCGAGGCGCTGGCAGCAAGCCCGGAGCCGGAGCTCGTCCCGGCCCGCGGGGTGCAATCCCCCCGCACGCAATTTCCGGGGATGCGCGGCGCTGCCCCCGCCGAAGTATCCGTGCTGCAACCCGCCTCCGCGAAGGTGCTGCGCGGCGCCGCACCCGCCGCGCGGCGCCGCGACCGTCCCATCTCCTACGCGCTGCCGGCCGTGCTGCTCATCGCGGTGCTGGTGTCCGGCGCGGCCTGGGTGGTCCGCCTGCTCTACCTCGCGGAGGATGAGGTGCGCGTGCGGCGCGTCCCCTACGTGGCGCACGCGCGGCACCATCGGCACGGCTACGCGGCGCACGACACGAAGGCCCGGGCGGACGTCGACGAGCCGCCCGAGCCCGCGCTCATCGGCGAGGACAATTCGCACCTGCTGGTCGTGGACGGCGGCACCTTCCGCATGGGTGACGGCGACGCGCAGCGCCTGAGCGGGCCGCAGCGCTCCGTCCGCCTGGAGCGCTTCTACGTGGCGCGCACCGAGGTGACGCACCGCCAGTACGAGGTTTTCGTGCGGGCCTCCGGCTACGTCCCCGAAGGCCCCTGGCTGCAATACCGCGACGAGGACCACCTCGACAAGCCGGTCGTGGGCGTGACCTGGACCGACGCGCTGCGCTACTGCACCCACTACGGCGGCCGCCTGCCCACCGAGGAAGAGTGGGAGAAGGCGGCGCGCGGCACCGGCACGCGCGGCTGGCCCTGGGGAGACGCGCCGGGCAAGGCGCTCGCGGTGACGCTGGACGCCGACGAAGCCGGCGCCGCGCCGGTCGGATCGCGCCCGGGCGGCGCCAGTCCGTACGGCGCGGTGGACATGGCGGGCAACGTGTGGGAGTGGACGGCGGATTCGTTCGCGCCCTACCCGGCCAGCAAAGCCACTTCGCGCCTGTTCGGCCGCGGCTTCAAGGTCCTGCGTGGCGGCGCCTGGGATTTCCCCATGGAGGACGCGCGCGTGTTCGAGCGCATGCCGATGTCCCCCGACCTGTGGGGGGCCGATATCGGCTTCCGTATGGTGCGCGATCCCCGGTAACATCCCGGCAATGGACGGCCGCGCGGGATTCCCTTAAAATAGCCACTCGGAGGATCCCGCGTGCTCGCCACCGCCACCGCCCGTCTCGAGCCCGACCACCGCGCGACGCGGCCGATCCGATGGAACCAGGCGCCCCGTCACGAGGCGCCGGGACCGGAGGACGGCGCCGTCCTGGTTTCGCTTTACCTGCAAGACCCCGAGGCGGACAAGGCTATCGGGCCGCAGGAGATCGCGGTGCCCTCGGATCTGGTGCAGGTGCGCGGGGATCGCATTGAAGGCCCGCATTTCTCCACCGTCAATTCCCGCGCGCCGCGCACGCTCGCGGCGGATGAAGACGGCAACCTGATTTTTGATCCGCACACCCCGGAGTTTGACATGGTGAGCGCGCACGTGCACGCCGAGCAGACGGTGGCCTTGTTTGAGGATCTCCTGGGGATGGACATCCGCTGGAAATTTGGGGATCCGCGCCGCGAGCGCGTCGCCATCCGCGCGGACGCGCGGCACGAGGAAGGTTCCCACGCGCAGCTCGAGAACAAGCGCATGGTGCTCGACTACTACCGTTCCAACGAGCTGGGCCGCGAGGTGCGCGCCGCCGAGTCCGCGGAGATTGTGTCGCACGAGACGGGACATTTCATTCTGCACGCGCTGCGGCCGATACTGCACGACACGGACGCGGAGACCAATGCGTTTCACGAAGCCTTCGGCGACATCGCCGCAATGCTTTACTCGCTGCAGTTTGACGCCAACGTCGTTCGAATGGCCAATGAAACCAGGGGCGACTGGAGCCGCAACAACATCATCTCAAAATTTGGTGAGGAAGACGGCAAGGCTACTCAGAAAAAGCACTATCCCGACGGGCACACGCGCCACGATCTGCGCAGCGCGATCAACGACTTTGGATACCAGCCGCCCCACGAGACTCCGGAGTCGACCACGGCTTTCAGCAACACCGTGGTAAGCCCGGAAGTGCACGATTTCTCGCGGATATTTTCCGGCGCGTTTTACGACGTGCTCACCGCGCTGGCCGATCGGGAAGTGCAGCGCGGCGCCTGCCTTGTCGACGCAATCTGCACGGCGCGCGATCGATTGTCCGAGATCTGGGCGGAAACCATCAAGGCGCTGCCCGGCTATTACATCCGCTTTGCCACCGTGGCGCAGCGGATGGTGGACGCCGACCGCGACCTGGGCGGCGGGGAAGTGCGCATGCTCAAGCGGATATTTGCCGACCGCGGAATTGCTACGCAGTAAGCTCTTCGTCCGCCGCGGCGGTACCGGTGCGCGTGTCGATGAGCGTGATGCCGCCGAGCGTAAGCGCAATTCCGGCGATTTGCATCGGCCCCGGATATTCGTGCAGGACGAGGGCGCCGAGCAGCGAGGCGAAAATCACCACTGAGAGATTCATCGTGCTGGCGTGCGCGGTCTTGTAAATGGCATAGCCTCGCGTCATGTAGAACTGGCCGAGCGAGGCGAGTACCGCGACCATCACGAGACTGAGCCATTGCAGGCCGTCCGGCGCGACCCATTTGGAGGCGGCCAGCGGCGCGCACAGCAGGGTGCCGACCCAGCCGAACATCCCCACGATGGTGGGGGTGGAGCAAATGCCGGTCAGGTGGCGCACCGCGGTGTAGGCAAGCCCGGCAAACGCTCCGCTGATGAGCGCGTACACCGTGCCGGCCGCAAAGGCGGGTGGGAGCCGGCCCTCCAGCAGCGCCGCCGGCTGCACGACCAGGGCCACGCCTGCAAAAGCGACGCTGAACGCCCCGACCATTCGGGCAGTAAGCGGCTCCTTGAGAAATGCGGCCGCGAAAAGCGCGGCGAAAATTGGCGAGGTGTAGCAGAGCAGGGCAGCGTTCGAGAGATCGATGAGCGCCACGGCGCGAAAATAGCAGATCAGCGCCGCGCTGCCCAGCAGCCCGCGGATCACGAGCATGGGAAGCACTTTGCGGAATTGTCCGCCCAGGCGGCGCGCGTCGGCCACCATGAAAGGCGTCAGCGCAAGGGCCGGAAACAGGCTGCGGAGAAAGGCAACCTGGTCTGAGGAAATCGCTGCATCGCCGGTGGACAGGCCGCGCACGACGATGGCCATGCACGCAAAGAAGAACGACGACAGGTGGATGAGCAACTACTGATTGCCCAGGGGATACACCAGGCTGATTTCATCCACCAGCACCGTGGCGGGCTGAGAGGCAGCGTAGAATACCGCCTCCGCCACGTCCGACTGAGTCAGCATGCGCCCGCGGTTGAAGTCGTTGGGAAAGCGATCCCACAGCGGTGAGTCGACGCCGCCGGGATAGAGGACCGTGACGCGAATTCCGTGTCCGCGCACCTCTTCCAGGAGGGCCCGGGAAAACTGCGCAACGGCCGCCTTGGACGCCGAGTACGCCGCCCATCCCGGAAAACCGACGCGAGCGGCCACCGAGGCGATGTTGATGACGTGCCCGCTTCCCTGGGCCAGCATGCTGTGCAGCACGGAGCGGGTGAATAAAAAGACGCCGCGCACGTTCACGTCAAAAATGCGATCCCAGTCCTCGACGGGGAAGTCGGCCACGTTTCCCACCGCCACGACGCCGGCGTTATTCACCAGCAGGTCGATGGCGCCGTGTTCTTCAAGGGCGTGGGCGGCCGCGCGCTCCACTTCATCCTGGCGGGTGACGTCGGCCACGACGTGTGATGCGACGCCGCCGTCCACGCGGATCTGGGCTTCCACCGCCTCGAGGGCGCGGGCGTCCCGGCCCACCAGCACGAGTTCGGCGCCGGCGCTGGCAAGGCGGCGCGCGGTTGCCGCGCCGATGCCGCCGCCGGCGCCGGTCACGATGGCGCATTTCCCCTTCATCGGTTTTCTCCAAAGTATTCGAAAGCGTTCTTTTCGGTTTCCTCGACGCGCAAGCGTGCCAGGGGCAGGTGCGGCGCGATCAGGTCCCAGAAGATGCGCGCCAGGTTCTCGCCGGATGAGATCACCCCGGCGTACTCCGGAAAATCCGCGTTGAAATCGTAGTGGTCGAAGCGCTCGACGATTTCCCGGCGCAGGATTTCATCCATCAACGGCAGATTGGCGGAGAAGCCGGTTTTCGGGTCCACCTCCCCGGCCACAAGCACTTCAAGGGTGTACTGGTGCCCGTGCCCGTTGGGATTGTTGCACTTGCCGTAGATCGCGCGGTTTTCGGCGTCGCTGAGGGCGTGGTTATGCAACCGGTGGCCCATCGAGAAAGACACCCGACGGCCGAAGTAGATCATTCGCCGAGGTATTCCACAAACAGGGTGGGATCTTCGTAGAGGCGGATGCGGTGCAGGCGGCAGCCTTCGAGGCGTCCCTCGAGGTGCCGCCAGATGTCGATGGCGATGTTCTCGCTGGTGGGGATCGTCTTCGCGAACTCGGGCACGTCCAGGTTCAAATTCTTGTGGTCGTAGCGCTCCATGATGACCGCGTCGAGCAGGACCGACAATTTCTTCAAGTCGATGACCATGCCGGTGGCCGGGTCGACATCCCCGATGACGGAAACCTCGCACAGGTAATTATGGCCGTGTCCGTTGGGATGGTTGCACTTGCCGAATATCCGCCGATTCTCCTCGTCGGAGAATTCCGGGTTGTGATAGCGGTGCGACGCGCAGAAATGAACCTTGCGTGTGAGGACGACGCTCATGGCGGCCCGTTGTTCGCGTCCTCACAGGAGGCCCCCTTCAATGGAGCGAACCGGCCGCGCATGCCAACGTTCGTCGCGGAATCCGTTGACCTGGGGGGGACCTGGTCGTTTCGCGCGGGCGACATCGAAGGGCCCGAGGACTGGCTGCCCATGGAAATCCCCGCGAACTGGCACCTGGCGGGCCTGCCCGATCACCAGGGCGTGGTCTGGTTCCAGCGCACGTTCTATCGCCCGCGCAACGAGTCCGTCCAGGCGTGGTGGCTGCGCTTCGAGGGGGTAGACTATTTCGCCGACGTGTGGCTCAACGGGCACCACCTGGGGCGCCACGAGGGGTACTTCCAGCCGTTCGAGTTCGAGGTCTCGTCGCTCTTGGAGGACGAGAACCTCCTGCGCGTGCGGGTCGACTCGCCCTGGGAGGATCCGTCCACGGTCTGGCCCCAGCACAAGAATCTGGTGAAGGGCGTGCTCAACCACCACGACTGTCGGCCCGGCGCCAACGATCCCCGCTGTGGCCAGGACGGCAACACCGGCGGCATCTGGAACCGCGTGGGCCTGTACGCGGCCGCGCGCCAGCGGGTGCGCCGGGTGGCCGCCTCCTCGCGGCCGGTGGCGGACGGCGCGGCCGTGCTGCTGCGCTGCGACGTGGAGAGCCTGGAGGCTCCCCCGTGCCAACGCCTCCTGCGGGTCGAACTGCTCGATCCGGACGGCGTCTCAGTCGCGAAGCGCGAGCGCGCGGTGACCGTGGGCGGGGGCGTCTCGGAACACGTCTTCGTGATCACGCTGGAGTCGTACCGCGCCTGGGAAACCTGGGATCGCGGCGGTCCCGCGCTGTACCGTTATCGGGTGGTCCTCGAGCGCCTGGGGATCGAGCAGGACCGGGTCGAGGGCCGCTTCGGCATCCGAGAGGTCACCGTGGACGCCGAGTGGCGCTGGAAAATGAACGGGCGTCCGTTTTTTCCGCGCGGCACCAATATTATTCCGACGCAGTGGCTGTCCGGCTACACGCCGCGCGACATCGAGCGCGACGTGGAGCTGCTCCGCGAGGCGAACGTCAACTGCGTGCGCGTCCACGCCCACGTCACCCGCCAGGAATTCTACGCCGCGTGCGACGAGGCGGGGATCATGGTGTGGCAGGATTTTCCCCTGCAGTGGGGCTACGCGGAAACCGACGACTTTCGGGAGCGGGCCACCGCGCAGATCCGCGACATGGCCCGCATCCTGTACAACCACCCGAGCATTGTCGTGTGGTGCTGCCACAATGAGCCGACGCACAACCGCCACACGCTGGATCCCCTGCTGGAGGCGGCGGTGCGCGAGGCGGACTCCAGCCGCGTCGTCGTGTCGGCCAGCGACTTCAAACAGCACCCCTATCCCGGCTGGTATTACGGGCACGTGGAGCAATATCGCGGCCTGCCCGCCGCTCCGTTTATCAGCGAGTATGGCGCGCAGGCCCTGCCCGGGGCGGACGCCGTCCGCGAGATGGTGGGCGAGGAGAACGCCTGGCCGGCGTCGCCCGCGGAGTGGGAGCGCTGGGCCTACCACGATTTTCAGTTCGACCAGACGTTTCGGGTGGCCGGCGTTCTTCGCGGCGAAAACCTGGAGGAATTCGTGGCGGCCAGCCAGGCGTACCAGTATCGGCTTATCAAGATGGCCACCGAGATCTATCGCAGTCGGAAGTATGATCCGATCAGCGGCGTTTTTCAGTTCATGTTCGTGGATTGCTGGCCGTCCATCACGTGGTCGGTGCTCGATCACGCGCGGCGTCCCAAGAAAGGCTTCGAGGCCCTGAAGCTGGCCTTCCAGCCGGTGCTGGTGTCGCTGCTGGCCGGGCAGGGGCTGGACCGCGGCACGCTGGAAACCGGGTCGCTGTGGAGCGTGCTCACCCTGTGCGCGCCGGTGGTGGTCAACGACCTGCTGCAGGCATTTCCGGAGACGCGCCTGGAGATTTCCATGCAGAAGGGGAATGACCGCTGGATTTTGCACGAGTTATTGCTGGACGTGCCCGCGGATGCGGTAGTGGTTCCGGTGAGGCCCATGGAGCTGCTGGAGGCTCCCGACCGCGACGGCTGGCGCGAGGCGTGGCGGCCGGTGCTGAAGACGTTCAGCGAGCTGGGGCCCGGCCGCTACCAGGTGCACCTGGCCCTGCAGGACCGCGAGGGCCGGCTGCTCTCCCACAATCACGAGGAAGTGACGCTGGTCGAGCCGATCGTGCCGTCCCCCTTCCAGTTGTAGGGGTTGTGTATTATATTTAGCGCGTTGGAGGATCAGCGAACGTGGGGGATCGGGTTCTTATTCCGCTGGCTTCCCACGACTTCGACGTGACCGAGGTCGTGGTGCCCTGGGACGCGCTGCGCAAGGCAGGCGCCGAAGTGGTGTTCGCCACCGAGGACGGGCAGCCCGGGCAGTGCGATCAGCGGCTGCTCACCAGCGTCATTTTCGGCCAGCTCGGGGCGCGCCCGGAAAACGTGGCGCTCTACCGTGAGCTGGAGCTCGATCCGGCGTTTCTCAAGCCGCTGCGCTGGGCAGACCTGCGCATGCTGGACTATCGCTGTTTGATCCTGCACGGCGGGCACGCGCCGCGCATCCGACAATTCCTGGAATCCGCTGTTCTTCAGGAGAAGGTGCGCCAGTTCTGGGCGCTGGAGCGCCCGCTCGGCGCCATCTGCCATGGGAATTTGCTCCTGGCCCGCACGGTCGATCTGCGCACCGAGAAATCCATTATCGCGGGGCGTCGCATGACCTGCCTGACGCGGATGATGGAGCGTTCCGCGTACTGGCTCACGGCCTGGAAGCTGGGCCGCTATTATCGTCCCTACGACGAGTGGTGCGAGGACGAGGTGCGGCGCGCGCTGGGCCCGGGCAAATTTGAGAGCGGTCCGTTGATTCCCTCGTACGACAATCCGTTTGTCGTGGAGGATGGCAACCTGATCACCGGGCGCTGGCCCGGCGACGCCAGGGCTGCGGTTGTCAAGCACCTACCAGCCAAAATCTCCGGATGCGTCGACACGGGTCTTGGCAGGTGTTTGATCAGCGGCGCGGATCAGGCATCTGGCGCACGTTAGGAACGGCGATGGGGGGGTAGGTGTAACCGCGGAGGGCTCAGGCGACAGTTGCGGTAATGGCCCGAGCCAGCACATCCACGAGGTCCTGACGCCGTCGCCGGTCTGTCTTGAAGGAAGCGGCGATTCGGCGGCAGAGATGCGCATACAGTTGGTTTGAGAGCGCGGATGGAAGGTCTGCGAGCGCCTCTCCCGCGGCCTGCGACCAAAAGCGGAAGTCGACCTCATATTCGGCGCCCAGGGCGAGATCGAGAAACGCTTGAGGACGCAACGGTCGCTCCGTTTCGCGTCGGACTTCGTCGGCCTTGCGCTGCAACGGTCTCAAGGTCAGATCGCGAAGTCGGATTCGTTGTTCGGGCAGATGCTGCGAGGTGTGCTCGATTTCGAGTTGAGTATCGAGATTGCGAATAATGCCGCCGAGATACCGGGCGGCGTCGACACCGTGGGGCAATGTTCCGAGGTCCTGCTTGCTGCGAAAGACGGCCAGGCCGCGAACGATGGCCTCCCGAGAATAATAGGCCAGCGTAATTGCATGCCGACCCTCGGCGTCCGGAATTCCCAGTTCCGCAAGGCCTTTGGTCAGGAGCTTGAGGCGAACAGGATCGCGGCGCGCTTCTCGAGTGAGGCGTGCCTGTTCTTGCCGTCGCTGAAGTTCGCGGATCCAGGCCCGTGCCTCGTCAATTTGGGCTGGCGTGGGTTGCGCACGGAGATATGCTTCGGCCGGCGTCTTGCCATGCAACCGCTTGCGTGGCTTGCCGTTGCGTCCTCTGGTCCATGCACCAAAGATGAGGCGTAGGGCGGAGCGTGCCATTTCTCGAGGGCTGCTTCCCATGATCTGCAGGGGTGGCATTTCTTGCTGGAACAGGCCGAAGTTGCCCTCCAAAGGTGCCTTGGCCTGGCCTCGACCAAGCGTGGCGCGCAGCAAGACCGCGTCCTTCACCGCCGCCTGCGCACCAGTTGAATGGTTGCAGTTTTTGTTGTCAAGGGTGACTGCGAGTGGTGCCCGGCCGGTGGTTGTTAGCGCGGCCTCGAAGGCGCGTCGGAGCGCCTCCTCGTTTTCGCAATCCGCCACATCGAAGCCAACAAGAGCATTACTTGCCGAGTCGAGCAGCGACTCGGTGGTGAAAACAAAAGTCTGCGTATCCCAGCGTACGGCGATGCTCGTGCCGTCACCGAGCCACTGGAAACCAGGAAAAAGAATGCGAAAAGTACCGCTGCTCCAGGGCGCCTCGACCGGGGTCCTCACACGACGCGAACGCAGGCGGGCGGCCTGGAGAAAGT
>Ga0194121_10011524_pt1 | contig 10501 bp, 11 predicted proteins | sample TA2MahCa50mmetaG_FD_148609 | JGI IMG/M metagenome (GOLD analysis project Ga0194121, IMG submission 148609) | Freshwater microbial communities from Lake Tanganyika, Tanzania - TA2015020 Mahale Deep Cast 50m | ecosystem: Environmental > Aquatic > Freshwater > Lake | place: Tanzania: Lake...
CGGCCCGAGCCGGGCCGCGAGCCGGCGACCGGCATCCCGACGGTTCCGGAACACACGCACGGCACCCTCCCCTCGGTCGTCCTCACACCTCCGCCGGTCGGCGGACCGTCGTTCGTCGGTCCCCGACCGCCGGGGACGACACCCGAGCCGGAAGCCGACCCGGCCGTCCCGGTCACCTTGCCCCACGCCCGCCCTCGGCAACAGGGTCGAACGCCCCTGGACCCGGCGCCCTCCGACCCGTGCCGTCGGATGGTGGACACCGGCACGACGCGGCACGACGCGGCGCGACGCGACGCGCCGACGCGGCGGAACGCCGAGCGCTCAGGCCGTGGCGTCGTCGTCGACGGCGATGATCAGGCCGTAGTGGCCGTCGTAGCGGCGGTACAGCACGCGACCGCGGTCCGCATCGGCATCGACGAAGAACACGAACGGCCGGTCCGACTCGTCGAGCAGGGCCTCGGCGTCCCCCAACCCGAGGTGCGGGACCGGCTCGGGGTTGTGCCGCACGGGCGCGGCGACCGGCTCCTCGGGCAGCGGCCCGGCGCAGTGGATCTCGTAGCCGTCGGCCGCACGGTGGACCACGCAGTCCACCTCGTTGGTGACGTCGCGGAACAGGAAGAAGTCGTGGTCGAGCATCTCGAGGTCGGCCACCGCCTCGTCGACGCTCTGCGCGGCGAGGGCGAACGACTTGCGCACGACCACCTCGCACTCGTCGACGGGGCGCGGGTAGTGGTGGGGGCGCCGGGTGGGCGCGTCACCGTGGTGCCACGACTCGCCGTCGCGGTGGCGCAGCCGCGCGTCGCGGTCGTGGTGGGCGATCTTCTCGAAGGACTGGCGCAGCCGCAGGTCGAGGAGGTCGGCGGCCTCACGGTGGGTGGACGCGGCCACGTGGGCCCGCACGAGCCGGCCGTTGCAGTCGACCTCGGCCTTGGCGACCGCCGGCCGGGACCGGGCCGGGTCTCGCTCCTGGCGCAGCTCGAGCCGGGCGAACAGCACCGGCCCGGGGCAGATGCGCTGCACGTTCTGGAGCTTCTGGATCGCGTAGTCGCGGTCGTCGGCGCTCACGTCGCCCACCAGGTGGACGGCGATGTCGATGTCGGGGTTGGTGGCGGTCATGGTGTCGGTGTCCTGGACGTCGGATGAGAGCACGGGAAGGGTCGGCGCGCGCGGAGAGCCTCCGACGGCGCCGCGGGATCAGATGCGCTGGAGGATGCTCGCGGTGCCGAGCGAGCCGCCGCAGCACATCGTGACGAAGGCGAGCTCGCCGTCGGTGCGCTCGAGCTCGTGGAGGGCGGTCGTGAACAGGCGCGCGCCGGTCGAGCCCACCGGGTGACCGAGGGCGATCGCGCCACCGTTGACGTTGACACGGTCGAGATCGGGCTGGTGCACCTGCGCCCACGAGAGCACCACGGAGGCGAACGCCTCGTTGATCTCGAAGAGGTCGAAGTCCGACATCGACATGCCGGTGCGGGCGAGGATTTTGGCGGTCGCGTCGACCGGGCCGTCGAGCAGGAAGTAGGGGTCGGTCCCCACCACCACCTGGTCCACGAGCCGGGCCCGGGGGCGCAGCCCGAGCGCGCGGGCCTTGTCCTCGTCCATCCAGAGGACCGCCGCGGCCCCGTCGGAGATCTGCGACGACGTCCCCGCCGTGTGGCTGTAGCCCTCGACCACCGGCTTGAGCTTGGCCAGTGACTCCATCGTGGTGTCGCGCAGGCCCTGGTCGCGGGCGACCGTCTGGGTCTGACCGCTGGGTTGCCCGTCGTCGCCGATCACCGGCGCCTCGACCGGGGCGACCTCCCGCTCGAAGCGGCCCTCGTCCCACGCCTGCTTGGCCTTGCGCTGCGAGTGGAAGCCCCACTCGTCGAGATCGGCCCGCGTGAGGCCCCGCTTCTCCACGATGCGCTCGGCCGCGCCGAACTGGCCGTTGGGCGGGTCGTCGTAGGGGTAATCGTCGCTCTTGTAGTGCCCCGGCCCGTTGATCACCGCCGCGCCGAGCTGCACCCGCGACATGGCCTCCACCCCGCACGCGATCACGATGTCGGCCCCGCCGTTAGCGATGAGACCGGCAGCCATGTGGTTGGCCTGCTGGGCCGAGCCGCACTGCGAGTCGACCGTGGTGCACGCGGTGGTGAAGCCGAGGCGGGCGCTGCCGAGCCACGCGTTGCGGGTGACGTTGGAGCCCTGCTCCCCCGCCTGGGTGACGCATCCGCCGATCGCCTCGTCGACGTCGGCCGGGTCGATGCCCGCGCGGTCGACCAGCGCCGTCAGCGCCGAGCGGAGCACCTCCGGCGACTTCAGCCCGGCCAGCCAGCCGTTGCGCTTGCCGATCGGCGTGCGCACGGCCTCCACGATCACCGGTGTACCCATGCCTGTCCCCCCTCGGTTCCCCGGGTCGACCAAAGAGGGCGAGTCTAGGATCCGCCCCGCCGTGGACACCCTTCCTGACCCCTCACCGCCCGAGCCCCCCGTACCGCCGGTCGAAGGCGACGGCGGCGACGGCGAGCTCGTCCACAACCTCTACGACCCCGAGGCCCTCCCCGAGCAGGTCGCCGCCAGCCGTCGGGCCGCGGATGCCGCCCGCCAGGTGGTGGCCGGGCTGGCCGCCACCCGGGTCGACGCCACCACGCTCGACGAGGTCACCGCCGCGCTCGAGCACCTCGCCGGCGTGCTCGAGCCCCACCGGCCGCCGAGCCGCTACTCGCAGACGGGCGGCCTCCATGGCGGGGTCCACGCCGACTCCCACGTGTGGGAGTCGCACCCGTTCATCGGCCCGTCGCACCCCCTCGCCCCGCCGTTCGTGGTGCGGCGGGTGGGCGACCGGGCGGTCGGACACGCCACCTTCGGCCACGTCTACGAAGGCCCGCCGGGCGCGGTGCACGGCGGGATCGTCGCCGCGATGTTCGACATGGTCCTCGGCGCCGCCACCTCGGTGGCCAAGCTGTCGGGCCTCACCGGCACCCTCACCGTCCGCTACCGCCGCCCCACCCCGATCGACCGGGAGATCCGCTACGAGGCGTGGGTGGAGCAGGCCGAGGAGCGCAAGGTGCACGTGGCGGGCGTGTCGACCTGCGACGGCGAGGTGCTCGCCGAGGGCTCGGCCATCTTCGTGCGGGTCGACACCCGCCGCTACGACGCGCCCGACGCGCGGGAACAGGAGCAGGGAACATGAGTGGGCCCCTGACCGGCGTGCGCGTCCTCGAGATCACCGGCCTCGGCCCCGGTCCGTTCTGCGGGATGCTCCTCGCCGACCTCGGTGCCGAGGTCCTGCGGGTGGAGCGCATCGAGTCGGCCCGGGCGAGCGACCCCGCGAAGCCCGCCACCAACGCGATGTACCGGGGCAAGCGCGCCCTCGGCCTCGACCTCAAGTCGCCCGAAGGGGTGGAGGTCTTCCTGGGGCTGTGCGAGCAGGCCGACGCGCTGATCGACGTGTTCCGACCCGGCGTGGCCGAGCGCCTCGGCATCGGCCCCGACGCCTGCCTCGCCCGCAACCCCCGCCTCGTCTACGGCCGGCTCACCGGCTGGGGGCAGGACGGGCCGTACGCGCCGATGGCCGGCCACGACATCGACTACATCGCGATCGCCGGCGCGCTCGAGCCCATGGGGCGGGCCGGCCAGCCCCCCACCCCGCCGATCAACGTCCTGGGCGACTTCGCCGGCGGCGGGATGCTGCTCGCCTACGGCATCGTCGCCGCGCTGCTCGAACGGGCGACGACGGGGACGGGCCAGGTGATCGACGCGGCGATGATCGACGGCGCCGCGATCATGGTGACGCCGTTCTTCGGGGCCCGGGCGTCGGGCTTCTGGGGCGAGCGGGGCACCAACATGCTCGACACCGGCGCGAGCTACTACGAGGTCTACGAGACCGCCGACGGCCGGTGGATGGCCGTCGGCGCGATCGAGCCGCAGTTCTACGCGGTCCTCCTCGAACGGCTCGGCCTCGACGCCGCCGCGCTCCCCGACCGCAACGACCCCGCCAACTGGCCGGCCCTCAAGGAGACGTTCGCCGGGGTCTTCGCCACGAGGACCCGCGACGAGTGGTGCGCGGTGTTCGACGGGACCGACGCCTGCGTCGCGCCCGTCCTGTCCCCCATCGAGGCCATGGCCCACCCGCACAACCTCGCCCGCAACGGCTACTACACGAGCCACGGCGTCCCCCAGCCCGCACCGGCGCCGCGGTTCTCCGCCCACCCGCTCACCCACCCGCCCGCGGGCGAGCACCCCGGCGTCGACCCCGTCGGCGTGCTCGTCGACTGGGGGTTCGACCCCGACCACGCCGGCACGCTCCACGCGTCCGGCACCGTGGTGTAGACGTTCCCGACGTCCCGACCCAGGAGGACCCCGTGCCCATCCCCGAGCAGCGCGACCTCGAGGCCACCCGTCCGATCCTCGCCGGCTGGTTCGCCGAGCACTTCGGTGGCACCGAGGTCGAGGTCGGCACCATCCAGGGCCCCGCGCTCACCGGCTTCTCCAACGAGACCCTGCTCATGGACGTCACCTCCACCGCACCCGACGGCACCCGCCGCACCGAGGGCGTGGTGGTGCGGGTGAAGCCCACCGCGCACACCGTGTTCCTCGAGTCCGACTTCGAGTGGCAGTACCAGGTGCTCGAGATCCTCGGCACACGGACCGACGTGCCGGTGCCCGTGGTACGGGGGTTCGAGGCCGACGAGTCGTACCTCGGCGCGCCGTTCTTCGTGATGGACCGCATCGACGGCGTGCGGGTGCCCGCCGACAGCCCGCCGTACACCGTCGGCGGCTGGGTCCACGACGACCTCACGCCGGGCGAGCGGCGCACGCTCGTGGAGAGCGGCCTCGCCGCGATGGCGAAGGTGCATGCGCTCGACTGGAAGGCGCTCGGTCTCGCCTTCCTCGACAAGCCCCAGTACGGGTCGCTCGGGTTCGAGCAGCAGCTGCGCTACTACGAGGCCGCGTTCGCCTGGGCCGCCCACGGCGAGGAGCAGCCGACCGTCGGCCCCGCCCTCGACTGGATCCGGGCCAACCGCCCGGCGGCCGACCCGGAGATCACCGTCTGCTGGGGCGACGCCCGCATCAACAACCAGCTCTTCGACGACGACTGCCACGTCGCGGCGGTCCTCGACTGGGAGATGGTCACCCTCGCCGACCCGATGATGGACCTCGGCTGGTGGCTGTTCCTCGACCGCCACTTCCACGAGGGCGTGTCCCGCGACCGGCTCGCGGGCTTCCCCACCCGCGAGGAGATGGTCGCCCACTACGAGTCGGTGTCGGGCCGCACGGCGCGCGACCTGCACTTCTACGAGGTGTTCGCCGGGGTGCGGTTCGGCGTGGTGATGATGCAGATCAAGAACCTGCTCGTGGAGTTCGAGCTGATGCCGCCCGAGTCGGACATGGGCCGCAACAACGCCGTCACCCACTGCCTGGCCGCGCTGCTCGACCTCCCGAAGCCGGGCGAGTTCGCACCGGTGTGGGGCTGAGGTGACGTTCGAGGCCGGCGCGGCCGGCGGCATCGTCGACCTGATGGTCGGCCTGCCGCCCGTGCCCGGCGACATGACCTGGCGCGACACGCTGCGGCCGCTGTTGAAGGACGAGGAGTCGCTCGGCGGGTTCCAGCACCCCGCCTCGTACATGTTCAAGAACCTGCCCAGCGAGCGGTTCGCCGACGACCCGCCGCGCGCGGTGCTCGAGGCCATGGACCACTTCGGGGTGGCCCACGCGCTGATCGGCCTCCACCCCGACGACGGCGTCTCGGTGCGCGCGATCCGCGAGCACCCCGACCGGTTCTCCGGCGCGATCTCGGTCGACCCCAACGCCGGGATGGAGGGCGTGCGGGCGCTGCGCCACGCGGTCGAGGAGCTGGGCGCGAAGGCCGCGGCCGCGATGCCGACCGGCGTGATCCCCCAGCGCGCGGTCGACGAGCCGCAGTGGTACCCGCTCTACGCCGCCTGCATCGACCTCGGGGTGCCGTTCATGCCGTGCATGGGCGTGCCCGGGCCGCGCATCCCGTTCGCGGCCCAGCACGTGATGGGCCTCGACCGGGTCTGCTACGAGTTCCCCGAGCTGGTGATCATCACCCGCCACGGCTGTGAGCCGTGGGAGGACCTGATGGTGAAGCTCATGCTCAAGTGGCCCAACCTGCACTACTCGACGTCGGCGTTCGCCCCGAAGTACTACCCGCAGGCCATCGTCGACTACGCGAACACGCGGGGGGCCGACAAGGTGCTCTACGCCGGCTACTTCCCCATGGGCCTGTCGTACGAGCAGATCTTCGGCCAGATGCCCGGCGTCGGCTTCCGCGACCACGTCTGGCCCAAGTTCCTCCGCGAGAACGCCCAGCGCATCTTCGGGTTCTGAGCCGAGACCTGGGTATCCTCTCGCCATGTCACCGGTTGCTGTGGGGTCTCGCCTCAAGTGCGAGAAGTGTGAAACGGAAGTGATCGTCGTCAAGGGGACCGACGGCGACGTGTCGTGCTGCGGGCAGCCGCTCGCCGCGAGGGAGGGCTGATGGCGAACCTCCTCGGGAAGCGCTACGTCTGCGCCGAGTGCGAGGCGACCGTCCTCGTGACCAAGGCGGGCGAGGGCGAGCTCACCTGCCACGGGCAGGCGATGGAGCCCGCGACCGCCAAGCCGCTCCCCTCGTCCGACTGACGCGGCGCTGACCCGCCCGGCGCCCGTGCCGGTCGTCGACGTCCACCCCGAGCTCGTGGCGGCCGGTCCGGCCGCGATCGAGGCTGCGCTCGCAGAGCATGCCGGCGACGCCGTCCTCGCGCGGTTCACCGCCGAGGCCCTCGCCGCGGCCGACGGCCGCCAGCTCCGACCCTGGCTGCGCACGGCCGCGGTGGCCACCATGGGCATCGGCGACCCACCCCGCGAGCTGCGCGACGTCCTCGACCTGTGGGTGGGCGACCCCGGCACCGCCGACAACCTCACGACCGGGTTCGAGCGGGCGCCGCGCGCCGGCGTGGCCTGCGCGCTCCTGGCCCGCACGCCACCGTCGGGAGTGTGGCCGGGCCTGGTGGCCGAGAGCACGACCTACTCCATGCTCCAGGGCGGGCCCGAGTTCGCGGCCTGGCGAGCGGCGAGCGACGCCGCCCCGGCGGGGGACGACGCCCCGCGGGTCCGCGTGGGTGTGGAGGAGGGACACACCGTGGTCACCCTCACCCGCCCCGACCGCCACAACGCGCTCGACGCGCGGCTGCGCGACGAGCTCGACGCCGCGCTCGCGCTGGTGCTCGAGACCCGGGGGCCGGTCATCATCCGGGGTGAGGGCCCGTCGTTCTGCTCCGGCGGTGACCTCGGCGAGTTCGCGTCGTTCCCCGACCCGGCGACCGCGCACGTGATCCGGCTGACCCGGTCGCTGGCCTGGCGGTTCCACCAGCTCGAGCGGCGGCTCGTGGTCGGGTTGCACGGCGCCTGCCTGGGTGCCGGCATCGAGCTGCCCGCGTTCGCGGCCCGGGTCGTGGCCGCCGACGACGCGCGCATCGGCCTCCCCGAGCTCGGCCTCGGCCTGATCCCCGGCGCCGGCGGCACCGTGTCGATCCCCCGCCGGGCCGGGCGCCAGACCCTGCTGCGCATGGTGTGGAACGGCGAGCCGATCGACGCCTACCGCGCCCGTCGCTGGGGGCTCGTCGACGAGGTGGTGCCCCCCAGCCGCCTCGAGACCCGCCTCCACGAGGCCGCCGAGGAGCTCTGACCGTCAGAGGCCCATGAAGGAGCCGCCGTCGCAGACGATCGTCTGGCCGGTGACGTAGCCGCCGGCCCGGCTCGCGAGGAAGACGGCGACGCCGCCGATGTCGGCCTCGGCGTCGCCGATGCGGCGCAGGGCCGTGCGCATCTCCACCCGGGTCTTGAGCTCGGGCCGCTCCTCGAACGCGTACGCGAGCGCGGGCGTCTCGGCGACCGGGGCGATGCAGTTGACCGTGACGCCGAGGGGGCCCCACTCGCGGGCGAGGCTCTTGGCCAGCGCCCGCTGGGCCGCCTTCACCGGCCCGTACGCGGGGATGCCCACACTGGCCTCGACGCCCGCGGGCGACGTGATGAGGATGAGCCGGCCGTGGTCGCCGGCCGCGGCGAGGTGCGGGTACGCGATCTGGGCCGAGTAGTACGACGCCCAGGCCGCGGTCCGGGAGTTCTCGTCCCACAGGTCGAGGTCGAGGTCCTCCAGGCGGTGGGCGCGCCCGCCCTTGAACGCGTTGTGGACCACGATCTCCAGCGCGCCGTAGCGCCCCACGGTCGCGGCGACGCACGCCTCCATGTCGGCCCGCACCGTGCAGTCGGTCTCGATGCACACGGCCTCGTCGCCGCGGGCGCGGATCTCCTCGGCGACGGGCTCGCCGGTCGTGGCCCGCCGCGCCGCGATCACCACGTTGGCCCCGGCCGCCGCGAGCGCGAGCGCGATGCCCCGGCCCACGCCCTGGCCCGCGCCGGTCACGATCGCGGTGCGCCCGTCGAGCGCCCGGTCGGTGCGGCCCCCGGTCACCACTACCCCGCCATCCAGACGCCGCCGTCGGCCGGCACCGTCACCCCGGTGACGAAGTGCGCGTCGTCGGAGAGCAGCCACGCGGCGACCGGAGCGAGGTCATCCGCCGGGTCGCCGGCGCCACCGAGGGCCGGCGGCGACAGGGCGAGCTCCCCGCTGGCCACCCCGGCAGGCACGTGCTCCGGCGCGGGCGCGAGGACGTTGACCCGGATGCCGTCGGCGCCCCACTGGCGGGCCGCGGACTTGGCGAGCACCCGGACGCCCTCCATGGCCGCGGCGTAGGGCGCGAGCTCGGCCGCACCGGCCATGCCGACGGGCGATCCGACGAAGACGAACGCGCCCCCGGCGGAGCGCATCTGGGTGTGCCCGGCCTGGAGGACGAACAGCGCACGGCGCAGCGTCTGCTCCCACACCGCGTCCCAGCGGGCGTCGTCGACCTCGTGCATCGGAACCCGCTCGTAGGCGATCGGATCGACGGCGGCGTGCACCACGCCGTGCACCGCACCGTACTCGGCCGCGACCGCGGCGAACGCGGCCTCGGCCGCGGGTCGAGACCCGAGCGTGTCGGCATCGAGGGTGACGACGATCGCGCCCGAGCCGGCCAGGCCCGCGGCCAGCCCGGCGACCAGCGGCAGGTCACCGCCCGTGACGACGACGACCCGCCCGAAGAGGTTGGCATCCATCGGCGGCACCCTATTGCAGCCCGACGTCGTCGCCCTAGCCTGACGGGATGACCGCGATCGACCACGATGCGGTGGCACGCCTCGCCATCGCCGACCTTGTCGCCCGGTACTGCGACGCGGTGGCGCGCGCCGACCAGGTCGCGTTCGCGTCATGCTGGGCGGCCGACGCCGAGTGGACCGGCCCCGGGCTCGACCGGACCGGCCGCCCCGACATCGTGCGCGCCTGGGCGAAGATGCGCGCGCGGTTCACGGTCGCGCTCCAGGGCGTGGTGTCGGGCCGGGTGCAAGTGCTCGGCGCCACGGCCACCGGCACCTGGTGGATCCGCGAGCTCCTCGTGCCGGTCGCCGGCCCGCCGCGCGAGACGGTGGGCCGCTACGACGACGAGTACGGATACGACGCCGACCCCACCTCGCCGGGCTGGTGCATCACCCGCCGTGCGTTCACCCCGGTCGGCCCGGCAGGCGCGGTCAGGCCAGGCGCACCGGCAGCGACTTGATGCCGTTGATGAAGTTGGACTTCAGCCGGACCGGGTCGCCCGCCTGCTCGAGCGTGGGCATCCGGGCGAGCAGCTCCTCGAACAGGATGCGGGCCTCGAGCCGGGCGAGGCTGGCGCCCAGGCAGAAGTGCGGCCCGCCGGCGCCGAAGGCCACGTGGTCGTTGGGCGTGCGGGCCACGTCGAACGTGGCGGCATCCGGGAACTGCGCGTCGTCGCGGTTGGCCGACGTGTACCACATCACGACCTTGTCGCCCGCAGCGATCGATTGCCCGGCGATCTCGAGGTCCTCCTGCGCGGTGCGGCGGAAGTGCATCACCGGCGTGACCCAGCGCAGCATCTCTTCGATCGCGCTCGGCAGCAGGTCGGGGTTCGCCGCGAGGCGGGCGCGCTGCTCCGGGTGCTCGAACAACGCGAGCGTGCCACCGGTGATGAGGTTGCGGGTGGTCTCGCTGCCTGCGTTCATCAGCAGCATGAAGAACACGTCGACCTCGAACTGGCTGAGCGCCTCACCGTCGACGTCGGCCCGGAGGAGCACGCTCAACAGATCGGTGCCGTCGCCGTCGACCCGGCTCGCGATCAGCTGGTCGGCGTAGGCGAACATCTCGCCGATCGCGATCTGGGCGTCGGCCTGCACCGCGGCCTGGTCGTCGTCGTCGTTGGACATCATGCGCTCGGTCCACGCGAACACCTGGTGGCGCTCCTCGTGGGGCACGCCGACCATCTCGGCGATCACCGCGAGCGGCAGCTCGACCGCCAGGTCGTGCACGAGGTCGAACGATCCCATTGCCTGTGCGTGGTCGAGCAGGCCCACCACGATCTCGCGCACGTGCGGCTCCAGCGCGTTGATCTGGCGGGGCGTGAACCCG
>Ga0194121_10011526_pt1 | contig 10499 bp, 7 predicted proteins | sample TA2MahCa50mmetaG_FD_148609 | JGI IMG/M metagenome (GOLD analysis project Ga0194121, IMG submission 148609) | Freshwater microbial communities from Lake Tanganyika, Tanzania - TA2015020 Mahale Deep Cast 50m | ecosystem: Environmental > Aquatic > Freshwater > Lake | place: Tanzania: Lake...
ATTGCTCATTCAAATCCATCGTCGGGACGGTCCAAGGAAATATAGAGCCATCGTTTATCAGCGATTAAAATATTTAAAAGCTGATCAGAAATGGCGTGGTTACCCCTACCACCACCCTATCCTTCTTTGCCTTCCATTTGCCCATCAACCCGGGGACGAATCGGGAAATATTTCCCTAGAACCAGGCAATCACCTCATTATCGAAGCCGCTCATTTACAGGCTATAAGAGGTCCAATACATCCCGGTCAGGCCGATTTAAGGGATTATTATCAAAGTCAAGGTCTGCAATTGGAAATCAATTTGAGCCATGGGGGTTCATACCGAGTCATCCATCAAGACCTGTGCCAAAACCAAGGCGAATATCGTAGAGACCGATCATTGAAAGTGAAATTTGGAAGATGGCAAAGCTATTGGTCCCAACGCATGGACCAGAACATTTCGGATTCCGTGGGACGAGGCTTGTCCAAAGCGCTTTTGTTGGGCTGGAGAGTGGACCTGAGCCAAGAACTTCAAGACGGCTTTCGAAATTCAGGTACCGTACACTTATTGGCCGTTTCGGGGATGCATGTCTTGTTTATTTTCCAAATCCTGCAAGGGTTGATACGAGGTCTTTACCTCATGCTAACGGCGATTCTACCGCAATCCGGCAAGAGGCATGATCTGCCAAAATGGTTGATATTCATCGTGTTATCATCCCTTATCTTGGGTTATGCCCTCCTAACGGGGGGAGCACCTTCCGCGATGAGAGCGGCCATGGTGGTGATATGGATGAATTTAACCACCGTACTTTCCGGAAATAGGCATGCCTCAAGCGCGCTGGTGCTGATCGCGGTTCTGCTTATTATTCTAGAGCCTAGCTCGTGGAAAGACCCGGGTTTTCAATTGAGTTTTGGAGCCGTTGGAGGTTTGTTATGGATTTATACCCCTTTGTGGAAATTAACGCGTATGGATCAGAGGGGATTAGCGATTCGATACCCTGCTTCCCTGGCGGGGATGAGCCTGATCGCCCAAGCCGTGACCGCGCCGCTTTGTTGGTTTCATTTTGGGCAATTCCCTAACTATTTCCTCCTGGCTAACCTGTTCTTGGTCCCTTTGTCTTCGCCTTTGTTGATTGTAGCAATCGCTTGGACTCTTATTGGAAGCTCCTCTATTCTTGGCTGTGCCTTGGCGTGGTTTGGTCAATTTCTGTTTGGTATAACCGCCTTGATTACCAAGTCCATTGGGAGCTGGCCTGGGGCGGTGACATACCACTTGGATTTTAGGAAAAGCGATTTAATGCTGGTATTCAGTATGTTAGGCCTCCTTACCCTAGGATTGTTCAAGATAATCCGCCTCAGCAAATCTCAAGATCGTCGAGGGATATTCCGCTATGTGGCGCTATCCCTTATATTGGTTTGGATACTCCTCCTGGTGAACCGAAATGCAAGGTGGTTTCAAGAAGACCAAGCACCGCAATGCCTTGTGTTTGGACTGAGGTCAGGGAATTGCCTGGTGGTTCGGGATGAATTGGGATGGTTGTGGTCGGGTGATCGTGTCGGTTTGAGCGACCGTAGAACCAAGGAATGGATACACAAGCAACATAAACGGCCGGATCATCCGTTGGCTACCTTGGATACAACCCTTAGATGCAGACTCCTGCAGTGGAATAAGTCTCTAACATTAATTACGGGAATCAAGGATACCTTCAACCTCGTAGCATGCCATGGCGGGACCCTGCAATTGGTACACCTCTTTGGTCCTCAAGCTGTTCAACTTACCCGCAAAGTGGATGCCGTGGTCTTGGGTAGCCGTAGCCGCGTTGAGTGGCCTCTGAGTCAACCACCCACGTGTTTGATCATGGTCGGGAGCCATAGCCACCAATACAGAAGGCTGATCGCATCACAATGCCTGCATCAAGGAATCATTTTCCGTGATCTTAGTCAATCCAACCTGCCTGATTCGAAGGTAAATTCGCCCTATCCTACCCCAAATAGCACCTTATGATCCGCTACCGCTTGGAAGAACGCGTTGCCAGGATTACCCTGAACCGGCCAGACAAAAAGAACGCCTTGAGCCCGGCAATGGTCGACGCTTTGTTATCTGCCGCAACCCAGGCCATGGACGACGACCAGGTAAGGGCCCTGGTATTGGATGCGGAAGGGGATGTTTTCTCTGCGGGTGCAGACTTGGATGCCCTACAAACCATGCAGGGATGGAGCGAGGAGGAACAAAGGCAAGATTCCCTCAAACTGGCTGGCCTTTACCGTCTACTGTACAGCGGTCCCAAGCCTGTCATCGGATTGGTTCAGGGGCATGCTCTTGCGGGCGGTTGTGGACTAGTCTCGGTATGCGATTGGGTCTTTGCAGTTCCTTCGGCACAATTTGCCTACACCGAAGTTGCCATCGGCTTTGTTCCGGCCATGGTCTCGGTGTTCTTGTGCCGTAAGATGGGGGAAGGCTTTGCCAGACCTCTTTTGTTGAACTCTGCACGCATCAGCGCTGAGGAAGCCCTGGGTTGTGGCCTCGTCTATAAAGTTGTAGCGCCTGAGGACTTGGAGCTAAGCGCTCTTGAATTTGTGCGGAATCTGATCGCACGCAACAGCGGTAACTCCATTGCTTTAGCCAAAGCGCTTTTGGCCAAAAATGCAGGCTTGGATCAGGCCATGGCTCATGCGATAGAAACCAATGTAGAAGCACGGCAAAGCGAGGCCTGCAAAAGCGGGGTCAGCTCCTTTTTGAACAAAGAGAAAATCCGTTGGTAGCGTCAGAACGGCACAGCGCGACGGTCCAGACCCAGAAGTTTGAGCGCTATTGGAGCGGAAAAAGGAGTCCAAAACCGCTCTAGAATCTAGCATGGAGCGTCTTTGAGGCTATCTTTGCATTTGCTAAGTCCGCCCCTAAGTGGACCCCACGCAAATGACCAAACGAAATGCCTCCAACTTTGTTCCTCCAACATGCGTGGTGATTTGAATATCTCTGTTCCCGGTGTGAACGAAAATTCCGATGAAGAGGTCCTTTTGAACCAATGGGCAGAGCAAGATTATGCGTTCGGATTTGTCAGTGACATCGAACAAGACATCGTTCCCAAAGGCCTGAACGAAGAGGTTATTCGTTGGATTAGTGCCCGCAAGGAGGAGCCGTCTTGGCTCTTGGATTGGCGCCTCAAGGCTTATCGTCACTGGTTGAGCATGCCAACCCCGGAATGGGCCCATTTGGAGATTCCCACCATTGATTTTCAAGACATCTCCTATTACGCAGCTCCCAAAGCCGCTGCCAAGCTCAATTCCCTGGACGAACTGGATCCTGAAATTAAATCCACCTACGATAAGCTTGGGATCCCCTTGGAGGAGCAACTGATCCTGGCCGGTGTAGCCGTGGATGCAGTCTTGGATTCAGTTTCTGTTGTAACAACATACAAAGAAAAACTTGCCGAGAAGGGCATCATCTTCTGTTCCTTCTCAGAAGCTGTACGCGAACATCCTGATTTAGTTCGAAAACACCTGGGCAAAGTGGTGCCCTACACCGATAATTATTATGCCGCTCTAAATTCAGCAGTCTTCTCGGACGGGTCTTTTGTGTACATCCCCAAAGGGGTTCGTTGTCCCATGGAACTCAGTACGTACTTCAGAATCAATGCTGCAGGAACGGGACAATTCGAACGCACCCTGATCGTGGCTGATGATGATGCCTATGTTTCGTATTTGGAGGGTTGCACCGCACCCAAGCGTGATGAAAATCAATTGCATGCCGCTGTGGTCGAATTGGTCGCCATGAACCGTTCAGAAATACGGTATGCCACTGTCCAAAATTGGTATCCTGGTGACGCCCAGGGAATTGGTGGCATCTACAATTTTGTGACCAAACGGGGTCTTTGCCAAGGCCTTGCCTCCAAAATTTCATGGACCCAAGTTGAAACAGGTTCCGCCATCACGTGGAAATACCCGTCGGTGGTCCTTTTGGGTGATCGCAGCACGGGCGAGTTCTATTCGGTGGCCCTTGCGGCCCGAGCACAACAAGCCGATACCGGCACCAAAATGATTCACATCGGCAAAAACACCACCAGCCGTATAGTGAGCAAAGGCATCAGTGCAGGTAGGGGTCAAAACGCCTACCGGGGTTTGGTCAAGGTCCGGAAAACCGCTACCAATGCTCGCAATTACTCCCAATGCGATTCGCTCTTGATGGGGGATCGCTGTGGCGCCCATACCTACCCCTATTTTGAAATCAACTGTCCGGATGCCCAAGTGGAGCATGAAGCGACGACCTCCAAGATTGAAGAGGATCTGCTTTATTATTGCCAACAAAGAGGACTGCCCACAGAGGAGGCTATTGCGTTGATTGTAAACGGATACGCCAAGGAAGTTTTGGACAAATTGCCCATGGAATTTGCGGTTGAAGCAAGGAAGCTCCTCGCCATTTCTTTGGAAGGCAGTGTGGGTTAACCTTTCTTAGCGACAGCCAACCTGATTCAATTATTTTGAAAATTATATGTTAGAAATCATCGATTTGCATGCATCCGTGGATGATAAACCCATCCTCAAAGGTTTGAACCTCCAAATTCGTCCGGGAGAGGTGCATGCAATCATGGGGCCTAACGGCTCGGGAAAATCAACCCTATCGCATGTCTTGGCTGGTAGGCCCGGTTACAATGTCCGTGGATCCGTTCGATTCAACGGGCAAGATCTATTGAATTTGACGCCCGAAGAACGGGCTTGGACCGGACTCTTTTTGGCTTTTCAATATCCCGTGGAAATCCCTGGGGTAAGCAACACCAATTTTATGCGTTCCGCCCTAAACCAAGTGCGGAGCCACCGGGGTTTACCGGCTCTTGAAGCGGGAGAATTTCTGAAAATCATGCGCGATAAGGCTGCTTTGGTTCAATTGGATCCATCCTTTTTGTCCAGGCCGGTAAACCTGGGCTTCTCGGGGGGCGAAAAGAAACGAAACGAAATTTTTCAGATGGCCATGCTGGATCCCCAACTGGCCATCTTGGATGAAACTGATTCGGGCCTTGACATTGATGCTTTGCGCATTGTGGCCGAAGGGGTTCGCAAGCTGCGAAGGGAGGACAACAGCTTTTTGGTCATCACGCATTACCAACGCTTATTGGATCACCTTCGACCCGACATCGTCCATGTTTTGATGGATGGCAAGATCGTACGCACCGGTAACGATACCCTTGCTCAAGAGTTGGAAGAAAAAGGCTACGATTGGCTCAAAGCAGAATTGGCATGAGTTCAAGCCATACCGCTCAATCGACCACCAAGATCGCTTGGCCAAGCAGCCGCTTGGAGGCTTGGAAATATACCGACCTCCATCAATTGGCCTCCAAGATTTCGAGGAACGAAGACCCCAAGTCGCTTTCGGGATGGCAAGGTCAACCCCATGAATTGCTGGGCCTTTTCACGGAATTGCACAACGCCGAGTCGCTTTTACACGCATTCGATGAGCTCAGCGGGTTGATTCATGCCACAAGGCATGGTGGGTGGCACGCCCATATCCCTGCCGGGACCATCTGCAATGCTCCGCTTCGATTGTTGCACGAACCTTCTGTGACCGCGGGTTGGTCGGGCTTTACCCATCAAATTCAAGTGGATGAAGGGGCACGTCTCACCCTTATCGAAGAATTCGATGAAGGAAAATCTGAAGGGAAATTCTCCGAAAGAAATGCCCAGCAACAAAGCGATTCCAGCCCCGTTGAGAGGATGAACTTGCACCACCTGCAGGTTCACCTTGCCCGAGGCGCGGAACTGAAATTAATCCGCCTCTTTCATTGCCCCACGGGCAAAGCCCTTGTACACCAAATCGATGCTCTGCAAGAAGAAGAGAGCAAACTCGAGGTTCAAACCATCTCCTTGGGTTCCGGAGTGATTCGCAACAATATTCACATTCAGCAAAAAGGGGATCGTTGTTCCAGCACTTTGCTGGGATTAAGTGTAGCCTTCGGGGGAGGACATCTCGACCAATACAGCAGAATTCAGCATCATGCCCTGGAAGGGAACAGCCATCAACACTATAAAGCCATTGCTGCGCCCAATTCCACCACCATCTTTAACGGTGTTTTGAGGGTAGAACCCCATGCCCAACAAACCAACGCCTATCAACGCAGCAGCAATTTGATGTTGGATCCGGCGTCTTTGGTACAGGGTCAACCTTCGAAGCCGAATTTACGCTCCGGCAAGGTCAACGCCAAACCTGAATTACAGATCTTTGCCGATAACGTCAAATGCTCCCATGGCGCAACCATGGGTAAGCTTAACACTGAATCCATTTTTTATTTGCAAAGCCGTGGGCTTTCTTTCGAAGAAGCACAAAGGATGCTTACCCTGGCCTTTGCCATGGAAATCGTTGATCAGCTGGAAGATGAAGGTATACGCACCAAGGTAATAACCCACTTGGATCAGCTGGAATGGTGATGACGGATTTGAAACCTTCTGCTTCGCAGGACTCGCCTTTTCGGGATGAATTTCCTGAGTTATTGGTCAAGGTGCATGGGCATGATTTAGTTTATCTCGACAATGCCTCCAGCACCCTGAAACCCATGGCTGTTCTGGATGCAGAGCGAAATTTCTACAGCACATCCTACGCCAACGTCCACCGAGGGGTACACCACTTGAGCCAAATGGCCACGGAGGCCTACGAAGATGCACGACGCAAGGTGGCCAATTTCATTGTTGCCCGTTCCGCAAATGAAATCGTCTTCACCAAAGGAACCACCGAAGCCATTAACCTCTTGGCCAACAGCTGGGGAACCACATTCATAGGATCAGGAGACGAAATCCTCGTCTCGGCGATGGAACATCATGCCAACCTGGTTCCCTGGCAAATGCTCTGCCAACGCAGCGGCGCAACGCTTCAAATTGTTCCTCTTAACGATGCAGGAGAATTGGACCTGCAGGCCTTGGATCGTATGCTCAGCCCACGGACGAAACTTGTGGCTATGGTCTGGGTCAGCAATATCTTGGGGACGGTCAATCCAGTCGAAGACATTGTGACGAAGGCCCATCGCGTTGGCGCCAAAGTCCTGGTGGATGCCGCTCAAACAATTGCCCATAGGCCGATTAACATTCAGAGCCTTGGAGCAGACTTCTTGTGTTTTTCGTCGCACAAAATGTTCGGTCCCACCGGGATCGGGGTGCTCTACGGCCGTAGCGAACATCTTGACCTCATGCCCCCGTGGCAAGGCGGTGGGGATATGATTCGAGAAGTCGAATACTCCGAGGCCACCTACGCTGACCCACCCTTGCGTTTCGAGGCGGGTACACCCCCCATCGCTCAAGCCATCGGTCTAGGCGCCGCAATCGATTGCATCGAACGCTGGTCATGGCAAGCCATTCAATCCCAAGAGGAAGCCTTGTACACCCATCTTCAAGAAGTTCTGGATCATGTCCCCGGCCTTCGTCGAATTGGATATGCCAAGGACCGGGTTGCCGTTCAGAGTTTTCTGCTTGGCGATGCCCACCCCTACGATGTGGGCATGCTTCTGGACGCCATGGGCATTGCGGTGAGAACCGGTCATCACTGTGGTCAACCTCTGATGAAACGATTGGGCATCCCCGGCACCGTGAGGGCCTCCTTGTCCATCTACAATACCCACCAAGAAATCGAGTATTTGGGGCATAGCCTCCACAAAGTTGCCCGCATGCTGGGTATCAGCTCGTGACCGCTATGGAAACACCCGCTCAAATCCAGGATAACCTGGCCTTGGACTTTGAACTCCTCGAAAATTGGGAGGATCGTTACCAATACTTGTTGGAATTGGCCAAAGAATGCCCCGCGTTGCCGGAAGCCTTCAAGAATGATTCCTTGCTCATTAAAGGATGTCAATCCAAGGTATGGCTTAGAGCAACCTGCAACGCGGAGAGACATATGGAATTCGCGGCCGACTCGGATGCCTTGTTAGTCAAGGGAATCATAACCCTTCTGCTCAAGGTCTTTCAGCATCAAAGCCCAGAAGCCATCCTAGAAACTCGCTTCGATCTTCACGAACGCACCGGGCTTCAACACCATTTGTCCCCGAACCGTGCCAACGGCTTGGCTGGGATGTTGGATCGTATTCGCCAACTCGCGCTTTTGTATCGTCCAATGCATGAAAATCAACAGAAAAATTCAACCAAAGGCCATTCATTACAGGCTCCTATGGAGAAAACCTATTCCAGTTCAATAAAAAATTCCAACCCAACCCAATCCTCTTCCCCTAGCTTTGTAGAAATCCAAGACGCGGTATTGAACATCATCAAGACCATCTACGACCCGGAGATTCCCGTGAACATATACGACCTGGGACTCATCTACAATATTGAAGTACAACAAGGGGGTAAAGTATTGGTAACAATGACGTTAACTTCACCATCTTGCCCAGTCGCCGGCACATTGCCTGGGGAAGTGGAAGACAAAATCCGCGGTGTTCATGGCGTGAATGAGGTCAAGGTGGAACTCACCTTTGATCCCCCTTGGTCTCAGGACTTGATGAGCGAGGAGGCCAAATTGGAATTGGGATTTTTGTAAGGAATTTTCAGCGGTGAACCGACTTGATTTATTCCAATCGGTTGGCCAAATATTCAGCATAATCCATCAGGTCCGAGGCCAATGGGGCGTCGTTAAGGCCGGTTCGAGACAAGGCGTAGCGTGCATCTTGGATCAGCCCCGCTTTGTATTGCTGAACTTTCTGCTTTAATCCAATTTCGTTGTAACATCCTGTCGTATCGTCCACCCATTCTTGGCGTTGCGCTTCCAACGCCTGTACATCCCCTTCGTCCTTTTCTTGATCAAGATACGTTCGCAACCTTGCAAAGGTCGAGATCAAGTGTTTCATCTGTTCATGGGTGGCTTCTTGCATGGCGGTCACCCTCAAGAAATTGTGTTTGCAGGCTTTAATGTCCCCTGCGATTTGCTTGCCGAAACGCTTGGGATCACCGTAGACGTCCAGCCAATCATCTTGGACCTGAAAGGCTAATCCGGTGAGATAACCCACCCTGAACATGGCCTGGGCATCAGTCGCCGAAGCACCGCCCATCATCGCTCCAATCTTGAGCGAAGAACCCAAAAGCACGGCTGTTTTGAGCCCGATCATTTCCCGGTACTCGCTGAGACTCACTTCTTCCCTATTTTGGAAATCCATGTCCATTTGCTGTCCTTGACAGACCTGCAAGGCGACCCGATTGAACTCCTTGACCAAGTCCGGCATTAGTTCAGGTTTGGCTTGCACCATCAGCCTGTAGGCTTCGATAAGGAGTGCATCGCCAGAGAGTATGGCCGCATTCAAACCGTAGCGCAAGTGTACGGTAGGCTGCCCTCTGCGTAGCGGGGATTCATCCATGACATCATCATGCAGCAAAGTGAAATTGTGAAACACTTCCAAGGCCAAGGCCTGGGGTAATGCCGATTCAGCCTCCCCCCCGGCCATTTCGCATGCCATCAAACAAAGGGCGGGACGCAGTCTTTTGCCTCCCAAGCCCATGAAATAATCCATAGGGGCATAGAGCCCGGCAGGTTGGGCCGTGGACCAATCCAGCTCCTTTAGCCCTTGGTCCACCAAAGCTCGGTAACGATTCAAAGCGTTTGCAAAAGACGGTGTTGCGGGGTTTGCCATTGGATAAAAGTAAGGGTTAACCCAAGTTCAACGTTGTTCTGCGGAAAGGTGGTATCGAAACTCCAGTCGTCTGAAGCGAAGATCCAAACGAGCAATGCGGACCTGTAGCCTTTGTCCTGGGGCCAAACGGCTGTTTCGCGAGGAACCCACCAAAGCCATTTCCTCTGCATCGTAATAAAAGCGATCGTGATCCAGGGAGGATAGCGGCAACAGACCGTCGCAGCGGTTATAATCCAAGGTCACCCAAACTCCTTGCTCCCCTATCGACGTAATCATGCCTTCCCATATTTGGTCTTCTTTGCCCTTAAGCATTTGAAGTTGTTTGAAGCGAGTGGCGGCTCTCTCGGCCATGGCAGCGGCCCTTTCCTTTTCGCTATCGTATTTGCACAAACGCTCCAAGTCCGGCTCGGTATAGGCCTGTGTTTGTCCGTTCATGGAGCCGTCCAGATGGGCGAGCAAACGATGCACCAACAAATCAGGGTAACGACGGATGGGCGAAGTAAAATGGGTGTAATGCGAAAAGGCCAAACCGTAATGCCCAATGTTACGGGTTGTGTATATGGCCTTGGCCATGGAACGGATCGCCATTTGTTGCAAGATTTCAGATTCGGGTTTGCCTTCGGATTCCTCAATCAAACGGTTTAAGGAAGCTGCAATTTGACTGCGGCTTGAGACCGACAAGGTATACCCCATGAATTCCGCAAAATCAGCTAATTTGCCTAGGCGCTCCGGATCGGGGAAATCATGGATCCGGTAAACCGAAGCGGGCAATCGACGTTCAGTCACAGCCTTGGTCAAATGTTCGGCCACCGCACGGTTGGCCATAAGCATCCAATCCTCAATCAACATATGAGCGGGTTTCCGCTCTTTGACCCAGACCTCGGTGGGGAATCCTTGGGGATCCAGATGAAAACGGATTTCTTCGGT
>Ga0194121_10011532_pt1 | contig 10496 bp, 8 predicted proteins | sample TA2MahCa50mmetaG_FD_148609 | JGI IMG/M metagenome (GOLD analysis project Ga0194121, IMG submission 148609) | Freshwater microbial communities from Lake Tanganyika, Tanzania - TA2015020 Mahale Deep Cast 50m | ecosystem: Environmental > Aquatic > Freshwater > Lake | place: Tanzania: Lake...
CACGTAGCCGGCGCCGACGTTGTACCACTCACCGATATCCCAGCGCTCAAAAACCGTACAGGCAGGCAGTATCACGTCGGCGTAGGGCGTCTCGCCCTCCCACCAGACGGACTGGTTGACGACGAATTTGAGATTCTCGTGCTGGTACATCCGCACCCAGCGGTTGGCCTCGACCATCGTGCCGAACGAGGCACTGCCGTACTTGTAGAGCATCTCGACCGGAATATGCCCGGGCGATGGGTATCCGAACGGAAAAAACTGTCCCTGCACCGATGCGACGTCGGTGAGGTACCCCATCGCCTTGCCGTTCATGATGGCTTCGGGGAACCACATGCGCGGGATGGACTGGCGCACCGAGCTCATCGTTACGATGTGGGGCATGCGCTGGTAGTTGTTCGCAGAGTTCGCGCTGTACTGCAGGTCGCCCGAGAAGCTGCCTTCCGCATAGCCCGGGAAATAGAAATTGAAGTCCAGCGGCGAGCCGTACTGCAGGTTGCCGAAATTCACTCCCGGCCGTCCCCAGCCCTGCATCGCACCGAGTATGGCCATCATGCGCGCCCACTGCGCACCCATCGCTCCGCGACAGGCGCCGCCGACACCCACGCCCCAGCCGCCGGCGCCGAGATAGGTTTTCTTGTTTCCCCACTCGCGCGCCAGCGCGCGAACGTCGCGCGCGGGAACGCCGGTTTCCCGTTCCTGCCACTCGGGTGTCTTCGGTGTTCCGTCGCTTTCGCCGAGGACATAAGCCTTCCACTCGGTGAAGCCGGTCGTGCGCTTCTCGACAAAGTCCTTGTCGTAGAGGCCTTCCCTGATCCAGACGTAGCAAAGCGCCTGGGCCAGTGCCGCGTCAGTGCCCGGCTTCGGCGAGATCCACTTGCCGCCGAGATGCGCCGCGGTGTGATTCATGAACGGGTCGATATGCACCATCTTGATCCCGAGCTCCTTGGCCCAGGCGCGGCGCTGCATGCCCTCGAATCCGTAAGTGGCATCCGGGTCGCTGGACCAGAACACCATCATCTCGGCTTCCTTCAGGCAGTCCTCGACCGTGCCGTAGAACTCCGGCCCGCCGAGACGCAGGCTGTTGCCCCAGTGGTGCATCGCGCCCCAGAACCAGCCTTCCCAGCTGTCTGGGTTGTGCACGAGCTTGGTGACACCGATCAGGTTCCAGAAGCGATTGAACGCACTCAGGTAGTGGCCGAGATTGCCCCATTGGTGATGCGAACCGTTGGCAACGGCGATGGCGCCAGGACCCTTGGCCTTGCAGCGCTTCATCTCCTTGCTGACGATGTCGAGCGCCTCGTCCCAGCTGATGCGGACGAATTCCGACTTGCCGCGGTTGTGGATGTTGCGGTTGCCATCCGGATCGAAGTCGACCCGCTTCATCGGATGGAGGATCCGGTTCTTCGAGTAGACCATCGACTTCTGGCAGAGGCCGTGCGCGGCGACAGTGGACTTGCGCGGCGGGGTGAACGTCTTGCCGCGCGCAGTGATCGACCACGAAGGGGCATCTTCTGCGTCGAAATCCATCGGCATCGTGCGGATGATCTTGCCGTCCTTGACGTAGACGAAGATGGGACCGCCGTTGGTGCCGTTGGTATAGCGCATGACGCCATTGCCGACGTCGGTACCGCTCTTCCAGGTGATCGACTCGAGCCGCGCGAGCGTCGCCATGAACCACACGGCGAGATCGTCCGGGCCGTCCAGCCCGACCTTGAAGTTCTTGGCGGCGTCGATCCGCTCCAGCAGGTCGAACGGCGGGGTCAGGAAACTCTCGGCAATCGCCTTGCTCTTGAAATGGATCGTGAGGTCCGGTTGCGGATGCAGTCCTGCCTTCGAGCGGATCCTGCCTTTGTCCAACTGGACCCAGCGGCCGACCGGCTGGTCACGCAGCCGGAACTGGGCGATGACGTTGCGCTCTCTGAGTCGCGCCGCGTACTCGGGATAGACGCGGGCCGCGGCCCACATCGCTTTCGGGATTCCCCACAGGAGGACCGACAGGTTCATTCGCTGCTCCTCGGACTGGATGGCCGGGCAGCCCGCCGGCCGAAGGCTTGATTCTACGAGCGCATCAGCACCCGAGCCTTGGCAAATATCATCGTTGCCAGGGCTTTTGTCGAAAAGTCTGCGCAGGAGAGCCGGCGTGCGCGCCACGTCGCGCGGGCCAGCACCTAGGCAACCTGGTACATCTCCTGCAAGGCCCCGCTGCCCGGGTTGCGCACGATCATCGCCCGGCAGCGCCCACGCCCAGGCAGGTCGATTTCAGTCGGCTTCGAGTAAGTCTGCACACCGATGGCCGCGCATGCCCTGGCGGTTTCATCGAGATTGCTCACCTCGAACGACTGGGCGAGATAGCCGATATTCGGCGGGTTGGCGTCCTTCGCGATATCCGGCACTTCATAGTTCATCGCTGACGCCAGCGCGATCTTGCCGTATTCGTGATCGCCCTGGACGATAACGCTCCTCGTCTTCGCGTGCTCGGGCAGGCTCAGCGCCCGGTTGGTCACCGGGCCCTGCAGGACGGATTCGAGGAAAAGCGTCTGATGGAGCGGACCGTAGTAGAAGGCCAGCGCCTTCTCCATGTCATTGACGGTGTGAGCAGTCGTCACGACAGAGGTGAAGCCCGTCGGCGTACGGCCGTACTTGTTGATGAACGCAACGATGCGACCAATCACCGTCTTCGGATCCTCCGTCAGTAACTGAATCAGGTTGATGACGACACCGTCGGGCCCGTCGAACGATGCTTCCATGGTCTCGCCCACGATGGGCCCGAAGTTGTTGTGCGCCGGCTCGCTCCAGAAATTGAATCCCTTTGCCTTCAACCGCTCGTAGTCTCGCTTGATGTCGCTCGCGTAGATGTTGAGGTTGAAGAGCCCGTTGGCCCGCCGTATCGACGCAGACCGCGCAACCTTGCGATTCGCGGCGTTGAACTCCATCAACTGGATTCGCCCGACCGGATCAGCCCCATGCCCCAGGAACGCGCAGCGCGCGCTCGAGCCGGGAGGCAGCTTCCAGTAACGCTCGAAATCAGGTCCTTTCCAGGTTCGCTCCTCGGTGACCGTCAGGCCGACCGTACCCGCAAAGAAATCGAGCGATCGCTCGAGCTTTTCGGCACCAATGACCACAACGCCCACCGGAATGCCAGGGGCCTTCGCGTCCGCGCTCATCAGGGATCTCCTCTGGAGAATCGTTATTCTGTTTGTGGTGCGATTCTACACAGTCGGCAGATGAAGGTGATCGTGACGGAATGGCGCCGAGGATCGGCCAGATCGCCGGTGACCAGGGCAGCGTACCGATCACGACGATCCACGCCGCGTTGACCGCGCCCATCACGATCACCAGGCCTGCCAGGGTGGCGACGGAAAACACCGGCATGCGCAGATTGAGCGGCGGCAGCGCATAGACCGGAACGCACGCAAACGCAAACAAGCACAGGTGCAGAAACGCCGTCGACTCGATCTGGAACTGACGCAGGATGATCATCAGTACGGCGAGCTGGGCCGCCACGAGGAACAGGTGGTGCCAGCGGATGCCGCCGCCGGGCAGCGTCTTTGCTCCGGCCTGCAGGGCAGGCGGCTGATGGCGCAAGCGGCGGTTACAATGGATTGGGTAGGGCCTCCGAAACGACTATTCTCTGAAATCGCCCTAGTGTTTCTGGGGGTTCTAGTTTTCAACTAGGCGAGACCCAAATTATGAGCAACGACAGTGACGCCGCAGTCGGATGCCTGATTCCTATAGGTTTCGTCGTCGGCGGCATGTGGTTTCTTGATTCGGCCATATTGAACAAAGGTTAGCCGGCGTTAGATAATTGAACTTCGTATGACGGCGTGATAATGGCCGAAAAACCGCATGACTATGAGTTTTTCACCGCACCCATTGGTAACAGGCTTTGTGACTACGAGAAGGTCATTACCAAAGTGATGTGGTGGCAGATCGATGGTGTTTCCCAGCGTTCGGTGGACGGCGGGAAGACTTGTGAGGTTCGTGTGCCCGGGACATGCGATTACGCCACTATGTCCTATGGCTGTGGCGACCCCACCGACCCAGCAATAGGCCAAGTCCCAATTAAACCATCGGTCACCGGGGTATATATCAACTGGCGGCAGGAGACCGACTAATGAACATTGGCACCGCCATCCTGATCATTGGCGTATTCGCGCTCATCGTGTGGCAAGTAAAGTCGCAGCGCCTGCTCAAGCGTGGCGCGTGGAAAAGGGTAAGCAAGATTGTGTTGGTGTGGCTGCTGGTAATTGGTGGATCTATCGCCGCTTTGATCCGGTATGTCAACTGGAGTGACAATCAGGCTCAGGAGCAAGCAGCCCTTAGAGTTGCGGATTTTAATGAGGCACTCCGCAATGAGGGCATTAACGAATACCTGGGCTTGCGGTTGGGCATGAGCAGCAATGAAGTTCTTTACAATTTCGGGTCGCCGACGATCATTAAGCCAATCGACTCAAATGTGGAATTTGAAACCCGCAATGAAGCCTTTCGCCTTTCCCAGCGCTGGGACTATAAAGACGCTACGGGTGGCACCAAGCAGGTGTGGTTTGATGGGAGTGGCAAGGTCCGAGTCCTAAGTTGCTCCGGCAATTACTCACGTGACTGCCCTGAACTTGGATCCGTGGAAATTGGAGACGAGGAGTCCTCAATAATTGCTGGCCTTGGTACTCCAACGTTCGGCCCAAAGATAAATGATCAGGGTCTGATGACGATTGGTTATGGGCCGCGAACCGCCGTAGTCATGTATTGGCTAAGTAAGGGCTCAGTAATTCGATTGACGGTGATGGGGCGGGCGCAGTAATGGATTGACGGTGCTGACGATCAATCCACATAAGGCGAATATAAAGCGCCAATTAGGAAGACAGTTGTACCAGAGCCGCTGCCGTCGCAGGTGGTCAGCGCAGGCTGAAGATGTCGCGAGCGATACAAGAATTACACGCGCCCTCACATTGGCTAGGTGGTGAGTCGAGTAAGTGTTTGATTGAATGGTGGCCAGGGACGGAATCGAACCATCGACACGCGGATTTTCAGTCCGCTGCTCTACCAACTGAGCTACCTGGCCATCCGGTAGGTCCCGGGCGGTTGCCCGGCACGGGGACTCCGCGGGGAGCGGCATTTTACGCTGTGCCGGGCCGCGGCCGTCAAGAAACCGCGTTATGACGGCTTGAAATCCGGCGGCCGTGCGGATCCCCCGCCGAAGAAGTACTTCTCCATTTCCGTTTCGAGGAACTTCCGCGCCTTCGGTTCGATGGGCGACAGGCGGTACTCGTTGATCAGCATCGTCTGGTGGCCCAGCCATTGCTGCCAGGCCTGCTTCGAGACGTTTTCGAAGATGCGCTTGCCGAGTTCGCCGGGGTACGGCACGTATTCGAGGCCATCGGCTTCGGTTTTCAGGAGGATGCAGTGGATCTTCCGGGGCATGGGGTCGCGGCTGGCGCCGCTCCTACGTTGGGTGGGTCAGGGAGCGCAGGAGTTTCGTGACCGGCGCGGCGAGGCCGACTTCGGCCGGTTCGCGCAGGTTATACCAGAGCCAGCGGTCCTGCTCCAAAGCGCGCAGCGGCGGGTCGACGTCTGCTTCCACCGGCGTGATGTCGAGGTCGAAGTGCGTGAAGCCGTGCTTGAGCACGGGGCGCACGAGGACGCGCGATGGCGCGCGACCGAAATTTTCGACACACCAGGTCGACACCTCAGTCGTGCTGGCGGCCTCCGGCAGCCCCCACAGGCCTCCCCAGATCCCTTGCGCGGGTCGCTTCTCGAGCAGCACGCGGTCCTGGCCGTGACGCAGCAGCATCAGGACGGCGAAGCGCTGCGGTCGCAGGCGCTTCGGCTTTCTTGCCGGCAGTGATGCGGCGATACCTGCAGCGCGGGCGAGGCACAGTTCCGCAAGCGGGCAGCGTGTGCACTGCGGCGTCCTGCGCGTGCACAGCGTGGCGCCAAGATCCATGATCGCCTGGGTGTAGTGATGCGCACGGTCGCGCGGCGTACAGGCTTCGGCAATCGCCCACAGCTCGCGCAGGGTTTCGGGTCCGGCAGGCTCGCCCTCGATGCGGAAAAGCCGGGACAGAACCCGTTTCACGTTGCCGTCGAGGATCGGGTGGCGCTCCCGCATCGCGAGAGCAAGGATCGCGCCGGCGGTCGAACGCCCGATGCCTGGCAGGGCCATGAGTGCTTCGATGTTGCCGGGCATCACGCCGTCATGATTTTCGCTGATCATCCGCGCAGCGCGCTGCAGGTTTCTCGCGCGGCTGTAGTACCCGAGCCCGGACCACGCGTGCAGCACGGCATCCTCCGGAGATTCAGCGAGGGCGCGCACGTCCGGGAATCTGGCGATGAACGCGTCGTAGTAGCGCTCGACCGTCGTGACCTGCGTCTGCTGCAGCATCACCTCGGATACCCACACGCGGTAAGGCGTGGGATCGCGCTGCCAGGGCAGGTCCTTGCGGCCGTGGCGGTCCCACCAGGCGAGCAGCGCGGGGGCGATGGAAGCCGCGGCCTGGTTCACTGCCCGAGCAGGTCCCGCAGCGTGCGTTTCAGCGCGTCGCGAGGCTTCTCTTCCGCCGGCGGCTCCGTGGTGGCGGTGCTGCTCCCGTCGACGGGCATTTCGCCGCCGCCGAGGCGGTCCAGCAGCTTCTTCTTGAGTTTGCTGCCGACGACCCCGGTCGCGAGCCGGCGAATGTCGACCCGTACCGACGGGTCGGCCATCTTGCCTTTCAAGGTCAACGGTATGGCGATGCCGGTCAGGTCGTCGATGCGGGTGCCGTCGTCGAAGACCGGTGTCTCGAATACTTCTGCTTCCAGCCGGTAATCGATCGTCTCATCAACCAGGTTCAACGCGCCGGATCCCCTGGCACGGATGAAGGGAACCTGTGCGGTGAGGCGATCGGAGGTCATTACGCCATCCGCAATGTCACCGGCGAACTGCATCTTCTCGATGCGCGTCACCGGACTCGCCGGAGGTGCCGGCGGCGCCTCGCCGCGGAAGCGCGCACGTGCGCTGCGAATCTCGTGCCAGACGTCCGTGCCGGCATAGACGCCGTCTGCCAGATCGAGCGCCACGCTGCCGTCGAGTGAGCGCAACAACGCGTCGCTCATGTTGCCGGCAGCACGGACGCTTACCGACCCGCTGAGCGTGCCTGTCAACGTGTCGGTCGCGAACAGATCCTTCAGCGCAGCGCCAATCTGCAGGGCGGATATTTTCTGCTCCATGGTGAGCTTCGGCTCGTTGCTGCTGGCGTCAACCACGATGGCGCCGTCGAAACGACCGCCGTAAAGCGCAGCACCAAGCGGATCCAGTCTCAGCTGACCATCCGCGGCACGGATTCTCGCCGTGACATCGGCGAGGCGCATTTCGGCGTAAGTCAACTGGCCGAAACGAACGCGCCCGTCGAGATTCAGATCGCGCAGGGTCTCTACCGGGAACACGTCGCCATCTTCGGCGGCAGGTGAGGCCTCTGCGGTAGCCACGGGCTCATCGTATCGGTCGAGGTCGATGGCATCGAAACGCAGGTCGAAACGCAGCGGATCCTCGTCCTCGAGCGCCATTGCAAGACTGCCGGTGATCTTCGTCTGGTCCAGCTGTAACGCAAGGTTGCCAAGCTGCAGTGACTCACTCCCTAGCGACCAGTCAGCCGTGCCGGACAATCGTGTCAGAACTTCCGCATCCGCAGTCTTCGGAACCGGCTCCTTCAGGACCGTGAGCAGGCTGCGGGGCGATACCGGCTCGAGCGTCAGCCGCCCGGCAAGATTCGCTCCATCCTCCGTCATGCGGCCGCCGCCCTCGACAATCAGCGCCGCGCCTAATCCATTGACCTCAGCTCTGAGCGCTTCGACGGATCCGAGGGACTTGTCGACGTCGAGCGCCAGACCCGTCGCCTTGATGGCTGCCGCAATGCTGTCACCGGGAATTTCCTTGCCGCTCACGGTCAGCTTGATATCGAGCACCGGAAAACTCGCCTCGGTCGTCGTGCCGGCGATGAACTGTGCTTCCTGGGCGACGAAGGATCCCTCGACGTCACCCGCAACTCCTGCGGCCGCCGGCAACAAAAACTCCCCCTGCAGGTTTCGCGCAACGAGCCGCACCAGTGGCTCTGTTTCCAGCGCGAGTTCCGCGGCGCCCAGCTTCGCCGTGAGCTGGCGACCCGGTACGGCGCCGCCCTTCGCGCGAACATCGAGCAGGGGTTTCGACATCGTCAGCTTGCCGGTGTCCACGGCTAGGGTCGCCACTGTCGCCAGTGACAGGTCCGCCACCGTACCGTCGGATTCGTCGGTAAGCGTGCCGGCTATCGCCAGGTCGAACGGCTCGCCGGCCTCCACATCGCCCGTATCGAGCTCGAGCTTTTCCAGCAGATAGCCCGAGGCATCGTTTTCGTCGCGGTAGGCGATGCGGCCCGAACGGATTTCTATCCTTTCTATGGCAAGGTCGTCGGCGTCGTCCCCGGATTCGGCACCGTCGTCACCGGTCGCGAATTCCCAGTTCGCCGCACCGTCCTTCCGCACGTAAAGGCGGACGTCCAGGCCCTCGACTCGCACGGTCCCGACTTCGGCGCGACCGGCGGTCAGCAGCGGCCAGAGCTGCAGACTGAGTGAGGCGCGCTCGAGGTTGGCGGATGGGCCAGCGGGGAACCCGGGCGGGTTTCCGAGTGACGCCCGCTCAATGGTCAGGCTGCAGCATGGCAGCACGTCAAGGCCGAGCGGCCCCTCGAGCGTCAGCTCGCGCCCGGTCGCCTTCTGCACCGACTCGGCGATCAGCGGCCGGAATTTCTCCGGATCCACAAGCAGCCAGGCCGCCACCCCCGCGCCGAGAACGACCAGGACAATGAGACCAGCGGCCCACAACAGTATGCGAGTGACTAATTTCATCCCTGTATTACAGCACTGCCCGGGTGGATTGGGGAGGCTGGAGCGCGGCTGCGGTGCCTCAGCAGTCCTCGAGCGCCGATTCGATCACCGGCTCCGCACCGAGCTGCAGCGGAGCGGCGTATCGCACACGACAACCGGCATCACGACTCGCACCGCGATGCTGCAGCACACCGGCGTTGCTGAGGGTGAATCCCATCAGCTCCGCATCCTCGAGCAGCAGCCCAACGCCGCCCGGAGATGGCCAGCCGTTCACCATCGCCACCCGCCCGCGACGCACGACGAGTTCGGCCCCTGAGACAATCGCTGCCATGGCCCGGACTTCCGCCTGGCGGGTAACCGACAGCGTGTCCTGTCGTGCAGGCACTGCCAGCGCCACCAGCAGGGCGACGGCCATCAACGCCACCATGGCGTAGAGCGCGCTGAAGCGAAGACGCGGCAGGGGCGACGACCGGCCGGGCGATGGGGTCAGCGCAGGTTGCTTCACGAAGGACTCGCCTGACTCTGCGTTGCGGCTGTTCCCCCCTGCCGTGACGTGCCTCTCATCGCGGATCGTCGGCAGCACCAGGCCCGTAACCGAACCCGGTGGCAAGGTCTTGCCGCAGGCGGCGAAATATGTGAAAGCGGTCGCGGGCATGTCCGGCCCCTGCCGATAAGCTGCCGTCAGGACGATTGGGTGTGCGGGGCCTGTACGGATCCCTCGCGGGCGCGGGCGGATCCGGTCACTACATGTGGAATCCTGCGTCGGCCAGTCTACATACACGGAGTTACGACACAGATGACTGTACAGACCGTCGATTCGATCTTGCTGGCTGAAGACGACCGTATCGACGCCAAGGCGTTCGTACGGACCGTGCGTCTGCTGGGTTTCGCCGCGGAAGTCACCGTGGCGAAGGATGGCATCGAAGCCTGGGAGCTGCTCGAGGGGGCCACAGCCCTTCAGCCCGGAATTATCGTGCTCGACATCAACATGCCGCGCATGAGCGGCCTCGAGCTGCTGGCGAAGATCCGCGCGTCCGAACGACTGCGCAAGACGCCCGTGTTCGTGCTGACGACATCCGATGCCAGTGGCGACCGGCGCGCCGCCGACGACTTCGATGTCGCCGGCTACATCATCAAGTCAGACCTGCACGGCGGCCTGCGCTGCGCGTTTCAAAGGGCCCTGCCGGCTGCGTAACCGAGGGCGGCTGCCCCTATGCCCAGCAGCAGCTGGGCTCCGACGTTCAGCGCAAAACGGCGCCAATCGCCCTCCAGTCCCAGTAGCACCGACTCCCAGGCGAAGGCGGAGTACGTCGTAAACCCGCCCAGCAGGCCTGTGAGGAAAAACAAGCGTGTCCCGGGCGCCAGGGCACCGCGGGAAGCCACATAGCCGCCCACTACGCCGATGGCGAAGGACCCCAACACGTTAACGGCCAAGGTGCCGGCGGGCACCAGGGAACCCGGCAGCGCCCGCTCAGCCGCCGCCGTGCCGAGATATCTCAGGCCCGAGCCTATCCCACCACCCAACGCGACCAACCAGAAGTTGAAGAAACTGACGGACACGCGAAAAGCCTAACCGATCGAGCCCATCTGGCGGAGGCCGGAAATCGTCCGGATTCCAGCCCGGGCTACACGATCGTAAACTCTCGGGCGCAGGAACGAGG
>Ga0194121_10011536_pt1 | contig 10494 bp, 12 predicted proteins | sample TA2MahCa50mmetaG_FD_148609 | JGI IMG/M metagenome (GOLD analysis project Ga0194121, IMG submission 148609) | Freshwater microbial communities from Lake Tanganyika, Tanzania - TA2015020 Mahale Deep Cast 50m | ecosystem: Environmental > Aquatic > Freshwater > Lake | place: Tanzania: Lake...
TGTTGGGTGTAAAATCGCATTGAGGTCTCCTCCTTCTTCGTGACGAGGGTTTTTGGCTCCTCTCAGCATACCACGGCGGTATGCTGGGGAGGGGGCCTCAATAAGTATCAATCGCGTGCAGCTGGCTGGGAACAGCGTCCGCTCCTGCGTCGCTCCCACTGTTCCCAGCAGCTGACGCGTGGCGTTCGGCCACACAAGCTAAACCATCAATGACCGAGGAAGGATGAGCGCTCTCCCTCCCATTCCATTCGCTCTCCCAGTGAAAGAAAACGGGAGGCGAAGCACCGAAGAGTCTTTTAGACTCGTAACTTATAGAATCATAACTATGACATCCTTCAGACACCTATAGAGCCCCACGAACGGAGGGATTGCTTGCCATGAGTAAAACCGAAATTCTGGCGGAGCTTCCACGCCTCTCCCACCAAGAACGGCGGGAAATCCTCCAGTACATCATCGACATGGAGCAGGAAGCCCAAGTGTTAGCTGACTGCGATCGACGTGCTGATGAGCGCTTCCTGATACTCGACGCGATGGAGGCGGAAGATGGCCAGCTTCCAACCAGGTGAGGTATGGATGGTGGACCTCGGGTTGGCAGCGAAGGTGCGTCCGTGTCTCATTCTGAGTGACTATCCCACAGACAATGAACTCGCGTTGGTGGTCGTCATTCCTCACGCCACTGCCATACGAGGCAACCGCTGGGAGGTGGCCATTTCCAAGCCCTTTTTAAGGCGTGGGGTCTTTCACTTGCAACAAATCCAACCGATTTCTCTGGCCCGTCTCGAGCGAAAGTTGGGGTGACTACTCAGGCCCCGAAATAGTTGCGAGGCAGGGGCCGTTCAGATTATGATCCATCCTATGCACTTTCAAACCCCTACCGATCAAGACATCCATACGGCCTTTGAGCAAGGCGAGGCAGCGGTGAAGGACTTGGTCCATGCTTTGGCCACCCAGATCGAAGAGCTCGCGCAGCACTTGACCAAGCAAGGGGAAGCGTTGCAAGCCTTACAAGCCCGGCTGGCCAAGAACAGCCGTAACAGGAGCAAACCGCCCTCCAGTGACGGCTATGGCAAGGTCAAACGGACCGAAAGCTTACGGAAGTCTGGGGAGAAGCCCACTGGCGGCCAGCCTGGCCATGAGGGCCACACCTTGAGCGCGTCGGACGATCCAGATCGCATCGAGATGCACGGGGTGGAGAGGTGTGTGCATTGTCAGGCCGCCTTGGTGGGCATCGAGGTGGCGGGTTATGAAGAGCGCCAGGGGTTCGATATGCCAGCTCTCCGCATTGAAGTCACAGCGCATCGCACCGAGATCAAGGTCTGTCCAGGATGTGGCCATCCGAGCACAGGGCTCTTTCCTGACGCCGTGACGCACGCGGTGCAATATGGCCCGACGGTAGCCGCCTGGGCATCGTACTTCACCAATCACCACCATACTCCCGTTGAGCGGACGACGGAGATATTTGAGGACTTGGTGCAGCACCGGGTGAGCGAAGCGACGGTGTGAAAGGCTTCGGAGCCATTGGACACCTGCATTGCCCCCTCAACAGAAGCGGTGAAAGAGCAATTGCGCGCCTCTGAGGTCTTGCATGTCGATGAGTCCGGGTTGCGCGTAGCGGGGAAGCTGTATTGGCTGCATGTGGCCTCGACCGACACGTGAACGCCTGATGAGGTGCATGCCAAGCGTGGCCAAGAAGCGATGGAGGCGGCTGGTATTCTGGGGACGTTCAGTGGGACGGCCGTGCATGACCATTGGAAGCCGTACTTTCGCTATACAGGGTGTGGGCATGCGCTGTGCAATGCCCACCATCTTCGCGAACGGCAATTTGTTGACAAGCAGTACCACCAGCCTTGGGCCAACGACATGGCGGAACTGCTGTGTGAGATAAAAGCGGCGGTGGACAAGACCCCAGCGCCGGCTGTCAGTGTATCGCCGTCCCAGCTTGAGGCCTTTGCTCAGCGTTATGATGAGGTCGTCAAGGCAGGGATTGCGGCCAACCCTCTCCCCGCACCGCAGGTGACCACACGAGGACGTCCCAAACAACCGCCGCCGCTGAACCTGGCGATGCGGCTTCACGACTTCAAAGGGCAGGTGTTCGCGTTCATGTACGACTTTCGCGTACCGTTTTGACAACAACCAAGGGGAACGGGATATCCGGATGGTGCAAGTCAAACAGAAGGTGTCCGGCGGCTTCCGAACGCTTGAGGGTGCGAAGCGCTTCGGCCGTATTCGCGGCTATCTCTCCACGGCCCGTAAGCATTCCAAAAATGTCTTTGAGGCTATCCGAGATGCTTTTGATGGCATCCCCTTTATTCCTTCCCCAGAAACTCACTAAAAGCCGATTCCTTCAGAATAAGGAGACGGCCGGCTGAGTAGTCACGACAAAATTTGCATAATGTCGTTGAGGTGGCCTCGTGTCTGCTCTTCTGAGCTGTGGCTGCTTTTGGGAGGAGGCGTCAGAATTTTCAAGGTATTTTCCAACGGATTTGAGCCCTTTAACAACCGTTTCAGCGGCACTTTTTCCTGGATAAATCCCTATGGGCGACCCTTTTTCCTGATAAAACGCTGCCACAGGGGTTTATCAGACATTTTTTCCTGTCTCATAACCGCTGCACGCGGCTTGTTGGGCGTTTATCAAGAGTGTCCAGCCAACCATCGACCGGATGCCTGGCGTATACGCTGGTCTTCCGTCAGCGTATCGTGTGCGGTTTTTCTTCCGCGTTGATGGCGCCGAACGCTTAGGGATAAGCGGCGTCTGGCCCCAGCGGCGAGCGACGCCTCCCAGCACGGGCGGCCCGGCGCACAGGCTCCGCCTCCTACCGACCGCCAGCGGTCCGCGTCATCCCCTGGTGGGACGAGCCGCGTACCGAGGTGCGCAGACCAGGGCTGGGCAGCTGTCCGCTATGGCGTGTACGTCGCGCGCCCTCTCGGCCCCTCAGCCTGGCATCGCCACGCTTGACGTCGTCCCTCAGGCCAGAACGGCCAGGGCGAGCCGCCTGCGCCGCGTGGGACGCTGCACCCAGCCCACCGCCACGGGGCAAGGCGTCCCGCAGGCAGACGCCCCCCCCTGACCGGTTGTCCCGACGGTGGTATCCTCATGCTGCGCACTGCCCTGACACTGGTGGCGCGCCCCCGCGTGGGATGATGCCCGTGCAGACCACGAGCTGTCCGCAGGTGGGGCAGCACTCCGGGTGCAGGTCGCCTCGCTGCGCACACCCGGCCTGCCAATCCAGGACGACGGGCACCGCGACTGGTGGTTGGCCTCGGGGCGTACGGCAGACCGTCAGGGCCTCCACCTGCGTCGGCTGGTACCGCCCGTAGGACCGGACCACCCGGCGCTGGGGCCGCGGGACATGCAGCAGCCAGCGCTGGAGACAGGCGGCCACCGTCCAGGTGAGCCGTGGGGGGACTGGACGGGCGCCATCGGCTTCCTCTGCGCGTGGACGCCAGGTGCGAGGGACCGCTGGCCTTCGTCACGGCCACCGGCGCTTCCTCCGCGCGTGGACGCCAGGTGCACGTGACGCGGTGGCCGTCATCGGCCACCAGCCGGGCGTTCGTGAGCGGACCGCCGCGCAGGTCGCGCGCCCGAGAGGTCACCACCCCGACGCCGTGGGCATAGCGCTCGCGGATGGGCACGTTCCACTGCGTCGTGCGCGGATGGCCCAGGCGGTTTAGGAGAGTCAGGAACGGTGGGAGCCGAACTCCCGCGTGTAAGCCCAGGGTCTCCCGCGCCACGCCCTGCCGCATCGCGGCGAGGCGCTTGCCCCGCAACACCGCCATCACCACGCGGACCGGCAGAAGGCACCCGTGGCGCACGGCCTGCCACGCGCCCTCGGGCGTCAGGCCCCCGCCGGTGACGAAACAGGGCCCATGCGGATGGAGGAGCAGCGTCGGGCGCCAGGTGTGCAAGGCCGCAAGGATGCCGGGCTGCGCACCGCGGTCCGTGGGGGCCGCGAGCAGCGTGCCGAGGGTGTCGCGTACCGCCTGGAACAGCAGGGTGGGCATCACCGACACGTTGGCGAGCCCCAGGGGATGGAGGTCGTGTGGCACGGTGACGAGGACATGATCATGGTCGCAGGCCAGGAGCCGGGCCCGTTGGAGGGCGCGCCAGCGCTCGGTCGCAGATACGACCATTGGGGGCAAGAACGCTGGCGACACGCGTTGGACCAAATGCGTTCTATAGGGCCGTCAGGACAGGCCTGGATATGGCCGCCGAGCGCGGCCGTACGGCACGGCATGATGGCGCGAGCGGCTCGGCGAACGTGGGCGGGCAGGGGATGGCTCTGCGCGTAGGCGGGCAAGGCGTCGTGGAAGATCGTTTGGAGCGTGACGAGCGCCATCGGGACCTCAACCTCTGGCTCATGGTCTGTGCATGAAGGGTTGGTTTTTTATAGCATCACGCCAACCATCCCCGCTGCAAGCGGTTCGTCCAACTTTCTATGCGACGGCTCCGCGCCGTCGAACCCTGCCCTTCGGGTGACACAGGTGGCCACCAGCGGTCTATCCCCTAGCAAAGACGGCCGGTGGCCGTCTAACACCCGCCAGAGCGAGGCTTTCCGGGCCAGTGACCGTCTCACACTGGACATGACGGCTTGACGCGGTTTCCCATAGAGGCGCAGGGGAGGCGAAGGCATATACCCCGAGATGTCTGTTGCGTCCATCCATGACCAGTAGACGACACTGGCGCTCATGCCAGCGCATGCCGGCATCCAGGGTGATACCGCGCTGCGAGGCGGCATGCCTCTGGCTCCCGGCATACGCCAGGATACCGGTGACTGGCGTATGACTGACGCAATGGGCCTCTAGCCTCCCCCTGACGTGTGCCATGGTTTTCGCCGTCAGACAATGCTATTGTCAGCCTAGCACACCAGGGCATGCCATACTGGCGTACCAGACCAGCGCTCACTTCTCTCTGGGAGATACAACCATGGAATTTGAAGCTGTCCGCCCCTTTCTCGAACGGCATCATCGTGGCGTCATTACGACCTATCGGCCCAACGGCGCGATGCATGCCAGCATTGTTGTCTGCGGTGCCTATCAGGGACATGCGGCGTTTGTCATTGTGCGGGGGACGTCGGTGAAAGCCCGCAATCTGCGGCGTGATCCGCGCTGTACGGTCCTGGCGGTCACGGAAGATTGGCGAAGCTGGGCGAGTGTCGAAGGCGAGGCACAGCTTTTTGATGCCCGCAATACCGAGCCCGAGCGCTTGCGGGTGATGCTCCGCGAACTGTATCGCGCCTGTGGGGATAAAGAGCATCCCGATTGGGAAGAATATGATCGGGCTATGCGGGCGCAAGATGCGGTGATTGTGCTGGTACGGCCCCAGCGTGTCTATGGCTTGGTACGGTAAGGGGTGAGGCGATGCCTTGAACGTAACGCCCCTCTCCCCTTCCTCTCCCAAGAGGGAGAGGGTGCTCAACAAGGAGAAACGTGCGAATGGATTGTGGGATTGTCACGGCCAAAGTTGACGAGATTGGCTACATTGCGCATGCAGAAAATCTGGGCTATACCCACTGCTGGGTCACTGATAGCCAGATGATCCGCTCCAACTGCTGGGCTGTCCTGGCCCTGGCAGCGCAGCAGACGCGCACCATGCGCCTGGGCACGGGAGTGAATGTGCCGGGACTCCGGTTGGCGCCGGTCACCGCGAATGGGATTGCCACGATCAATCGGCTGGCGCCTGGGCGTTGTTTTATCAGCCTCGGCACAGGACATACGGCGATGCGTATGCTCGGGCAGAAGCCTATGGCTCTCAAGCCGTTTCGCGAGTATGTACGGGTAGTCCGGGCTCTCCTGCAGGGTGAGGACGTCGACTACACGCTCAATGGCCGCACCAATCCTATCCGCTTCCAGATGCGTGAGCACCATTTCATCGATCTGGAGCATCCCATCCAACTCTACATTGCCGCGTTTGGCCCAAAAGCCCAGGCGTTGGCGGGCGAACTGGGGGACGGCATGGTGTCTGGCTTACCACGCGGTGGCAGCGTGCCCGCCATGCTGGCTCATGCCAAACAAGGCGCAGCGCAGGCCGGGCGTACGCTCGGGAGCGCTTTTTATCTCTCGACCATGGTGACACTGGCGCTGCTCCAGCCCGGCGAGTCGCTCGTCTCCGAGCGTGTCATTGCAGAATGTGGTGCTGCCGTGATCACCGGGTTACATTACCTGGTAGCCCGGCATCTTGAAACAGGCGAAGATCCGCCGGAGTATGCCAGACCCATGTGGCAAGGCTACATGGCCTGGCTCAATGAAGCCCCACCTGAGGTGCGCCATCAGCGTTTGCACAACAGTCATTACAGTTTTGTTGACCCGGAAGAAGCCCGTTTCCTCACACCTGCCCTCATGCAAGCCACCTGTCTTTGCGGCCAGCCGGAAGAGCTGGTTGAACAGTTGCAGGCTCTGGAGCAGCAGGGCCTCAACCAGATCATGCTCTATCCGCCCTTGAATCGGCAGTATCGCGTCATCGAAGATTTTGCAGAGCGCGTCATGGCACGTCTGTAGCCGAGACCGCGGCTGGGGGACAAAGCTGTTGGCCTCCTGGCTGCGGTCCTGTATGCTGTGTGCAGCATAGACGACATTACTTCACAGAGAAGAGAGGAGGACCCTATGGCATCGCTTAGCCGGCAACTGGCACAGTGGGTGGCGGGGCTGCGCTATGACGATCTCCCGCCTGCGGTTGTCGATCGCGCCAAGGGCGTCACGCTCCACAGTCTGGCGTCTGTCTTACTCGGTTCCCAGACCTCGAGCGGCCAGCAAGCTGTGCAGCTCATGACCGCTGAGGAAGCGGGAGTTCGACGCGGTGCCAGTATCATGGTCGACGGCACGCTGGTGACCAAGGGCGGTGCCGCTTTTGCCAATGCCGAAATGGCCATGGCTGGCGGGAAACTAGACTCGTTTCGCATGCTGACCCATCCAGGGACGAGTATCCTGCCAGGAGCGTTTGTGGCGGCCGAGACCGCGGGTGCCTCTGGGCGCGAATTTCTGACCGGGGTAGCCGCGGGCTATGAGGTGATGGAACGTCTGGCCGCGGATGTCATCCCCACCGTGATGTCCCGAGGCTTTCACGCCGGGCCAGTGTTCGGCATTTTTGGGGCAGCGATTGCGGCAGCGAAAATCCAGCGTTTGACCGAGGAGCAGGTGCATAGCACGATTGCCCTGTGCGTCCACCTGGCTGGGGGTAATCTTGAAGGACCACGTAGTGGTGGACGAGCGCTGCGCGAAGGGGCTGCGGCACGCAATGCGATGCTCGCTGTGGCGCTGGCGCAACAAGGACATGTCGGTGGCGAGACCACGTTGGAAGGTGAAGCGGGTTTTTATCACGCGTACGCTGGGAATAACAGGGGCCAGCTTACCTATAGCTTTGTCGGCGATACCCAGACCAGTCTCGCGAAGATCACCGCCGGTTTAGGACAGGCGTGGCTGTTTCTCGAAACCCTGTACCGTATCTATTCCACGGCTGGCTATAATATCGCACACGTCGATGTGTCGGCGCAGCTCTGTGCGGAGCACAACATTCAGTATGCTGACGTGGAACGTGTTGAAGCGGTGGTGAACTGGCTGGAGACACGCTATCCCAGCCCGGCTTTCCCGAGTCGGCGCGAGGACGGCCAGGCACGCCCGGGGGGCACGGCGTACTATACCGCGTATGGCGTTGCCAAGCGGGGGTTCCCGGTGTTAAAGGCACATATTGATCCGGCAGGAGCCGACGACCCGCCTGAAGTGTTAGACTTGATGCATCGCGTGACCATTATCCCGTCGCACACCATGACACTCTTTGGTCCACGCATCACCGTCTATACCAAAGACGGCAAGAGCTATACAAAACAATCGACCGGGCGTGAATTCATGTGGGATTTCACGGAAGAAGCGCGGCGTATTCGCGACGTCATCCCTGGCTTGCCCATTCCGTCAGCACAGTTTGAAGAGATCATCACGACCTGTCGAGATCTGGATCGCCAGGAGCGGGCTGATCGGCTCATGCAATTAACGCGGCCGCCAGGTTGAGCAGTCTCACCTCTGCTCTCTTCCGCCAGGAGGGGGCAGGGGAGCATGGAGTCCTTGATGCCCAGCGTGTTCCGTTCCACAACACTCGCTCGCATACTCGCATTGGGTGCGGTGATCCTCCTCTGTGTTGGCGTGGATCAGTATACCAAACGCCTGGCGCAAGCCGCCTTGCCAGCGGCTGGGCCGCTGACCTTTCTGTATGACACGGTGACGCTGGTGTACGCGGAAAATCCGGGCGCTTTTTTAGGCATGGGGTCGCACCTTGCCGAACCCCTCCGGTTCCTCCTGTTTACCGTGGTGGCCGGTATGACCCTCTGCCTGGGCGGGGTGATCCTCCTCCGCACCACAGTCCGACCGCCGCTCCAGGATGGCGGTCTGGCGCTCATTCTAGGGGGCGGGCTGGGGAATTTGATTGATCGCATCAGTCAGCAGGGATACGTCGTGGATTTCTTACGTCTAGGCATTGGTCCACTACACACTGGCATTTTTAATATCGCCGATGCCGCGATTACCACCGGGATTATTTGTTTGGGCCTGTCTGCTCTCTGGCCACGCCGGAAGACTTGAGATTACCTCTGCGGCATCTGTGTGCCGAGGTGGAGTGCCGCCTGCTGGTCGTGTTCCAGATAGCGCATACCTCGTAGAAAGCACACCCCGCTGACGCCAATGGCTACCACAGTAAGCAGCATACCCGCCGTGAGATTGTTACCCGCCGCATCGGCCAGAGCGCCAATCGCAATAGGCGACCAGATATCTCCCAGCATGTGGATCAGAAAAATGTTGATGGCGAAGGCGGTGGAGCGCATCGCTGGATGCACCACATTCACCAGGATAGCATTGCACGGCCCGGTGTTGAGGAATAGCCCGCACTCGGCCAAGAACGTCGCCACAAGATAGACCGTCGGCTCCTGGGCTAGTAGCGCCACCAGGGTGAAAGGGGTAGCCCACAACATACCCACGCCGGCCACGAGGAAATAGGCTGCGGGGGTGCGGCGGAGTAAGCGATCTGCCAGCCAGCCACCGGTGAGTGTGCCTACCAGACCCGCCACCACGGTGAGTGGGCCAATCCACAGGTTGGCCTCAGCGAGCGTCATGCCTTTGACACGATGTAAATAGGTGGGCATCCACAGGGCCAGGCCACCCAGGGCAAAGGTCATCATCGCCATGCCCAGGGCGTTGGCAATATACGACCGATTGCGTCTGAGCACCCCATAGTCGCGCCAGGAGAAACGCATCGGCCCATGCCCGAGGAGCTGCGTGTCTGACGCAGCCATGTCATCCATGGCTCCACGACGTGGCTCGCGCAGCAGCAACCCTGCCAGCGCGGCCAGTAACCCGGGCGCACCTACCACCCAGAAGGCCGTACGCCAGCCGTAGTGTGGCGTGATCCAGCCACCCAGGATATAGCCCAGTGCACTGCCTACGGGCACAGCGAGGTAGAAGTACGACAGAATTTTTCCCCGACGCTGGCGCGGGTAGAGATCGGCCAGAATCGTCGGCGCCAGGGTACCATAGGTGACCTCCCCAAGGCCCAGGAGACTCCGTGCCAGGACCAGGTGTCCATAGGTACTGGCAAGCCCGGACCCCATGGTCGCGAGGCTCCAGAGCGCCACCCCGGCCACCAGGAGACGGGTCCGGTTGTAGCGATCTCCAGCCCAGCCCATGAAGGGGGCGCATAGCGTGAAGGAAATCAAAAAGGCTGGCCCGAGTGCGCCCGCCTGGGTGTTGGATAATCCCATCTCGTCCTGGATGCTCGGCAGTACTGCTGCGAGGATAAACCGATCAATGTAATCGAGCAGGTTCATCGTACACAGCAGTATTAAGGTCGCGGTCGTACGTAACCGGATCGTCTGGCCCTCAGGCATGGGAAGCTCCCGCACGCGACATCACGCCCTGTCAGAACGGTGTGGCGTCTACAAAGCGCCGAATGACGTTTGCTGTCAGGCGCGACACATTGTTCTGATAGTTGTTGTGTGACAACGCCCCCGCCCAGGCGATAGAGCTGGTGGAGAACACTGCCCCACCGTTAGGGGTTTCATAAAACACCATGTCACAGCGCACGAACGGGCAGGTTTCTCCAGTGTTTGCGGAATGGGTATGGGTGAGCTCTTCCTTCACCCAGTGGTATACTGACGAAAATTGTGTTGCCGTCGCTACCACTAGAGCGTGTGGTGGCGTGCCGAGCGCCGGGTCAGCCCGATCAATCTCCCAGCCGGCTGCCCCTCCGCCAATCAGACCGAAATCGCCAACACGTTCGTTGTCCCCGATACCCGTAAAGATAAAGGCAACACGCGGGTCAAAGCTCGCCGGGGTCCGTTCATAGTATGTCGAAACATCAAACCCCTGCGCGGTCATCCCCGTACCGGCGACTGATTGCGGGGCACGGCCCATACGACGCCACATGCCCCCGAGCTCGCCCGTGAAGCTGTGGTAATACTCCCCACCTTCCGCCTGCCAGGAACGAATCCCGTCCTCAGCCCGGCGCATTTCGATCAC
>Ga0194121_10011537_pt1 | contig 10494 bp, 8 predicted proteins | sample TA2MahCa50mmetaG_FD_148609 | JGI IMG/M metagenome (GOLD analysis project Ga0194121, IMG submission 148609) | Freshwater microbial communities from Lake Tanganyika, Tanzania - TA2015020 Mahale Deep Cast 50m | ecosystem: Environmental > Aquatic > Freshwater > Lake | place: Tanzania: Lake...
AGATCAACTCGGCAGTGTCGGACGACCGCCAGCCGGTCTTGTCGAGGGCACGGCCGACCTTGAATCCCGGCATGCCTTTCTCGACGATGAACATGGTCAGAGCACGGCTGCCCTTGGCCTCCGGGTCGGTGCGCGCCGCGATGAAGTAGAGATCGCCGTGCACGCCGTTGGTGATGAACATCTTGCTGCCATTCAGCACCCAGTCCTCGCCATCCCGCACGGCGCGAGTGCGGATGCCGGCGACATCCGAACCTGCATCGGGCTCGGTGACGCCAACGGCGGTGATGGTCTTCCCCGCCAGGACGCCGGGCAGGTACTTCTCGAGTTGCCGCTTGTTGCCGAAGCGCACGAGGTGTGGGCTCGCCATGTCGGTATGCACCAGCACCGTGATGGCAAAGCCGCCATGAGTCGACCGCCCGACCTCCTCGGCCAGAACGACGGAGGCGCGCGCGTCGAGGCCCGCGCCACCCAACGCTTCCGGCACGCGCAGCGAGAAGAAGCCGAGATCCCCCATCTCGCGCAAGACGTCGCGCGGCACGGAGCCCGCCTCCTCCCAACGCGGCCCATACGGTTTCACTTTCTCGTCGACGAAGCGGCGAAGCTGGCGGCGGATGAGGTCGTGTTCCTCGGTAAAGATCGGATGTGACATGGTGCCGGGATGCTACACTCGCAAAATGTCGCGCGACAAACGCTTGCAGGATCGGTCGATCTACCCGCACTGGTGCACCGACACCGTCCGCTTCTCCGATCAGGACGCCGCCGGTCACATCAACAACGTGGCGCTCTGCGCCTACCTCGAGACGGCGCGCCTTACCTTCATCCGCGACGTCGGCATGATGGCCAACGGCGCGGATGGTACGCGTGGCATTTCGGCCGGCATGACGGTGAGCTTCTTGGCCGAGTCGCATTGGCCCGGACAGGTCGCGCTTGGCACCGGCGTGATCCGCATCGGGACCAGCTCGATCACTGTCGGCTCGGCCGCCTTCAAGGACGGCGCCTGCATCGCCGCGGCCGAGATGACGGTGGTCCGGCTCAAGGGCAAGACGCCACACCCGATCGACGCCGATCTGCGGTCACGCCTCGAAAAGTACGTGCTGCCAGGATTCTAGACTGGCTTGACCGGCCTCGCCCCGTGGCCTATCTTTGCTTTTGCGAGTAAGTCGCATCTGCAGGGAAGGTCGGCGCAGGGCATGTACATCTGCATCTGCCAAGCCATTCGCGAACGGGAGGTCGACGCGGCCGTGCGTGCCGGCGCGCGGCGGCCGGCCGACGTGTTTCGTGCCTGCGGCAAGAGCGCCCAGTGCGGCAGCTGTGCCTGTGACATGCGCGAACGCATCGCCCACACCATCGCGCATGATCGAGCGCAAGCACCGACGGTGCTCGCTGCCGATTGACGCGACGCCCCCGGCACTCAGCTCGATTCTTTGCCTTCGCCGATCTGGGTTTGCAGATAGTTCTGCTCGCCGACCTTGTCGACCAACGCCAGCTCAATCTCGAGAAAGTCGATATGCTCCTCGGCATCCTCCAGGATGCCGACCGCGATCTCGCGGCTGACATAGTCCTTCGCCGTCTCGCACAGACCAACCGCAGCGACAAGCGCGGTACGCGCCTGGGTCTCGAGCTTCAGATCGGCCTTCAAACACTCGACCACCGTCTCGCCGACCACGATCTTGCCGATATCCTGTAGGTTGGGCAGGCCATCGAGCAGCAGGATGCGTTGCGTGAGCTTGTCGGCATGCTTCATCTCGCCGATCGACTCGTCGTAGATCTTCTTGCCGAGTCGCTCGAAGCCCCAATGCTTCAGCAGGCGAGCATGCAAGAAATACTGATTGATGGCCGTGAGCTCATTCTTGAGGAGCTTGTTGAGCTCGTTGATGACCTGCGGACTGCCTTTCACGGCGACCTCCTGACGCTACGCGAGGCCTAGACATACTCGGCACATCGACGGATGCAACGTCCGACTGCGCGAGTGAGAACCGTTCGCTGATAAATTCTCGTGTCCGCGCTCCAATCAGCGAGTCGTTCTCACTTGCGGCATGGCAGGAGCCCCGACGAAGCAAGCGACGACGACCAGAAACTCCTATCGGGCATTGGTGGCCGACTTGGAGTCCCAAAGATGAGCGCGCCAGACGACGGCGACCAGGCCGGTAAAGACGATGCCGAGAAGGCTGTAGACAGTGCCGGTCAACGCGAATCCGACATGCTCGATCATCGGTCCCGCAATCATTAGACCGAGCGGCATACCGTATACGGCCAGCATGCGCACGCCCATGACACGCCCACGGAAGGCCGGATCGGTGATCCGCAACAGCAAGACGGCCATGGGGATCATGCAGAAGCTTTGGACGAAGCCGGCAACGAACAGCACCAGCTCGCCCCACAGAGGTGTGGTGATCCAAGCAAAGACCAGATCGAGGGCGAACCAAAGGAAGCCGGCAAGCAGCACTGTGCGTCCAGAGCGTATTCGGGATCCGAACGTCGAGACGGCGATCGAACCGAGGAGCGCGCCGCCCGAAAAGCATGCTAGCAGCCAGCCAAGACCGGTCTGGCCAAGCCCGTAGATGTCTCTTGCGACAAAGGCCAGCAGCGAGCCGACCAGCGGATAGGCGGCAAAGTTGACCAGGAACGCCAGCAACATCACGGCGCGTACCGGTGGCGTCGACCAGACGTAGTCAAATCCTTCCCGCAAGACGCGCCATGGCGCGTTGTGCTCGGCTGCCTCACCCAACACCCGAAGGCGCCGGACGCCAACATTCAGGGTGAGCAACAGGCTCATGCCATAGAAGGCGCAGACGCCCACATAGGCGAGGCCGGAACCTAGCATCGCCACCAAAGCTGCTCCCGAAAGGGCACCCACCACGCGGGCCGAGTCGGCAGTGGTGCGCGACACTCCCATCGCCCGCATGAGGTAGTCGGTCGGCATGGTCTCGCCGACCAACAGATTGCGCATGGTGATGTCGGATGGCCTCACGATGCCCATGAGGGTCGCCAACAGGAACACCGGCCATGGCGCGGCCAAATCTGCCAGGAACAGCACCGCCAAAGCGGCCGCAATGATCAGATACACGCCTCGCATCAGGCAAAGCACGTTGCGATAGCCGAAGCGGTCGCCAGCCATGCCGAACAGCGGCGAGACCAGAGTGCCGAGAAGTTGCAGTGAACCGAAAAGAGCCAGAGCCAGAACCGAGCCGGTCGAAACCAGCACGAACCAGCCCAGGATCACGCTCTCCATCTCGAAGGCCCAGGAGGTCAACAGATCGGCCGGCCACTGGTAGCGGAAACTCCTGACCTGAAACGGAGCCAAGGCCGGCACACGCACAAAGAGGCTCACGTTCTGCTGTTTTCCTCCCCCCAAAGCGACCGACACTGGTGGTTCGCCCCGACGGGTGCCACGGTGCGCCGGAGAAGCGCCGCCGGCAATCGGCGCTTGATCATAGGTCGAGGTCGCGGCTTGCGAGGCTCGCCTAGGCCAAGGCCCTACATATCGTAGCTCTATTCGGTGTTTTGCTACAAATTAACGGCTTGCGTGGTTGCTTTGCCCAGCGGCCCAGCGCATTGTGCATTGGGGATGCCGTCAAGCGGTGACACACGCTCGCCAGAGCCGCACGCGGATTTGCCTTTGGAGAAGTCCCGCGATGGACGGTGTCGTGACGTGTAAGACATTCCATTTGGTGCTGGTCAAGCCGACGCACTACGACGACGACGGCTATCCGATCACTTGGCTGCGCTCCCATATTCCGTCCAATACCTTGGCGGCCCTCAATGGCCTGGGTGAGGACTGTCGACGGCGCGAAATATTTGGGCCCGGTGTCGAGATCGTCATCAGGCCGTACGACGAGACCAATACCCGAGTCCGCCCCGATCGAATTGCCGCCGAGATCCGTCAGGCCGGTGGCAAGGCGCTGGTCTGCCTGGTCGGCGTGCAATCCAATCAGTTCCCGCGCGCCGTCGATCTCGGCCGGCAATTCCTCGCGCTCGGACTGCCGGTGGCGCTGGGCGGCTTCCATGCTGCCGGATGTCTGTCGATGCTGCCGGTCGTGCCGCCCGAGATCCAGGCGGCGATGGACATGGGCATCTCGATCTTCGCTGGCGAGGCCGAAGAAGAACGGCTCGACATCGTCCTGCGCGACGCTTGGAACGGCACGCTGAAGCCGCTCTACAACTACATGGACGATCTGCCGGGCCTCGAAGGCGCACCGACACCTTCGCTGCCGCCAGCAGCGCTGGCGCGCAACGAGGGCCGCAAGTCGAGCTTCGACCTCGGCCGCGGCTGCCCCTTCCAGTGCTCGTTCTGCACCATCATCAACGTCCAGGGCCGCAAGAGCCGCTTCCGTACCGCCGATGATCTGGAAGCGATCGTGCGCGAGAACTACAAGCAGGGCATCACGTCGTTTTTCATCACTGACGACAACATGGCCCGCAACAAGCACTGGGAGGCCTTCTTCGACCGGCTGATCGAGCTCAAGGAAAACGAAGGCATCGAAGTGTCGCTGATCATCCAGGTCGACACGCAGTGCCATCGCATCCCGAATTTCATCGAAAAGGCGCGCTGGGCCGGCGTGTACCGCGTGTTCATCGGGCTGGAGAACATCAATCCGGACAACTTGCTGGCAGCCAAGAAGCGCCAGAACAAAATCACCGAATACCGCAAGATGCTGCAGGCCTGGCACAAGAGCGGCGCGTCGACCTGGGCCGGCTATATCCTGGGCTTCCCCGGCGACACGCGCGAATCCGTGCTGCGCGACATGGAGATCATCAAGAAAGAGCTGCCGCTCGACATCCTCGAACTGTTCATCCTGACGCCGTTGCCCGGCTCCGAGGACCATCAGAAGCTCTGGAAGCAAGGCGTATGGATGGACGCCGACCTCAACAAGTACGACCTGCACCACCGTGTCGTGCACCATCCCAAGATGAGCGACGCGGAATTCGACCAGACCTATCGCGATGCGTGGAAGGCCTACTACACACCCGAACACATCGAGACCGTTGCACGCCGACACGGCGCCATTCCCGGCCGCAACCCGGCCGAACCCGCCCAGTTCATGACCATGTTCAAGATCATGTTCGAGGCCGAGGGCGTCCACCCTCTGGAAGGCGGCATCGTGCGCATGAAGTACCGGCGCGACCGCCGCTACGGCATGCCGATCGAGCCGGTCGGAGTGTTCTACTACAAGCTGGCGCGTGAGACCTGGAAGAAGCTCAAGATTTACGCCCGGCTTGCCTGGCAGGGCTGGCGTATCGGCCAGAAGGTCAGGCACGACCCCAAGCGCCACGAATACAAGGACCTCGCGCTGTCGCCGGTGATCGAAGAGGATTTCGACAAGCTCGCGCTGTTCGCCGAGACGGCGGGCGGCGAGGCGGCGGTCAGCAAAAAGCGTGGCGAGGACCTTGCCCGCGCCCGCGTCGCCGCCAAGCAGAACCAACAGAGGCTCGAAGCGGCCGAGTAGTGGGCCTCACAAGAGCCAGCCAGGCTGAGCCACGATATTTGTCAAACCGATCGTGCCGTCGCCGTTGAGATCCTGTCCGAAGCCCGCCTCCAGCGATTGCAGCGTCGTGCTGCCGCCCGCCATCAGGCCGTAGTCATTCGACGCCCAATTGCCGTTGGCGTCCGTCGTCCAGATCGAGAACTGGTTGCCTGACTTGAATGCCACGTGATAGCCGCTGCCGGCCGCCTCCGCGGCGATCGGCGCCCAGGACCCGAACAGGCCGGCGGTGACCGGCGCACCACTATACTGCAGCGTCGGACCCGACGAACCGGCAACCGGGAACATCGCGTAGGTGTTCCCCACCTGCATCAGCTTGGTCACGCCGAACGATTCGATCGTCGTCGCCATAAGGCCGGTCGTGCCGTCGCCGTTGAGGTCCTGTCCGAAGCCCGCCTCCAACGACTGCAGTGTCGCGCTGCCGCCCGTCATCAGGCCGTAGTCATTCGATGTCCAATTGCCGTTGGCGTCCGTCGTCCAGATCGAGAACTGGTTGCCCGACTTGAATGCCACGTGATAGCCGCTGCCGGCCGCCTCCGCGGCGATCGGCGCCCAGGACCCGAACAGGCCGGCGGTGACCGGCGCACCACTATACTGCAGCGTCGGACCCGACGAACCGGCAACCGGGAACATCGCGTAGGTGTCGCCAACCTGCATCAGCTTGGTCACGCCGAACGATTCGATCGGCGTCGCCACAAGGCCGATCGTGCCGTCGCCGTTGAGATCCTGGCTGAAGGTGGTTTCAAGCGCCTGCAATGCCGCGCTACTGCCCGCCAGGACAGCGCCGCCCGACAGCATGTTACCACCACCGTCCAGCGTCCATAGCCAGTACTGATCGGCGCTACCGTTCTTGAAGAAGACCTGGTAGCCACTCCCGGACGTCTCCGCGGCAATTGGCGTCCAACTACCCAACTGGCCGTTCTGGAATGTGCCACCTGCATAGCGAAGCGGTGCGCTTGTCGCCCCGGTGTGCATGGTATAGCTGTTCTCGACACGGACTAGGCGGGTCGCACCTGCCGACTCGATCGGGACCGCAAGCAAGAAGTCGCTCGCGACAAGCGACGAACGAAGGACATTCGACAGCAACAGACTGTCACCTCCGCCGAAGTCGATGAGAGTGCCGCCGCCCGCCTGTGTCGAACGGGCCAAAACATCGCCGAGGGCGGGAAGGCCAGTCAGCGCGGTCAGATCGATCTTGTCGCCGTCACTTCGTGCAAAGTCGGCGACGGTGTCGGCCCCGCTGCCCGATCCAAAGATGAAGAAGTCGTTTCCAGCGCCGCCGGTCAGCATATCGGCGCCGGCGCCGCCAACCAGCCGATCGGACCCGGCATCACCGAACAGCTGATCGATGCCAAGGTCCCCAGACAGCGTATCGCCGCCGTCGCCGCCCCGCAGCATGTCGTTGCCGGCGTTGCCGCGAATGACATCAGCGGCTGCCGTGCCGTTGAGCGTGTCGTTGCCCGAAGTGCCCGCGAACAGGAGATCGAGGATCTGCACGCCCCAACCCAAAGCGTCGACACGCTTGTAGGTCGTGAAGGTATTGACGACATTGTCGTTCTCGTTGTCGCCATCGAAGATCGACACCGCGCTCGCGATCATGGTCTGCTTCAGCTGCGCGAGAGGCAGGAGCTTGCCACTGACCTGCAGCGACAGTTGCTGCATATCGGCCACCAACCCGGCAATGTGCGGCGCCGCCTGACTGGTGCCCGACATCGTGTTGGTGCCGCCGAACTGGTTCGCCCCCGTGATCTGGCCGCCGGGCGCCAAGATCGTCGTCATGGAGCCGCTGCGCTGCGAGAACGAGACGATCTGGTCGGGACCGCTACTAAAGTCGATCGCCCCGCTCGACCAACTCCAGCCGCCGGCACTGCGATCCCAGACCGCACCAACCGACCAAGCATTGGGATCGGCCGATGGCGACGACACGCCCTGCGTCTGGTAGGAATAGTACGAGTTGCCGGACGCAACCACGACGGCCGTGTTGTTCGCCGCGAGCGTCGCGATCTGGCTGGCATAGACCGACGACGTCGGCACATTGACGTTGTCACCCTGACCGAGCGACATGTTTACGGCGACGATGTTGTAGGCCGCTCGACTGGCGACCACCCAGTTCAGCGCCTCCGCCACGTCCGAACTGGACGCACGAGGGTTGCTGCCATCGGGGAAAACCTTGAGCGCAATGATGTTCACGCCCGGCGCCATGCCGGTGTAGGTGCCGTTGCTCGATCCGACAATACTCGCGACGTTCGAACCGTGACCGTGGGTATCCGAGGCGTTCGAATCGTTGAAGCCCGAGAAGTCGTGGGCATGAACGATACGGTTGCCGAAGAAGCTGTGGTCAAGGTCGATGCCGGTATCGAGCACCGCAACCGAAACGCCGCGGCCATCGATTCCGGCGAATCGGAGATCCGCTCGGAACTGGTCGAGGCGAATGAGGGTCGTATCCGCTTGGGCTGTCAGATCGACCTCGGCATCAAACGCCGGCACCTCGAGTGTGGCTTGGCTGATGGCAGCGGACACCACATCGTCCGCCGATACCGTCAGCGATGATGCCGCGTCACCGTCCAGCACGACGCCGTGCGGCACGGCGACGTTGAACAGCTCGTCATCGTCGCCAAGTCTCGACGTGCCTTTCTTATCAGCCTTCATTCGCCAACGCGCCGTTTGATCGTCCACCCCACTTCAAGACGATAGGCCGAACCGATGCCATACCGCCTGTCGAACGGCTGCTATGCTAGAGTATCCTTCAACCGTAAGGTAGCGACGTGATGCTCCGAAAACTTGCATTTCTAGAGCAATTTGCTCGCATCGTGCGGTCGGCTCGAGGCAAGAGTCGCTAGTGAAATGCCGGCGGGCTGACTTCACCCAGTCCATCGGCAGCGGTCGCCGAAATGGTGGTGCGGATCATCGACCGCTCCTTGCGGTAGTCCCACGGCCGACCGCGATGGAGCATGGCGCGGTTGTCCCACATCACGGCGTCGCCCTGCCGCCATTTGTGGACATAGACGAATTCGCGTCGCGTCGCCTCGTCGAGCAACTCCGCCAGAAGCTGACGCGCCGCGCGGTCATCCATGCCGTCGATGGCGTAGGCATGACTAGCCACGTAGAGCGCGCGCCGGTCGTTGACGGGGTTGCGCCAGTTCAGCCGCCAGCGCACCGGCGGCAGCGCTTTTCGTTCCTCGGCGTTGGCGAGATCGGGATGAATCTGGTCTCGACTGTTGGCATAGGAATGGGTGGCCACCGCGTCCTTCAGCTTGGCCCGCAAGTCAGCGGGCAAGCGGTCCCAGGCGAGGCGTGTCGAGGTGAACTCGGTATCCCCATCCGCGCCCGGCAGGACGCGCGCCGTCAGCACCGAGGCCAGAGCCGGCGTCTTCTTGAAGGAGGAATCGGTGTGCCACAGGGCATTGGCCTGGGCCACCAGCACCTGGCGATGGTCGGGCGGCACGATCTCGCCTTTCTCGCCGATATTGGTCAGCCGTGAATAGAAGCTGCCGGCACCCAGTGAAGCCAGCTTGGTGAGTTCGAGCGGTCCGAAAGCGCGGCTGAAGGCGACCTGGACATCGTCGGCGACCGGCTGGTCGCGGAACACCAGAAGGGAATGCTCCTCGAACGCTGCGCGCACGGCCTTGTAGGCGTCGGCGTCGCTTGCGACATCGAGCATGCCGACGCCCTTGACCTCGACGCCGAATCCCGGTCCCAGCGGCACCAGTTCCATCGCGCTCTCCCTGCAGTACTTGGTCTTGGCGAATCATATCGTAGCGAATCGGCGGATGGCTACCGCTTCACGCCCGGTCAGTCGGGAAGGTCGAAGTCCTGCCCGTTGGTCTTGATCCCGACCCGGTCGAACCAATCGGGGCCGAGCTCGCTCACCGGCTTGCCGACGCACTTCAGCGACGCGATCTGCTTGCCTTGGTGCTCGGCGACCATGCCGGCTCTTTCCGCGACTTCGCCCTTGGGACCGAGTCTGCCGATCGCCGTATAGACCGTGGAGTTCAACTGACCGATCGTGAAGCGCAGCCAGGCGCCCCCGCCGCCCGCCAACGGAAACGAGCCGCCCGTGGCGGCCTTGGGTGGCGGGACCAGCGCCGTGGGCTGGATGATCTCGGCCGGCTCTCCCGAATCGAGCTTGCCGTGACGGTACTGAAGATGGCCACTCGTGGCCGTGGCTCCCTTGGAGGCGCACACCGAGATCAGCCGACTGCTCGTTCGGCACGAAAACACAATCGCCTCGTTACTGTTACAGAACGAAGCTGTCGGCCTGGTAGCGGCAGCCGCAGGAGGCGACGCTGCCGTTGGAGGCGACGCAGCCATCGGCCGCGCGGCACTGACCAGAACGACGCTCACCGTCTTCTTGCAGGCTGGATCGCCTTGGCACTCGGGCGACATCACGCTCTGCAGGATGTAGCTTAGAGCGACGCGTTTGCCGACGAGGCTACGCTGTTCGCAGAAGTCGAAGCCGGCCATTTCCTCGAACGTCGCGCCTCGATTGTCCTTGAGCTTGAGATAGCAGGCCGTATCGCCGGCGTTCATGCCCGTGACAATGCCGAACGCGCGCTTGACCTGCTGTCCGATCTTCACAGTTTCGACGCCCTGGGCCGCAACCGAGAACGGGAGCAACACCGCAAGCATCGTCGCGCCCGGCAACTTCATGCCTACACCTACCGTAACGCGCACGATGTCATTTCAAGTGTATGACGGGCGTCTGCCCGCCATTGCACGTGTAACAACAACTGCTGCAGCGCTGTTGACCGTCGGCGCCGACGCCTCAATAGAGCTTGGCGTTGCCGGTGACCCAGCCGCCATAGCAGATCTTCTCGCCACCCAAGCAACGCAGCTTGATGGCGTGCACGTCGGAATCGTCGAGATTGTAGGCCTTGCCGCCGCCTGGCCATTCGTAGCCCTTGCGATCCTGCGAAAAGAACTTCACTTGCGCTTTGTACTTGTATTCCGATTGAAAGCGGAAGGTCATGTCGGACTGTGCCTCCGCAGCGTCCACGCCCAACACGAGTAC
>Ga0194121_10011542_pt1 | contig 10489 bp, 9 predicted proteins | sample TA2MahCa50mmetaG_FD_148609 | JGI IMG/M metagenome (GOLD analysis project Ga0194121, IMG submission 148609) | Freshwater microbial communities from Lake Tanganyika, Tanzania - TA2015020 Mahale Deep Cast 50m | ecosystem: Environmental > Aquatic > Freshwater > Lake | place: Tanzania: Lake...
TGCTGCTGCGCGGTGCGCGCATGCAGTGCAATCATCACCGCACCGGCATCACGACAAATCTTGCCGGTGTCGATGTACGTGAGCAGATCATCGCTGATGCCCATGCGGAACTTGCACGTGATCGGGATGCCGTAGCGAGTGCCCGCGCGCACGGCCGCACGCACGATCTCGGCGAGCAGATTCTTCTTCAACGGCACGGCTGCCCCGCCACCCTTGCGCGTCACCTTTGCCGCCGGGCAGCCAAAGTTCAGGTCGATGTGGTCGACCAGGTCTTCGCTACCGAGGATGTCGACGGCCTTCTCCACGATCGTCGGGTCACTGCCGTACAACTGCAGACTGCGGAACTGCTCGTCGGCGCCGAACGACACCATCGAACGCGTACGCGAGTTTCCGTAGACGAGCGCGGCAGCCATGATCATCTCGTTGACGTACACCAACCCGGGGCCGAACTGTCGGCACAGTGAACGGAACGGTGCGTTGGTGACACCGGCCATCGGGGCGAGCACGACGGGTGGCCACACTTCGATGCCACGACCCGCGGTTCCGTCGGTGTGACTGCCACGCAGCGCGAGTGGCTTCATCGCTGAGCCGTGTTGCCCGCTCATCGCTGACCGGTTCCCAACTTCAGGTTTGGGTTGGCGCCTGCATCCAGCGTCGACGACTCCCCACGCGCGAGGCGGTACCACCCCGCGCTCGCGATCATGGCCGCATTGTCGGTGCACATCTCGCGCGATGGCAGCACCACGGCAAGCCCCTCTGTCGCACCTGCCGCGGCAAGTTCCCGCCGGAGCAACGAGTTGGCTGCCACCCCGCCGCCGAGCGCGATGGTTCGCGCACCAATATCACGGGCTGCACGACGGGCCTTGTGCACGAGCACATCCACCACCGCGCGCTGAAACGAAGCGGCGACATCATCGGTCGCCACCTGCGGGTTGGCGCGCACATGGTTGATCACGGCAGTTTTGAGACCACTGAACGACACATCAAGACCATCATTCAGCATCGCCCGCGGAAAGTTGATCGCGCGTTCATTGCCACGCAGCGCAGCCTTGTCAATCGCGGGCCCACCGGGGAACGGCAGCCCGAGAAATCGCGCCGCCTTGTCGAACGCCTCACCGGCTGCGTCGTCGATGGTCTGGCCGATCACGCGATACGAGTGCGTGTCGCGCATTTCCACGAGCAGTGTGTGGCCACCCGACACGAGCACGAACAACAGCGGGAACTCAGCCCGCGGTTCATCGAGCAACGCCGCGTACAGATGCGCCTCGAGATGGTTGACGCCGACGAACGGCACGTCGAGCGCGAGTGCCGTGGTCTTGGCCGCCGAAACTCCAACAAGTAGCGCGCCGACGAGACCTGGTCCGACGGTGGCGGCCACCGCATCGACACGCGAATAGTCGATGCGCGCCCGCTCGAGTGCCTCGGCCGTCACGTGCGGAAGCGACTCGAGGTGTGCGCGACTGGCGATCTCCGGCACGACGCCCCCGAAACGCGCGTGCTCATCGAGTTGACTCGAGACCACCGATGACAAGACGTCGGTGCCACCCATCACGACCGCGACGGCAGTTTCGTCGCAACTCGTCTCGATGCCGAGCACGATCGTCGAGGCGTCGATTGTGGCTGCGTCAACCCTCGCCGTCTCAACCGTGGTCGTATTGACTGTCGCCGTCACGAGTCGGCTCCCCGTTCAGCCTCGATGCGCTGTAATCGTCGCTCAAATTCTTCGCCTTGGATGTCCGTACACCACATGACGATCGCATCGTCGCGATTTTCGTAATACTTGGCCCGCACGCCGACGGGTGCAAAACCAAAGCGGCCATACAACGACTGTGCCGACACGTTCGACTCGCGCACCTCGAGCGTGAGCGACGCCATGCCGGCGCGGCGTGCCTCCCACGCCAGATCGAGCATCAATTCGGTGGCGATACCACGACGACGCATCGCCATGTCAACAGCCACATTGGTGATGTGCGCGGCGCCGTCCATGTAGATCATGCCGCCGTAGCCGACGAGTCGCCCGCTGAGTTTCGCCACGAGATAGTGCCGTGATCCACGGGCCTGCATCGCCAACTCATCCTGAAAGACGCCGATTGTCCACGGTTGCGGATACGCGGTGTGCTCGATCTGCATGACCGCCTCAAGGTGTGACCGACGCATCGTTTCAATCGTCAACTCCGCCGTTTCGGTGTCGTCGTCAGGCTGCGATTGCTGACTCCGCGCCCGCAAGAATTTGCCGAGAATGCTCATGAGGCACTCCGCGTCGGCCAGTTGATTTCCGCATCCGCTTCGCGCAGGTACATTGCCGGCACCGACGGTGCGCTGCCATCGGCCAGCGACTCGGCCGCCACTTCTTCGCGCAACAATCGGGCGTGAGCCAGCGCCGCGACATGCTTGGCGTGGGGGTGCGCGGTCAATGTGGCGCCGAACGACACCGACCATGCCTGTGGGCCAAGTTCGGAGAGGATGCGCTCTTTGTGGGTGAGCGCATAATCACCGACGAACAGCGTCGACTGCGCACGATCGCGCACCGCGAGCAACAAGTCTTCGAGCGTGCCGACGCACGGCTCGCCAACTCGCACCGTTGTGCCGTCATCACGCATCCGATGCAATGCCCAGGCAACTTCGCGTCGACGCGCGTCGATGGTCGGCGCGATGAGTTCATGGTCACCAACTGCACCTTTCGTCGCAGCGACGAGTGCCTCGAGTCCGTCGATGCCGACGAGCGGCACCGCCACTACGTGCGCCAACGCCTGTGCGGCTGCAATGCCGACACGCATACCAGTGAAGAGGCCGGGCCCTACGTTCACCGCGACGGCAGCAAGATCCGTAAACGACAGCCCGGCCCGCTGCACGACGAACTCGATCATCGGGGTGAGGTCTTCGGCATGCCGGCGGTTGCTCGCCGACTCGCTGGCGGCCAGAAGTTCATCACCATCAACGATGGCCACACTCACCATCTCCGTCGCCGTATCGATCGCCAACACGATCATGCCGACACCGCCGCCCGGAGTTGGTCGGTAATGCGCAGGAAACGTAACTCCCAGGCCGACCCGCGCCACGACACCTCGATGCGACGCGCGTCATCACCAGCGTGGGTGAAGGCCAGCACGAGTGCCTCGGGGAACTCACGAGGTGCCAGATCGCCCCATTCCACGATCGACACCGCGCCCGCGCGACGCGCGTCATCAAGACCGAGGTCGACGAGTTCGCCGGTGCGCTCCAAGCGGTAGAGGTCGGCATGGCACACGGTGAGCGCACGACCCTTGTACTCGTGCACCAAGTTGAATGTCGGCGAAGTCACCTGTTCGCTCACCCCGAGCGCCGCGCACACTGCTTTGGTGAACGTGGTCTTACCGGCGCCCAAGTCGCCGGTCAGCAGCACCACGTCACGCGGGCGAAGTTCACCGGCCAGCACTTCGGCGATGCGCCGCGTGTGGTCGAGCGACTCGGCAAGCAGCGTGATGCTCTGCATGTCACGCCTCGCTGTAATGCCGCGGAACGCGCGCGGTGACTGCGCACACCACTTCGTAGGTGATGGTGTCGAGGGCCGTTGCCCAGTCTTCGACGCGCACTGCGGCATTCGCCTGCGCGCCGAAAATCACGGCTTCATCCCCGATTGTCACCGTGTCGTCCTCGCAATCAACCATGAGTTGATCCATCGTCACCACACCGAGGATTCGCCTTGGCTTACCGCCAACGAGGATGCGGGCAGGGGTCTGCCACGCGCGACGCGCGATGCCATCGGCGTAACCAATCGGCAATGTTGCCACGGTCGTATCGCGTGACAACACGGTGCGCAGCCCGTAACTCACACCTTCACCCGCTCGTAGTCGCTGCACGTGCAGCACCTCGGTGCGCAGCGTCATCACCGGCCGCAAGCCACGCGCAAGACTCGCCACCCCGGCGCCAGGGTTCAGACCGTACAGCGCGATGCCAGCACGTACCATCGTGCACTCAGGCAACATCTTGCGCAGAGTCGCCGCCGAATTGGCGACATGCACGTGTCGCAGGCTGGGTGCGACCCGTCGAATCTCCGCCAACACAATTCGGAATTCGTCCAGTTGGCGCGGCGTTGCGGCATGCGCCGTATCGTCGGCGGTCGCCAAGTGCGTCATCACGCCGTGCAGTTCGAGGCTTGCTGCCGACGTGATCATCTTGGCGCGCTCGACAGCGTCGCTTGGCGCGACTCCGACGCGATGCATACCGGTATCGACCTTCAGATGAACGAGCGTGCGGTGCACGGCACGCTTCGACACCGTCAGTTGTGTTGCAAAGTGCTCCGACTCTGCGGCAAGTGCCGCAATGTAGTGCGCGTTGTATGCCACACAAATCACTTCGTTGCGCACGAGGAGCGGAATGTCGGCGACTGGCTGCTCGCTTAGCACCATGATTGGCGCACCAATGCCAGCGTCGCGCAACTCGAGGGCTTCCTGTGTGAGCGCCACGCACAGTCCGTGGGCGCCGGCAGAGAGCGCGGCCTGCGCACACGGCACTGCCCCATGACCGTAGGCATTCGCCTTCACCACTGCCCACAACTCGCTGGTGCCTGCCGCGACCGCCAACGACTGCACGTTGGCGCGCAATGCCGCGAGGTCGATATCGGCGCGCGTTGCACGCCGTGCTGCGGAGAGGCCGTTCGTAGTCGTCATCGTGGCGACCTAGTCGGCGGCAACGACGGCAACTGCAAGATGCTCGGTGTGACTGAGCGAGACGTGCCACGTGGTGACACCGCGCTGCCGCGCCAGTTTTGCCGCACGACCAGTCACCCGCAGCGACGGTTTACCGCCTGTCGCATTGTCGAGCGACACATCGTGGAAGTCGAACGCGCCGAGTCCGACACCGAGTGCTTTCATCGTTGCTTCGCGCACCGCGAATCGAGCAGCCAGCGCGGCGGCCGCATCGGCGCGACGCGACGCGAGATCACGTTCGGAATCGGTGAAGACCCGCTGGGCGAGGCGCGGTGAGCGAGTCATCGCTCGTTCAAATCGCTGAATGTCAACGGCATCGATGCCCAGGCCGATCACGCTGCGAACCCACTTCGACGAGATGCAGTCATGAGCAAAGTCATCAGCAAAGTCACAAGCAAAGTCACGGGCGTGTCACTCACCTGCACGCCACATATCGGCGGTCGCAGTGATCGGCAGAATCAGCGCATCGGCCACCGAAACTTCGGCAAGACGATCCTCGCGGAACGTGCTCTCGGTCTCGGTCACGGCGTCGACGAGTCGGTCGTAGCGATTGTCGTAACCGGCCAGCACCAGTTTCAGCACGCCGGCCGGCAAGCGGTCGTGGAAGAGCACGTGCAACAGTGTGATGCCGGTGGTCTCCTGGCCCTTGGTCTCGGGCACGAAGATGACGGTGCGGTTGTCGCGTCGACCGCGCGCGACCAGAACTTCCTGCGACATCGCAACTCGACGCTTCGTGCCGCGCAACGCGTTCGTGGTGTCGACCCGCGACTGTAGGTCGCGGGCAATTCCGCCGCGGTCGACGATTGCAATGGTGGAGTCCGGCTGCGCCGGGTCGCCCTCGACGCGGTAACGAGTGAAACCCACCACTTGGCTGACTGCCGGGTCGAGATCGGCGAGCACCTTCAACACGCCGTACGGCAGGCGCTCGCGGGCTGCGCCGGCGTTGAGCACGGCCTTCACGAGGGCGCGGTCGAGCAGTCCTTCTTCACTACGCGAGATGCCGACGGTGATCGTCTTTGCCTGGTGCTTGATGGCATCGACGGGTCGTGTGAGTTCGTCGATGGCCCGCGTGAGTGCCGCGGTGATGTCGTCGAGCAGGGTCTCGGGTGTCGCGATCTTGCCGGTGTCACGCTGATAGGTCTGCAGTGGGTTCGCGGCCATTGCCGTGCGCAGGATGCCAACGACACGCACCGCCGTGCTCACTTCCAGATTTCCGTCGTATGCGCCGGTGGCGAGGGCATCGAAGAATCGGTTGGCGGGCACGCCAATCTCAGCGTGCACCTTGGCCAACAACTGCGAGCCCTGACCGCCACGCTCCACCGCGTGCTCCACCACTTCGCGCGTTTGGCGCAGCGGTCGCGCCAATGCATCGATCGCGAGCGCCGCCTCGTAGCCGAAGAGATGGCCGACCATCACCGAGAGGATGAACGCGACACGCGAGTCGACCTCGGGCACCTCGATCACGGCGGCTGCCGCACCGAAACGCTGCTCGCCACGGGTCGCCACCACGATCGGCAGCGCCTTGTGCGCGCGGAAAATCTCGATTTCTTTGGCAACGTCGGCCGCGGTGCCGCCACTCAGGCCGGCTGCGCAGACGAAGATGAGTGGTTCGCAGGAGAGGTCGATGTGCTTTTTGTCTTCGGTGATGTCGCAGGCAATCGACTTGTAACACAACTCGCTCAACTTGATGCGTACTTCTTCGGCGGCGACGGCATTGGCACCGTTGCCCACGATGGTCCAGTAACGACGCGAGGTGGCAAACGTGCGCGCTGCCTCGGCGATCTTGTCGCGCAACTGCAGCACATCCTGCAGCGCGGCCGGCAAACTGCGTAGCGCCTGCAACAAGTTGTTGCGGTCGTCAGCCGTGCCCGTGCCGAGCACCTGCGCCACGGCACACGCAACGAGGGCGCCGGCGGCAACCTGTGCATAGAAGGCCTTCGTGCTCGCCACGCTCATCTCGACGTCGCGACCATCAGAGGTGTAGATGACACCGTCGGCCTTTGCCGTCAGTTCGCTGCCACGGCGGTTCACGATGGCCAGCACCCGCGCACCGCGCGACCGTGCCAGATCCACGGTGCGATTGGTGTCGGTGGTGGTGCCACTCTGACTGATCGCCACAATCAACGTGTCGCGCATGTCGAGCGCCAATCCGAAACCGGAGAGTTCAGTGGCCGGCAACGCATCGACACGCAGACGATCATCGGTCAATTGACGTAACAGATTGGCCAGCGAACGACCGGCAATCGCCGCCGTGCCCTGCCCGATCACCCGCACGCGGCGCAATGTGCCGTCGGCAAGTTCGCCGGCAATCCGCGCGGGAAACTGCGATTCGTCGAGCACAACCGCCAGGTGATTATCCGACTCTGCGATGCGACCACGGAGTGTCTTGGCGAAACTGCGCGGCGCCTCGTTGATCTCCTTGGCCAAGAAGTGGCGGTGTTCGCCACGGTCGATGTCGCGAGTGGTGACCTCGGCGGTCAACAGGTTGTGCGTACCGAGCGTGAGCCTGGTGCCGTCGTAGGCCACGAGCGACACGCCCGCCTCCTCGCCCGCCTGGTCGGCATTGAGCACCATGACCTGACCACGACTCGACGGTCGATCGGGGTGGGCCAACGATTCACCATCCATGCGCACGTAGCGCTGCGTTTCTTCCACCACGCCGTACGGCTCGCTCGCAACGACGAAACGGTTTGCCGCCAACCCGACGCACAAACCTTGCCCGCTGCCCTTCAACGCGAGCAACAAGTGCTCGGGCGCGTCGGCCGAGGCTGCCGCAATCGCGACCGAACCTTCGAACGCGGCGACGGTCTCGCGGAATGCATCCGCCAACGCCCCACCGTCGGCGAGCCGGCGCGACACCAGCGCGGGGATGACCTTGGCATCGGTGGTGATCGGTTGCGCCAAACGCAGTTCGTGACGGGCGCGCAGATCGGCATGATTGTCGACATCGCCGTTCAACGCAGCAACGAGATACGCGGCGTCGGCACCTGACTCGAGTTCTTCACTGTTCACCGGGTGGGCGTTGGGCTCGGAGATGATGCCGACACTCGCCCATCGCGTGTGCCCGAGCACCGCGATACGTGCTGCGGGCTGACTTACTGCGAGACGTAGCAAGTCGTCGGCAACCATCGCCGCGCGCATCACCCGTGTGTTGTCCCCTAGTTCGCCGATTTCGGCGGCCGCCTTGTAGACGAACGACCAGGCATTGCGCGTGATGCGCACCGAACCCGACGTGAACAAACTGTCGTCGTGGCGTGCGCCAAGCAGGCTGGCGACGCGCGGATCTTCGCGGCGCAGACCATGGTTCCACACCATTACGTGCACGCCCGCAGAGTCACGACCACGCACTTCGAGTCGGTCGAGTGCCGAGAGCGCCTGCTGGATCGAGAGGTACGCGCTCAGCGCCGAGCGACTCGCCCCAGCGCCCGCCAACCCATCGACCGCTGCTGCGGTGCGAATACGGTCCTTGCGCAGTGACCACGCTGCGTCACGCAGATTCGTGAGCACGTTGGCGGTGCGTTCGAGTGCAGCAGCAGACGAGCCGGCCATGCGTTCGAGACCGCGGTCGGCCTCCAACAGCCACGAATCAAGTTGGTCGAGACGCACGAGCAGTGCCGAGATGAACTCGCGATTGCCGGCCATCAACCACATCCCTGCGTCGCCGCGCAACGTCGCGTCGACATTCGTCATAGAAGTTGCGAATTCGCGCAGACGTTCATCCGCGGGCAATGCCGAGTTACCAGCGGGAAGACCCGCCAAGACCGCATCGATTGCAGCCAGGAGGTCGGCGGCGACCGGCGTCGTGCGAGTTTCGGGTCGCGACAACACCGCGATGATGCCGCACATACCGTCAAGGCTACCTATCGCACGAGGCAGCAGATTCGCAGACGCGAGCTGTGTTGCGCCTCAGGAGCGCATTGTGACGAGTTGTGCGAGACGATCCGCGACGGCTTCGGCGACTATCAACGTTGGTGCCTCCACCATGATGCGCACGAGTGGCTCGGTACCCGATGCACGCACGACGATTCTTCCGTCATCGCCGAGTGCAGCGCGCTCACGCGCGAGATCTTCGCCGAGCAACGCCTCGACATCGGTCGGCTTCGTCGTCACGCGCACATTGCGCAACAACTGCGGCATGCGCTGTATCACGTTCGCCGCCAGCTCGGCCAGCGTCTTGCCACTCTCTCGCACGATGCGGAGTAGATGGAGTGCAGCCAAGATGCCGTCACCCGTTGTCGCGTCCGACGAGTGAATGATGTGACCGCTCTGTTCGCCGCCGAGCACGAAACCACCTTCGTCCATCGCGGCCAGCACCGCGCGGTCACCCACGTCGGTGGTCACTACGGAGATGCCATGTTGCTGCATCGCACGATGAAAGCCGAGGTTCGTCATGCTGGTCACCACCACGGTGTCGTGTCGCAGTCGTCGGCGTGCACGCAGGTCGAGGGCCATCAGCGCGATCAGCCTGTCGCCGTCGACGACGTTGCCCAGCTCGTCGACGGCAATGACCCGATCACCGTCACCATCGAAGGCCAAACCAATCTCCCCGTGTTGCGTACACGCTGCAGCGAGCGACTCTGGGTGCACCGCACCACAACCGTCGTTGATGTTGCGGCCGTTCGGTGCCGCGTGATGAATGGTGGCGCGCAACCCCAGCGCTGTCATGATTGGAGCAATCACGTGACTCGTCGCCCCGTTGGCGGCGTCAATCTGCACCGCCATGCCGCTCCGTGCGCCCGCATCAGATGCATCGGCAAACACTTGCTTAATCGCTGCTATGTACTGCCGTGCACAACTGTCGTCGTTCATTACCGAGGCACCATCACTCATTACCGAGGTACCACCGGTGGCTTCGCTACTTTCCTGCCACAACGCTTCAATGCGCTGCTGTTCGTGGTCGGTGAGTTTGCGACCGCCCGGTGCAAACACCTTCACGCCGTTGTCATGCCACGAATTGTGCGAAGCGGTGATGGCAACGCCCACACAGCCGCGCTCGGCTGCAGTCCGGGCAATTGCCGGTGTCGGCACGACACCCGCGCTCGTCACGCTGGTGCCCTGCGATTGCGCCCCCTGCGCAAAGGCGCGGGTCCAACCTGCGCCACTCTCGCGTCCGTCGTTGCCGATCACCATCGCATGATGCGGCCACACCCGCGCAACCGCTGCGCCTAGTCGGGCGACCTGCGTCTCATCAATATCGACGCCTACACGGCCGCGCACGCCGTCTGTGCCGAAGCGCAACATCTCAGTTACTAGTTTGCCCGTCGCTCGGGTGCATGTGCGCACACCACGCTGCATGGATGCGCACCGAGCGGTGCGACAGCACGCCGATTAGCGCTTGGTGTACTGCGGCGCCTTACGCGCCTTCTTCAAGCCGTACTTCTTGCTTTCCTTACGGCGAGCATCGCGAGCCAAGAGTCCTGCTCGCTTCAACGCCGGTCGATGTGCGGGATCGAGCGCCACGAGCGAGCGCGCAACGGCGAGACGCATCGCACCCGACTGACCGGCGGGTCCACCACCGGCGATGTCGACATCAACGTCGTAGGTCTTCAACGTGTCGGTGATGCGCAAGGCCTCGGTCGCGTTGTTGCGGTGAATCGCCGTCGGGAAGTACTCCTCGAAAGCGCGACCATTGACGGTGACGCGACCCGAGCCGGCGCGCAGTCGCACGCGCGACACGGCGCTCTTGCGACGACCGGTGGTTTGTGTGAGTGGCTTGGTGGCCATTGCGGATTCCTCTCCTACGAAGGTGAACGAAACTAGCGAGCCTTGGCGTGGCTCATGTCGACGGGCTGTGGCTGCTG
>Ga0194121_10011550_pt1 | contig 10481 bp, 8 predicted proteins | sample TA2MahCa50mmetaG_FD_148609 | JGI IMG/M metagenome (GOLD analysis project Ga0194121, IMG submission 148609) | Freshwater microbial communities from Lake Tanganyika, Tanzania - TA2015020 Mahale Deep Cast 50m | ecosystem: Environmental > Aquatic > Freshwater > Lake | place: Tanzania: Lake...
ACAACGACTATCAGTGGGTCAGGTCCATTCCCTCTTTTATTCATGCAGAAATTGTTTGGCTTTAGCCCGGACCACCAATTTTATGGCTTGCTTACCTGGTTTAATCTAGCTTTACATCACCAGCTTGCCAGGAGAATTCTTACACGTATTAACTTGGGATACGTCGCACAGCATTTATTTGGTTTATTCTTCCTTACGCCATTCCTATTCTTTAGGCTAGAAACACACCCATTCTCGGTAGCAATCCAATGGCCAATTCTTTGGGCAATTCTTATTTTGTTGAAGAACCATACTCAACAAAGAGTGAAATTCATCGAAGTATTCAGTCTTGTGGTTTTAAGTTATTGTATTTTTATCAATTTATGGTTTATTGTAATTTGCACTTTAGTATATCAAATCACACAAATCAAGTTGCCACATCTTGTTACAAAGAAGAAGATTTTCACAATTTTGCCAATGACCTATCCGATAATTCTAGGAACTTTTTTTGCCTCTTTTCTAATCGATGGGCTTTTCCTATTAGGATCAGATTTTGCAGATGGAGTGAACAGAATTAAAACCACAGGTTGGAGTATATACAACTACAATTTATTGTCTCTAGTTAATCCGGACACTGGAATTAGAGATGACTGGTACTTCAAACCAGATGTCGGCAATGCAGAAGGCTGGAGTTACAATATGTCATCCTCAGAAGTTTCTTTTGGAATGACGTATGGTTCTTACGAGGGATTTTCTTATATTGGACTTGGGGCAATTGTTCTAGGGCTCATTGCTTTTTTCAGTTTTAGAAAGAGCGCGGTATACATTGTCAAGGCAAGAATCACAACATGGAGTTTTGCCTATACTATAATTCTATTTACCTATGCTGTAGCGCCCGTGCGGTTAACACTTGGCGGTATAGATGTTCGTATGGTTCCGAGTTATTTCATAAATCTATTACAACCTCTATTTCCATTTAGGTCATCGGGACGTCTTTTTGCTTTTTTTGCTTATTGTATTATTTTATTGTCAATTGTCGCAATAAGAAAAGCGTTTTGTGATCGAGCTTTCCTAGTACTGCTGTTGTGTTTAGGGATACAGCTAATGGATTTGTCGGCACCGCTAGTAGAAAGATACAGCTATTCAAAAGCACAAGTTCATCGGAATTTGGACTGGAGAAAAGATGTTCCAATCGAACTCAAGCTTATTGCTAAGGACAAAAGAGAACTAAGAATCTTTCCAGTAATAAACGCTTTACAGGGCTACGACCAATTAGCCTGGTGGGCTTGGAATCTTAAAATGAGCACTAATGGCATATATTCATCGCGCCCAAATGAATATCTCTTAAATTCAGTTTTAGAGGCGGATAAAGAGAGAATCTGTTCAAACAATATTGACGAATTTGCTGTCTATGCAATCCAAAAGAGCAAGTTCGGAACTGGTGAACTTACAGATTGCGACTTAACTATATTCAAAACCGCTAGCCATAAAGATTGGTTTTTTCTGACCAGACCAATTCAAGGAGCTGATTGAATTTAAGTGGTACAAAGATTTGTTTACTAATTAATGGAGTGACCTATAAGGCAAACACTTCGTCAAAATAGAACTTTTCATTTTTGGCGACTTGGGGCCAGAATTTGTCGCCTTTGGACTCCATTTCATCAACCCAATTCTTACTAATTATGAGAGTGGAAGATCTTCCCAAGAGCGCTGCCCAGAACGAGAAAGTACTAGGTGACGCGATCACATAACGATGTTGAGAAAGTGCAGAAAAAGTTTTCTTAAGAGAGGCCTCAGGAAACAATTTACCGTTCGGAAGAGACTTCAATAAGTTTTTGACAGTGCTTGATCCAGGTTCATCAGAAAAAATATTGATTTTTAAATTAGTGACATTCAAGAATTCGATCGAATTCATATAGAAAGAATGATCCATTATCGCCAAAGGATTCCAATTGGCAAAGTCTGTTCCACGAAAGTGAAGCGCGACGGATTCCGAATATTCAACATTCAAGCAGTTATATCGTAAAGGAACTACATCACCTGGGTGCATAAACCAATAGCTAAAAAAGCCCTCTCCGAGAATGTCTGGCGGAACAATAACATCTTCTTTGTTGAGTAGGTATTGTTCTATCTCGGAGAGTAGGGTTGAATCACTCTTTGAGAGAAATTCTTTGCGGTCAAGTCTAAAGCCCTTGTGGGTAATAAATCTATTCGTGCTAACAAATCGTACACTAGGTAATTTTAAGACTTTACTAGTCAAAGTAAATGGCAGTGATACGGGTACATCAAAGTGCTTAGATAATTGCAGCGCCATATTAACTGCGAACAATTGGTTTCCTAGTCCACCCCTGAGATTACAAGGAAGATAAATCTTACCGGTCATTAGCGCCAGAAGTTCCGATCGTCAATTATTAGTCGAATGTCGATAAAATTTCTCACTTTCGCAAGATTCCGAGGAAAAATTTTGTTCTTGTGGCTGGCAATCTGAATTGCTCCAAAGTTAACGTTTGGTTCGAATAAGTCATAACGTCCGTTTATGGCAGACTCCAATATTTCTAATGTAGCCAAATGTTTCAATCTATCTCTATGAGCAAAGGTAAGAATCTTATTTTTCATTTCTTCAGTGGTCATCATCCACGAAAAATGACATCCAAGAGGACTCCAGATACGACGCCCACCACCTCTCCAATGTGGCTGGACTTGATCTTTATAAAATTTCGAATGCGAAATTGAAGGACTATAAAAATCATATTTCGACATGTATAAATTTATGTAGAAAAGGAAATGCTTCAATGTGATCAAAAACGCTAGAGGTCTCTTGAAAGGCCACCACTTCATCCCAAACAATAACAACCTTAAACGTAAAGAATTACATATCACCTCATCGCCATCAACCGAAATGACGATATCTTTGTCAGCAGGCTCTTTGATGTAGTGAACGAAGTTAGACCTTGTTAGATATTCATTAAAGCGTAGAACCTCATCAGTGGGATCGCTATCAGACCAAATTTGTACGTCTTTTGAAATATCCATTCTAATATATTTTGCTGTAGGAAAATGTTCGCGAATGTGTGCATCAAAGAACACTTCAAAGTTGTACCCCTTCTTCTCTCCTGAGTGAGTTCGATTTGCTTCGGTAATCCAGAACTCGTCGCAAACATTTTCTAATTCATAAAGATTGAGAAGAACATATGGTAATTCATACCTCCCTGACACAATGGTCTTTAAGAATATTTTGGACATATCCGAAGAGTATCAGGTAAAATTAGGCTTGTGCATGTATTGCTGAAAAACAATATTTTAGAGGGCAAGTAATTGAACAAATTAACCAAGGAGTTTGGAGTTATGGACCGTATTTTGGGATACGTTCATTGGAGAAAGAAACAACTTTTTTATTTCGCAACAGTTTTGAATTCAAATTTGCAATGGCTCTTTTTTCGAATCGGGATACGGGGTCCAAATAGAGTTGACAAACGGGTAGTAATCTCACTTACTTCGTATCCAGAAAGATTTGAATATCTAAGAAGAACCCTTAAAACACTTATTACGCAATCAATATCGGCAAATGAAATTAGGGTTTACATAGAGGAAAAGGACTTCCATGAACTTAACGATGAATTATTTAGTTTAGAGAGATACGGTGTTGTGTTTTGCCCCACCATGTCAGGGTGGAGGGCTGCCACAAAACTCATTCCTGAGTTAATGAGATCGGATGTTCAAGAGAGTCTCATAATATATTTGGATGATGAGATAATTTATCCGTATAAACTAGTTCAGAATCTAACGGAAACTCTTCAACGCTATCCAGATTCTGACATCGTTTTTAATTGGGGTCAGATTATGCCTTTTTGGGATCCGTCAATTGGTCGAATACCCGAGTACTCAACGTGGCAATCTTCAAATACTGTGTCTGTGAATGACCGGCTAGTAGTACCGCTAGGAGTCGCAGGTGTTTTGGTAAAACGTTCCTCCATGCCGGTAGAGATGAACGATTTTAGGAATTTTCAGGAAGTTTCACAGTCAAATGATGACTTGTGGTTTTGGGCCCATTCTATTCTGTATGGCCTCAAGATACAGAAAAATATATTTGACTGCAGAACACCAGTTTATTGGACTGGTTCTCAGAAAAACGCCTTATGCCATACCAATATACTGCAGGGGGAAAATGATGCCATTTTGACCAAAATGCTTGAAGCTTTTCCAAGATTAAAATCTTTAATTACTAGAAATGAGTCGAAAGACTATTTCGATTTTTAATCTGTAGGTTACTCTCCGTCAATTTTTGGAATTACTGCTCCTTTAGACTGCGCGAATGGGAAAGCACTGTTTAGCTTTAGACCTAATCCACTAGCTAATTCCACCCGTAAGCTCGACATCTTTAGAACTTCACTTTTCCTTATCATTGAAGGAACCTTAATTCTAATTACAATTTATGAGACAAAATTCACTTGAATAAATTGATTGCCAAGTCTGCCAATCAGAGGATCTTTGATAGTCCAATGAGACATAGTAGAAGTCTAGCGCACTTTAAGGGACGAAAAGATTGTTATCATGTATCACCCGTAAATAATCGAGTGTAAATTCGGAATTTTTCAAAGTGAAGCTCATACGTTTAAGTCTTAAAAATTGCTTTATTTGGATAAAATAAATGTGTTATAGCAAATTGAAGCTTGGATGGTTTATGTTGAGCATAGATTAAGATACGGAGCCTCTTCCTTAGTCTTGCATCTTAGTCTTGTACTTTAGTCTTGAAAGATAATGCAAAAGAAATTCAGATTTGTAGCTTATGCCAACGCCATTTCCAGCGTAAAAATGATTGAGAGGAACTTCTTGAAAAAACAAAAAATTTCTCATATTTGATTGCGAGAAGTCTCTTAATGCGTCAGTTTCATTTGAATTATCCCCTAAAATAATGGAATGAGGGCTAAGATTATTATTAATAGTTTTGTACTCTGCCATTTCATAGTCAAAAGAATGATCGCTGTCGTTAATAAATATATCAATTTCAGATTTTATATCACGTAACGTCTCAAGGGAATCTTGAATAATTACCCGTCCAATTTCTCTGTGATGGTCTTTTAACAATTCGCCAGCTTTAGGGTTTATGTCTGTGCCCAAATATTCTCCCGAGAAGTTTTGTTGCAAATTTTTTCTCAGTGCTTCGCAAATAATTAAAGCACCCACTCCATTGTGAACGCCGGTTTCGATTACTAACCGAGGTTTAACTATGCGTATAAACGCATACCATCCAACTCGCCTTGCAATTTGCATACTGCTATCTCTTAATTCAGGATGAATCTCACGGAATGCCATGAGTCTATTAAATACGTCATGGTTTGTATCTATCTCGCGAAAATATCCCTGAATCTCTTCAACCGAAACATTTGTTATTTGAGATATGGTAAACGCCAAATCTCTTTTATTGCGCTCCGTTAAGTCGTAATAGTAATTACTAAATTCTGTTTTCTTATAGGACCATTGCTTGGCTAATTTGATTTTCTCTTTATACGGCCAAAGTGCTCGTTTTCTTCGTCCATAAATTCTAATTAGCTCACTAATGATTGGAGTTCGCTTAGCTAAGCTTTTCAAGTATTCCACAAAAGCCCTTCCTTTTTGATAATGAGTTGAATTGTCGTATTTTATATTAAGGGTTTTTGAGCGCAAGAGTGATACCACTATTGTTAACTAAAAGACTGGTGAACTTCCGTCTGATGTATTCAAAGGTTAGAGATAACTCAGTCACAAGTAGGCTATGCTTAAATCCTTAAGTCAGCTTCCATCACCTTAAGTGCATTGATTTGGGGGTATTAGGGACTTGTTTAATTTGATTTACAGTACGCTGGTCGCCGGCATTTATTTAAAAGGGAGTCACCCATGAATGTTGTATTTGCAACGCTGTTTAACTCTTTATATTTATTACAAGGTGTAGCTCTAGTCGAATCGCTTATAAAGAACTACCCAGAGAGTAAGATACTTATTTCATCACTTGATGATTTAACGTCAGCAACACTTTTCCAAAAATTCAAAAGATGTAAAAATGTCTTCATTGATAATGAATCAATAAGGGAAAACTATGAAAGACGATTGAGAAATTTGGAAAAGAGTAACGAAGTAATTTTCAGTTTAAAGCCAATATTAATCGAAGACGCCATGAAAAGTTTGCAAGGTGATATGTACTTCTATTGTGATGCAGATTTATACTTTTTTAATAGATTTAATTTCGATGCCATAAGCGAAGAAATTATCCTGACAGAGCACATTTTCAAATCCGAACTATTTGAACATGTAAAATACGGCCAATATAACGCAGGGTTTTTGGGTTTTTCTAAGTCACCATCTTCACTGGCTTGTTTGACTTGGTGGGCTAAGAAATGCAAGGAATCAACGGCAAATAATATAGAAAATGGTATAATGGGGGATCAAAAGTATTTAGAGAAGTTTTTCGAATTCACACCTTCTATAAGAGTCATTAAGTCTCCCACTATGAACCAAAGCGTCTGGATGCTTGATCAAAAATTAAATATTAGTCAAGGACCAATGATTGACGGAAACTTAGTAAGTAGCTTTCACTTCCATAGGTTGAAACCCTATAAAAGGGTTTTTAAAACAGGAATCAATCAATATGGAAAAGTTAAGGGCAGAAGAAAATTGTTCAAGGCAGTTTATCAGCCGTACCTAATCCAGTTAAGATCACACAAGGACATCATAAAAATGTTGGATCTATCAAGCCCAAGAATAAAGATAGCAGAATTGAAGCGCTTCGAGTGGAGCATAAATTAAGTGAGCCTAAATTACGAAATGTTTATTGTATTTGGAAAGAAGGGTAGGTTTGGTTCAATCTTTACAACTTTATTGAAAGATCTTTCATATGATGTATTCGAATTCAGTTCAGCAGAATTTGATGAAGCGCTCCATTTCCTGATCCTAATGCTAAAAAATCGTGTGCGTGTTTGCATTGTTTGGTGCCTGGGTAGCGGAAGTAGCGCAGACTTATTGAGCCAAGATCGGGAATATCAGTTACTAAGAAAATTGCACCAGTGTCTAGAAACTGAATATGCACAGTTTACTAATTCAGGACTAGTTTACCTCTCAACAGGGGGCAAAATGTATGGGGTAAATGTCGGCAGGGTTCACGAGGGGTCCGTAATTTTGCCTGTGGGAATATATGGCGAGCAAAAGAGGAAATGCGAGTTATTCTTAAAAGAGAACACTTTCCATTTTTTTCAAAACTCATTTGTTTTTCGGATTGCAAACGCTTACAGTATAAAGGCGTCATCTGATGTTCCTAATGGATTCGTGGAAAGATGCCTTTGGGCAATGCAGGAAGGCAAGAAACTTACATTCACGACTAACCCATTGTCTCGAAGACAGTATGGATCTCATGATGATTATGTAAGAATCATGTTAAAAATTATTCAGAGAACGTCAGTCAAGTCAGACCATAATTTGTTTAACATCGCACCGAATTTTACCTATGATCTCAAAGAGATCATTAGTATATTTGAATCTCACTTTGGGAAAACCCTTGAGGTGAGTGAATATGAACCACTGAATATGGCTGAGGATACCGTAGTACTCGAAAGCAGTGTTGATGAATATTGTGGGTTAAACTATAAATGGAAGACATTGAACGATAACTTGCAAGCATGATGAGTTGAATTTTTCTCGACATAAAGCGTTAAAATGACTATTGAGCGTAAATGAATTAAATTCTCAAAACGTAATCAAACCGAAAAAAAGATGGAAAAGCTATGGAGATGGCATTCATACTCATAGCTTTGTTTTTTTATCAAGATTTAATCTACGTTATCTGTAGTTTGGAGTATCAACACTAATCCAAACTTTCGAATTATTCATTGGCAATGATCAATAAGCGAACACAATATTCAGAAATAATAGATGGAAGAATCAAAGTAAAACGTCCACTTCAAGATATGCTTTAGCACCAAAAGAATCTTTGGGGGGGGTTTCTTTCATTTTAATTTACGATATACTCTTTCAAATATAAAATTTGTGTTTACACTGAGGATTATTGCAGCCTTTACGCTATACTTTTTGAATGTGTGGTATAAACGCGATTGTGAGCCTGGAGGACCGAAAGAGTCAGAGTAAGCAGTTTGGTTCTTTGGTCCATAGGGGTCCAGACCAAACATTCCAAATGTCCCGCGGCCAGTTGAGCATAGATTACTTCCGTTTGGCTGTAACAGGTGGCAAATCTGGGGATGCACCAGTTAGATCGAAGAATGGGCGATGGACGTGTTTCTTAAACGGGGAAATTTATAACTTCAGAGCCTTGTCGACACTACATTTGGGGGAAGTCCTCTCATCTGACACCAAGGTGCTCGTAGAAGGAATTTCGAAATTTGGATTGAAATTTTTAAATTTTGTCCATGGAATGTTCGCAGGCATTATTGTTGATGAATTTTCCAGCAAAGTATTTGTATTCCGAGATTTTTTTGGAGAAAAGCCTCTTTTTTACTCCTTTCAGGCTCATCAAGCATTGATTTCCTCCGAGTTTCAAGCATTGTCTGCGAAGCTTGAGGACAATCTAGAGCTGGACTTTGAGGCAGTCACTGATTACTTTCGATTTGGATACATTGAAGAGCCCAAAACAATTGACTCAAGAATTAAGGCGTTTCCAAAAGGATCTGTTGTCTCAATTGATTGCAAGAACAAAGCTATTTCTACAGAATTTATTTTAGAACCTTTAATGCCGCAGAACGTTTCGTTATCACATCTAATTAATGATGTTGTGAATGAGGTGGTGGCAAGTGATGTGAGCCAAGGATATTTACTAAGTGGTGGATTTGACTCGTCAACCTTGATAAAATTGTCGAAACACCGAAAAAATGAGGGAGATCAATCATTTACATTGCAGGGAGTAGGAGATTCCAATCAACAAGATGTCACCGCAGCAAGAAAGTTTGCGAGAAAATCAGGAATAAAGCATAATGTAATTCCTATTTCACAATCAGAGGTAATTAGCAGATTGCCTGAATTAGTCAATGCACTGGATCAACCACATGCAGACATGTCGTCATTTGGCTACTTTAAGTTATTTGAAGCAATAAAGGAATATAACTTGAAAGTTGCACAAGTGGGACATGGTGTTGACGAGATGTTTTGGGGTTATAAATGGTTTAATAACAAGGTCGTTGCGTCGCATAGTCTAACTCAAGAAAGATTCTTTTGGTCTACTCCCTCCGATCAGACTAATTTATTAGACTCACTTTGGAAGTTCTCAAGAAAAGAAGTAAATGGAAAATTGCACCCGTCAGATCCTTACCTCCTAACTTCCGATAGATATCAAAGGGCTAGAGCTGAAATCTGTCACAGTTACCTCAGCCATAATGGTCTAGGGCAGATAGATAGACTTGCTATGCACTACAGCGTGGAACCTCGAGCTGCCTTTGCAGATTTAAGACTTTACTTTTGGGCACAACAAAACTCCCAAGGCTCAAGTGATTTTGAAAAGCGAGCATTTAAATCTGCTGTGAGCAACTCATTACAAAAAAGGTTCTCAAACCGAAAGAAGAGAGGTTTTGATATCGGAATGATGCAGTTCGTGAATTCTATGGAGTTTGAAAACCTTTATCAAAGAAAAGTTATGAATTTCAAAGAATATAATATCCCACTCAACCCTGAACTAAAAGGAATGAGGTTAGGCGCGAGACAGAAGTATCGACTTCTTGTGTTATCACTTTGGCTAGAGGCAAAGTTATGAACAAGCGATCAATCAAGAATAGAAATGTACCAGTCTTGATTATTGGAAGAAATCGACCAAATCACCTTACTAGACTTCTTTACTCTGACGCACTGAAAGATTGTGCGAGCATATATATTTTTTTGGATGGTCCAGAAATTAAATCACATAACGGTAACGACGATAGTTCTTTAAGAGATACGCAACAAGTCGCAAGAGAATTTTTGGAAAAGCGTAAAGGAAAAATCCTAGTATCAAAAAATCATCTTGGTTGCTATCGAGGAGTAACAACGGGAATTGAGTGGTTTTTCTCTCATGAAGACGAGGGCGTGATTCTAGAAGATGATTTATTGCTGCACAAGGATGCCATTGCTACTGCAGGCAGAGCTTTGGATGAATTTCGCAATCAAAGATCAATAGCATCGATTTGCCTTTACCGAGTGGGCAATGCTGATGATTCATATGGTTTTACGATATCTGACTTCACTAGCAGTTGGGGTTGGGCAACATGGAGGAACCGATGGGCAGATTTTGATTATAGGGTTGAAGAGCGCTTGGTATTTCATCCTATTGTACTAATGAAGCATGGTGGTATACCTGGTTTTCGCCGTTGGTATGTTGTTGCTAGAAGATTAAGGAGAAAAGAACTTGACTCTTGGGCTTATCGCTGGATGTTTTCTGTTTGGCTGAAGAGGAAACATAACGCAGTTGTACCATTTAATTTAGTTGAGAATCATGGGTTTGGGGATTCCTCTACTCACACAAAAAAGGGCCAAAGTGTAAAAATAGAGGAAAACTT
>Ga0194121_10011553_pt1 | contig 10479 bp, 8 predicted proteins | sample TA2MahCa50mmetaG_FD_148609 | JGI IMG/M metagenome (GOLD analysis project Ga0194121, IMG submission 148609) | Freshwater microbial communities from Lake Tanganyika, Tanzania - TA2015020 Mahale Deep Cast 50m | ecosystem: Environmental > Aquatic > Freshwater > Lake | place: Tanzania: Lake...
CCGGCGAAGGCAGCCCGACGCTCGAGCAGCGGCGCAAGAAGCTGGACGAATGGCGCGCCACCACGCGCCGGCCGATCGACCGGCCCTTCATGATGACGATGTTCACGCGCGACCATGCCAGCACGATCGAGGAGCGCTTCATCGACCCGCTGGTGAACCAGGTCCTCGCACTCGACGATTCCTCGCCCAACGGCACCTATATCGACATGTGCGCCAACCTACCCGTGATCGATCCGGAGAAGATCACGGTGCCGACCCTGATCATGCGCGGCCAGTATGACGGCATTGCCGCTCTCGACGACCTGATGGCCTTCTTCAAGAAGCTGCCGAGCCCGGACAAGGCGCTGACGGTGATGCCGGCGGTCTCGCACGGCTCGTTCCGGCAGAAGAATTTCCTCGCCTCGTACCAGATCCTGCACGCCTTTTTCTCGCGGCCGGCGCTCGCGTTCCGCGAGTAGCGACGTACCGCGCGGTATCCGGTTGTGGCGCGAATCGCGCATGAAGGCCGTGCGTGAACATCCGATGATCATTCAGGAACTGCACACCCCGTTCCGCGTTGGTTGGCCCGAGGGGACATCAACCGACGAGGACACTCCAATGAAGCTGAGAACTTCGCTCCTTGCCGCCGCGGCGACGATCGCCATGGCCGCACCCGCCCTTGCCATTCCCGGCACGGCGCTGACCGACCTGCCGCTGCGCGCCGGCCCCGGGCCGATGCATCCCGTGATCGCCACGGTGGAGCGCAACGGCACGGTCGAGGTCGAAGGCTGCAACGAGGGCGGCCAGTGGTGCCAGGTCAGCGTCGCCGGCCGGCGCGGCTGGGTCTTCGGCTCGCAGCTCGCCGCGCAGCAGTCCGGCGGCCAGCGGGTGATCATCACCGAGCAGCGCCAGGCGCTCCAGGTCCCGGTCATCCAGTACCAGGAGCAGCGGGCGCTCGCTCCGGCGACCACGACCACCACGACGACCAGCACGCAGACCGGTAGCACCGGCGCTGCCGCAGGCGCCGGCACCGGCGTGATCGCCGGCGCGCTGCTCGGCGGCCCGATCGGTGCCGTGATCGGCGGCCTCGCCGGCCTCACCGCCGGCGCAATGGTCGACCCGCCGGGCGAGGTCCGCACCTACGTCACGACCAACAAGGTCGAGCCGGTGTTCCTGGAAGGCGAGGTCGTGGTCGGCGCCACCGTGCCGCAGAACGTCCGGGTCTACGAGATCCCGAACTACAAGGATCGCTACGCCTACATCAACGGGCGCACGGTCCTGGTCGAGCCGGGCTCGAACAAGATCGTCTACGTCTACCGCTAAGCGCGGATGAGACCGGGGACGGCCGCCGGTAGCCTCCGGCGGCCGTTCTCACTTCCGCCAGAGGCGATCGGAAGCGATCGCCGCCCCTTCGGCCAGCGCTTCGAGCTTGGCATAAACCACGTCGGGATCGACCCGGCCGACACCGGCGAAGGTCGAAAAGCCGCAATCCGTGCCGGCCAGCACGCGCTCGCGCCCGACGATCTCGGCGAAGCGGCCGATGCGCTCGGCCACCAGCTTCGGGTGCTCGACATAGTTGGTGCAGGAGTCGAGCAGGCCCGGCATCAGCACCTTGTCGTCGGGCAGCTTGTGCTCCTTGAACACAGCCCATTCATGCGCATGGCGCGGATTGGCCGCCTCGAAGGAGAGCGCCTGGGCACGCGCCTTCAGCACCGTCGGCAGGATGCGATCGAGATCGATGTCGCAGTGATGCGGCCCCTCGTAGTTCCCCCAGCACACATGCAGGCGCACCGATGAGGGTGGGATGTTGCGGAGCGCGTGGTTGAGCGCCTCGACATGTGCCGCCGCACGCTTGAGGAAAGTGCCTTCGTCGGCCGACTTGAACATCATGTGGCGGCCGACGCCGAGATCCGGCGAGTCGATCTGCAGCACGAGGCCGGCCTTGTGGATCTCCTCGTACTCGACCTGCATCGCGTCCGCGAGCGCGGCGAGATAGGCGTCGTCGCTCGGGTAGTAGTCGTTCGGCTGGAACATGGCGATGACGCCGGGCGAAGCGGCGTTCATGAAGCCTTCGACGACACCAGCACCGCTGAGCGCCTTCTTGAAGTTGGCGACGTCATCGCGCACCGGCTCGAGATCCTTGACCTTGATCGGTCCGGTGCAGCGCGGCCGGCGATAGCTCGGCCCTCCCCCCTTGCTGGCGCGCTCGCGATAGCCAGGAAAGGCCTCGAGATCGGCCGGGATGGTGCGCGGGCTGTCGCCCTCGAAGCCGGTCAGCCGGTCCTTGATGTAGGTTGCGTAGCTGATCTTGCTCATCTCGCCGTCGCTGACCACGTCGACGCGCGACGACGCCTGGCGCTTCACGACCTCGCCGACAGCCTCGGCGATGGTCTTCTTGTAGGCGGCGTCCTCGGTGCGCGTCCCCGCTTCCTTGCCGAAGACGAGGTCGCAGACCGCCTGGCTGCGCGGCAGGCTGCCGACATGGGTGGTGAGGATGCGGTCGGTCGAGAGCTTCATGGCTCTAGCCTACGGTTGGCCGAACTTAGGGTCCAATAAATGTGAAGGCGGGGCTGTTGTCCGGCGGAGTGCGCCCTGACAGACTACCCCCGAGGAGCGGCGCCCGCCGCGGCACGAACAAGGTTATATCGCCACCACCGTCACACCACCGACAGGAGAGCACCATGGCCGAGGGTCTTGGGATTACGCGCACGCTTGCAGCGAGCCTGCTGGGAGCGACCATCCTGTCGGCGCCGGCATTGGCGCAGCAGAAGACCCTGATCGTGGTACCGCACGCCGAGCCCAAGGTGTTCGACCCGCACCAGTCCGGCGTCAACATCACGACGATGCATTCGGCGATGATCTACGACCAGCTCTTCGGCTGGGACGAGAAGATGACGGCGCAGCCGCAGGCGGCCGAGGGCGTCACCGTCTCGGCGGACAAGCTCACCTACACCTTCAAGCTCCGGCCGGGACAGACCTTCCATGACGGCACGGCGGTCACGACCAAGGACGTGATCGCGACGCTGAACCGCATGCTGAAGCGCGACACGCAGATTGCCAAGCTGGCGGAAGCCATCGCCGCCATCGAGCGCGTCGACGATGCGACCTTCACCGTCAAGCTGAAGGAGCCTTTCGGCTTCGTCACGCATCTGATTGGCGGCTCGAACAACGTTGCCGGCGGCATCATGCGCGAGAAGGAGGCGATGACCGACCCCTTCACACCGATCAACGAGTATATCGGCTCCGGTCCGTACAAATTCAGCCGCGCCGACTGGGCACCGGGCTCGAAGGTCGTCTATCTGAAGCACGACGCCTACAAGCCGCGCTCCGAACCGGCTTCGGCGATGTCCGGCGGCAAGGTCGCGAAGATCGACCGCGTCGAGTGGCGGATCATCCCGGATTCCTCGGTCGCCATGGCGGCGCTGCGCGCCGGAGAGATCGACTTCCTCGACGCGCCGCCGATCGACCTGGTCAACACGGTCGCCAGCAACCCGGACATCGTCGTCGGCGAGGTCTGGCCGATCGAGAACCAGGGCGTGTTCCGGATGAACCAGATCCATCCGCCCTTCAACAACCTGAAGGCCCGCCTCGCCGTTGCCAATGCGGTGAGCCAGATCGACTACATGACCGCGGGCATCGGCGACAAGCGCTACTGGCGCGAATGCTACGCCTACTGGCTCTGCAACCCGCCGAACGGCACCGAGGCCGGTTCCGATGCCTACCGCAAGCCGGATCTCGACAAGGCGCGCCAGCTCGTCAAGGAATCCGGCGTCGCCGACGTGCCGATCGTCATCATCGGCGGCAGCGACATCCCGATGTACAACGCGTGGAGCCTGCTGACCGCGGAGACGCTGAAGAAGATCGGCTTCACCAAGATCGATCTGCAGCTTTCCGACTGGGGCAGCGTCGCCGCCCGCCGCGCCAAGAAGGATCCGCCGACGCAGGGTGGCTGGAACATGTTCCACACCTCGGCCAACGGCGCGCAGCTCACCAGCCCGATGACCAGCCCGTCGACCATCATGACCTGCGACGGCCGCAACTTCGTCGGCTGGCCCTGCGACGAGGTGGTCGAGAAGATGCGCGACCAGTACATCAAGGAAACCGACCCGAAGAAGCAGGCGGAGCTGGTGGAAGCCATGCACAAGCGGCTGTGGGAAGTGATCCCCTATGTGCCGCTCGGCCAGTTCAAGCAGCCCTTCCTGTGGCGGAAGAACGTCTCCGGCGTGCTCCGGGCCAACACGCTGGTGTTCTGGAACATCACGAAGAGCTGACGCCCCCCGTGAAAGGCTACGAGACGCTCGGCATCGCCGCCGGGCATGCCCGGATCCGCGCCTTCGTTCGAGGCGCGGGTCCGACGGTGGTGATGCTCTCCGGCATGGGACGTCCGCCGAGCGATCTCGAGGCCTTCGGCAAGGCCGTCGCCGATTCCGGCTACAAGGTCGCGATCTGCGAATATCGCGGTGTCGGCGAGAGCACGGGACCGCTCGACGGCATCACCTTTCACGACCTGGCGAAGGACGTCATTGCCGTCATCGACAAGGTCGGCGGCGCGCCGGTGGCGCTGATCGGCCATGCGTTCGGCAACCGCATCGCTCGCACACTCGCCGCCGACCGGCCGGATCTCGTGTCCTGCGTGGTGATGCTGGGAGCCAGCGGCAAGGTGCAGCCCTCTCCCGAGATCGCCGCTGCGATCAGGATCGCGCAGTCGATGCACCTGCCGCGGAAGGACCGCGAAGCCGCGGTCCGGCTCGCCTGGGTCGGTCCCGGCCGCGATCCCTCCGGCTGGCTCGACGAGAACTGGTCGCAACCCTTCATCAAGGGCGCGATGGCCGCGGCCGAGAGAACGCCGCTCAGCGAATTCTGGACCGCGGGCAAGGCGCCGATCCTGATCGTCCAGGGCCTGGCCGACGTCTCGGCCCCGCCGGCAAACGGCCGTTCGCTCAAGGAAGAGGTCGGCGACCGCGCTACGCTGGTCGAGCTTGAGGGTGTCGGCCACTCGATGGCAGTCGAGGCACCGGACGAATGCGCCAAGCCCGTACTCGACTATCTGGCGAAGCGCGTGAGGCGCTAGAGAATCCTGGGGTTCGTCACGGCACGACGGACCGGCGGCCGCTGCGCTCGGTCAGGATGCGGTCGAAGCGCGTCAGCTGCGCCATCACCCGGCCGTAGACGCTTTCGGGAGGAAAACTCCCATCGGCGTCGGGCGTTCCGGCGGGAAGACCGGTGAACAGCTCGACCGCGTCGTCGATCGTGGCGGCGCTCCAGACATGGAACCGGCCCGCCGCCACCGCCTCTTCGATCGGCGGGCGAACCGCCAGATTGATCTCGTTCGCCGCCGGGATCAGCGCGCCTTGCGTGCCGGTGAGCCCGCGCTCGCTGCAAGTGCGGAAGAAGCCTTCAACCTTGTGATGCGCACCGCCGATCGCCTGCGTCTCGCCCTGCTGGTTGGCCGAGCCGGTGATCGCGATGTCCTGCCTCAAGGGAACGCCCGACAGCGATGACAGGATCGCCAGAAGCTCCGCCAGCGAGGCGCTGTCTCCTTCGACCCCGCCATAGCTCTGCTCGAAGGTGATCGAAGCGGAGAAGGACAAGGGAAAGCGGCGCGCGAAAAGGCCGTTGAGGAAGCCCGAGATTACATAGACGCCCTTCTGCTGGATCGGGCCTGCCATTTCGACCATGCGCTCGATGTTGACGACGCCGAGCTCGCCGACGAAGGTGCGCGCGGTCACGCGCGAAGGCTGGCCAAAGCTGTGGTCGCCGGAATCACTGACGACGAGCGCGTTGATCTGGCCGACCTTGCGGCCGTCGGTCTCGATCAGGATCGTGCCGCGTCGGATCAGCTCCTGGCTGCGATCTTCCGTATGGGCGTTGCGTTCGCGCCGGGCATTGAGCGCCGTGTCGACATCGGCCGCGGTGATCGTCGTATCCTTGCGCTGGCGCGCGAAGGCGGCCGCTTCCGAGACGACATCCTCGATCTGCTCGAAGCGCGCCGAGAGCTTGCCGCGATGCTGCGCCCATCTCGCCGACTGGCCGAGCAGGTAGCCGATCGCGCCGTCGTCGCAACGCGAACCGCCCAGCCGCCGGGCCGCTTCCTGAATGATCCCAGCGACCGCCGCGAGATTGCCGGGACTCGCTTCCATATCGACGTCGATGTCGGCTTTGACCTTGAAGTAGCTCTGGAAGTCGACGTCCGCGGCGAAGAAGGTGTAGTACCACCGGTGCGAGCCCACCAGCACGACCTTGACGTCGAGAGGGATCGGCTTCGCCTTGAGTCCGCCGACCAGGGGCGGACTGCCCGAGCGGTACAGCTCCTCGATGCGGATCTCGCGGTCGCGGAGCGCCGCCTTGAGGAACTCCCAGACCCGCGGCTGCGCCGCCAGGGCCTCGGCACGCAGCACCAGGATGCCGCCATTGGCCCGGTGCAGCGCGCCGGCGCGGATCATGGTGAAGTCGGTCTCGAGCACGCCGCCGACCGACCGGTACTGGATCGTGCCGAACAGGTTCTCGTAGGTCGGGTTCGGTTCGAGCACGACATCCGGATGCGGGTCGCTGCCGTGATCGGCCAGCAGGTTGACGGCGTAGCGCTCGACGAAGGCGATGCGCTTCGGCGCACTCTCCGGCCCGTCCCCGGCCACGCGGCCGAACAGGTCGGCGAGATCGGCGCGCATCTCGGTCAGCCACCGCCCGAGACCCGGATGGCCGCCGAACTCGGCGACGACGGCGGCGACCAGCGCGTCGGTCGCCCGCTCGACGGTCTCGCGGCGTACATTGGCCATCGCCTCGCCGATCTCGGCTTCCGTCGCCCGCGCCCGGGCCGAGAAGTCGGCGAGCGCCGGCTGGATCTTCGTCCAGGCCGCCTCCAGCCTGGCGCGTTCCTTGTCGTCGAGCGCCTCATAGGCCCGCGGCTTCCCCTCGGCGTCGCGAAGCAGGAGCGCGAGCCCCTGCTCGGAGCGCGTGAGTTCGACGCCGTCGGCTTCCGCCAGCTTCTGCAGCGCCGCAAAGGAGTCGGCCATGCTGGCGCGAAGCGCTTCGCCGGCCTGCCCGAGCGCCTGAGAGTACTCGGGCGAGCCGAAGGCCTTTTTCAAGGCCGCCTCGATCGCCGGCACCAGGGCAGCGACGCGATCGCGAAAGCGCCGGCCGACGCCGGCCGGAAGCCGGCAGGGCCGCGGCCACTCCGGTCGCTTGAAGTTGTTGAGGTAGATCCAGTCTGGCGGCGGCGGCAGGCGCGTCACATAGGCGCGGAGATAGTCCATCGTCGCCGTCATCCGGCCGCTGCGGTTCTCGCCGAGCACGAAGACGTTGAAGCCGAGATCGGGAATGGCGAGCCCGAATTCGAGCGCCTGGCGCGCACGCCGGTGCGAGGTGAGCGCGAAAACCGGCGGCTCTCCGCCGACCGGCACGGCCGTCGTCGCGGGAACGGCGAACCGCGGCAGGCCGATCTCGCCGGCCGCGAGGGATTTTGCGGGCATCGTTGAATCCTAGGCGATCGGCCGACGCTCAGCCCTTCGTCACATGCACGCCCGGCACGCGGCCGCCATTCCACTTGCCGCCGAGCGCGCGCTCGATCTGGGCCGCGAGCTGAAGGAGCTGCCCGTCATTGGCCTGGCGGGAGAGCGCCTGGATGCCAAGCGGAAGACCGTTGTCATGCGCCGCCATCGGCAGCGAGATGCCGGGGATGCCGGCGAGGTTACCTAAGGGCGTGTAGGCGTAGAGACCCCAGAGCTTGCGGAACCAGTCGCGCGGCTTGTCCGTGCTGTTCATGGTGATGAAGTCCATGGTGCCGAGCTTGTGCGTGGTCTGCGTCGAGATCGGCGTCAGGATGACATCCCATTCCTCGAAGAAATCGCCGAAGGCACGCGACGTCGTATTGAACACCGCCTGCATGTCGGAGCGCGCCGAGTAGGGCAGGTTGATCCCCTCCTCCCAGATCTTGACGTTCATTGGCTCGATCATGTCGGCGGTCGGCCGGTTGAGGCCCTTCGCCTTGGTCTTGCTCTCGAGGTTCATCGCGATGTTGGTGATGTAGCAGGTCGTCTGCGCGTCGTAGGCGGCGCGAAAATCGATCGGCGGCGTCTTCCATTCGACGTGATGGCCGAGCCCTTGCAGGAACTTGGCCGCGCGCTCGAGCTCGGAGGCGATATGTGGGGTCGAACGGTAATCGCCCCACTCATGACTGACCGCAATCTTGAGCTTCGGCGGGTCCTTCTTGATCATGTCGGTATAACGGCCTTCCGGCGTCCAGAAGGGCATGAACTCGCCCGGCGCCGGTCCGCGGCACGCATCGAAGAACGCGGCGTGGTCGCGCACGGTGCGGCTGTGGCAGCCCTGCACCGAGACGACGGCCATCAGGTCGGAGCCTTCCGGATAGGCCGAAAACACGCCGCGCGAAGGCTTCAGGCCGAGATTGCCGTTGATGCCGGCGGGGATGCGGATCGAGCCGCCGCCGTCGCTCGCATGGGAGAGCGGGATCACGCCGGCGGCGATGATCGCGCCGGTACCGGCCGAGGAGCCGCCGGTCGTGTAGCTCATGTCCCACGGGTTGCGCGAGACATACACCTTCGGATTCTCGACCGAGCCGCAGACGCCGAATTCCGGCGTCGTCGTGCGGCCCATGATGTTGAGGCCGGCCTTGCGGATCTTGGTGGTGAGGAAGCTGTCGGACTTGGCGACGTTGCCCTGCATGAGCTGGGCGCCCATCTCCTGCTTGCGGCCTTTCAGCGTCGGGCCGAGATCCTTCATCAGGTAGGGCATGCCGGCGAAGGGACCGGAGAGATTGGCGCCGTCCTTGGCCGGATCCTTGACGACGTCGTCGAAGACCTCGACGACCGCGTGGATCCGCGGATTGACCATCTCGACGCCCGCGGCGACCTGCTCCGCGAGGTCGCGCGGCGTGACCTCCTTCTTCCTCACCAGCTCGGCGAGACCGACGGCATCGTATGTCACCCAATTGTCCCAGCTCATCACCGTCGTCATGGTCTCTCTCCTGCTGCGAGTCGCGGAGACTCTAGATGGATTTCAGGCACTTGGCCGAGGAGGAATGTCGCAAATCTTAGAGGAATGTCCTTCAAAATCGGCCAATGTCTTTTGCGCTCCGATGGCCCGTCGTGCCAACCTAGCATTCATGGCGAAGGTTCTGGTCATCGACGAAGATGGCGCCATCCGCATGATGCTGGGCGCGATGCTCAAGCGTGCGGGCCACGAGTCAAAGCTCTACGCCAATGGCAGGCTGGCCCTGGCCAGCATCGATCAGGGCGAAGCCTTCGACCTTGTGGTGACCGATATCCTGATGCCAGAGATGGATGGCATCGAAGTCATCACCGCGCTGCGCAGCCGCGGCTGCGCGCCGTTGATCCTCGCCATCTCCGGCGCGGACTCACGCGTCGACCTGCTCAAGGCCGCGACCAATCTCGGTGCCCAGGGCGCGCTGCAGAAGCCCTTCACCGACGACGTGTTCCTAGGATTGGTCGAGGACCTGCTGCGGCGCTACGTCGCCGCCATCACCTAGCGGGGGCCTTGGCATAGAGCGCGGCGTGGAAGAGCGTGTTGAGCTCGCCCCAGCCGCCGGCAACGAGGCGATCGGCTGACGATCGCCTCGAGAGCCTTAAGTCAGCGCTGGCCGATCTGCGCGTTCTTCGCCAGGGTCTCGGCCATCTGCAGGTGATGGCGGACGGTCGGCAGGGTCTCGGTGGCGAAGGCCTTGAGCTCGGCATCCTGGCCGGATCGGATCTGCTCTTCCATCAGCTGCACCGTCTTCTTGTGCGCCTCGACCATGGTCGCGATGTAGGTGCGATCGAAATCGGCGGTGCGCGTTGCCTGAAGATCGTCGACCATCTTCTTGTGCTCGGCGCCGAGCGATCCCGGGACCGAGACGTTCTTGGCCTTGGCGATCGTTGCCAGCTTCTCGCCGGACCTGCCGTGGTCCTCGATCATCTTCTTGCCGAAATCCTTGACCGCCTGGTTCGTCGCCTTCTTCTCCGCGGTCTTGCCGGCCTCGACCTCGGCCATGCCGCCGCTCACCGCGACATTGACGAATTTGAGATCCTGCGCGCTCAGCGTCGCCGGCTGGGCGCTGGCGGCCGGCGGGCGGGCCGGGCTGCCGGTCGTCGACTGGGCAAGAGCCGGCAACGAGACGGTGGTGCAAAGAAGGGCCGCAAGGGCGATGAGGCGCATGTCGTTCTCCGTGTGAGGCAGTGTGTGAAATCGCATCCAACTTTGACCCCACCCAGAATTAAAGCATCTCGTTGATTGTATTTGTAAAATCAGTCTTTTCGTGGGGTCGCAATTGGACGCGAAAAGTGGCCCCCTAAATTCCCGTTTCCTAAAATAATATCAATGCTGTAAGGGACTTCCGGGGTGGGGTCAATATTGGACGCGATTTCACATCTGGGCGCGCGCTGGCGCCGCCGTGGCCTCCGTCACACCCGGTTCCAGCCCATTATTTCCGTCCATGCTCTACCTCCGTCTTTACGATCGGTAGCGCAGTGCGCTGTCTCAGGAAAC
>Ga0194121_10011554_pt1 | contig 10479 bp, 8 predicted proteins | sample TA2MahCa50mmetaG_FD_148609 | JGI IMG/M metagenome (GOLD analysis project Ga0194121, IMG submission 148609) | Freshwater microbial communities from Lake Tanganyika, Tanzania - TA2015020 Mahale Deep Cast 50m | ecosystem: Environmental > Aquatic > Freshwater > Lake | place: Tanzania: Lake...
TGGAGCGGCGTAAGCGCATTGTCGCGCATGGCGCTAAACTCATCACGACGGACGCGCTCAAAGGCTATGACGAAGCCCTGCGCGAGGTGCACCGCCTGGCAGAGCGGGAATCCGAACAGTATTTTTTTGCCGATCAGTACAGTAACCCGAGCAACTGGCAGGCCCACTATCACGGCACCGCGGTCGAAATTCTTGAACAAACCGGTGGGAAGCTCACGCATTTTGTCGGGGGGATTGGTACGGGCGGTGCGATTACGGGTATTGGCCGACGCCTCAAGGAATACAACCCCGATATTCAAGTCATTGCCATCATCCCTGAAGAATTCCCCGGTGTTGAGGGGTTGAAACCGCTCGGCACTCCGGATGCCATTGTGCCGGCAATTCTCGACCAGAGTGTCATTGACATGCGGGTCGATGTGACGGTGGAAGCCGCCTACGACATGTGCTGGCGCCTGGCCGGGGCTGGCTTTTTTGTGGGGCAGTCATCGGGGGCGTATATGCAGGGGGTACACACCGTCGCGAAAACGCTGCAGTCTGGTCATATTGTGACGCTGTTCAACGATCTGGGCGAGCGTTATGCTAGCACCCACCTCTGGGAGCGCTAGACGTAGGGTAGGCAGACGGTGCTGTGTCACGCACAGCCGCCGTCGTGTCACGACGGGATATAACCGCAGCGAGTACAACGGGTTTTATTGCCGGTGGTCCATACCGTGCGGCCATGACACCATGCGCATGGCGGGGCCTCCTGCAGTGCAGGGGCAACAGGTGGCCGTCTGGTTGCGAGCCTGGCAATGACCTGCTCAGGGGTGAGACGTTCTGGAGTCGCTCGCATCCTGCTCTCCTGGAGTTCTGTGTCGTTGCCCACCGCTGCCCTGCCCCTGCTTATAGCATAGACATTGGCCTCGACGCCAGGTGAAAAGCTATTGACACGGCCCCAGGGGTATTTTAGGGTACAACGTGACATCTTCAGCGCTTACCAACGATAGTATATGCATACCAAGACTCGCGTTAACGTTATGGTCTAGCAAAGAAAGGCAGCACGATGAGTTACGATCGCGCAGCAGTGCGGGCAGTGCTCGATCAGGTCCGGGCCGAGGGACGTACCGCCCTTACAGCACCTGAAGGGAAACAGGTGTGCGAAGCGTATGGCATTGCCGTACCGCAAGAAGGGCTGGCGACATCAGCCGTCGAAGCCGCACGCCTGGCGCAGGAGATTGGCTATCCCGTCGTGCTCAAGATCGTCTCGACCGACATTTTGCACAAGACCGACGCGGGGGGAGTCCTCACGGGCTTGAGCAGTGCTGCAGAGGTAGAGCAGGGGTATACCAGGATTCTCAGCAATGCCAGGGCATACAACGCCGACGCGCGCATCCTGGGAGTGCAGGTGCAGCAGATGCTGCCCGCGGCCCAGGAAGTCATCATTGGGGCAACCACGGATCCGAGCTTTGGCAAACTGGTGGCGTTCGGGCTGGGCGGCGTGCTGGTAGAAGTGATGCAGGACATCACCTTCCGTCTGGCGCCAGCCAATCATGACGAAGCAGTGTCCATGCTCGATGACATCGCTGGCGCCGCAGTGTTGAAGGGAGTGCGCGGGGCCGCAGGGGTGGACCGTGAGGCCCTGGGCTCACTTATTGAGCACGTTTCCCAGCTGGTGCACGACTTCCCGGAAATCAGTGAGATGGATCTCAACCCGGTGTTTGCCAGTCCCACCAGCGCTACGGCGGTGGATGTGCGCGTGGTGCTCGATTTTGCCCCAGCACCCCAGCGCTATCGGCCCTCACAGACAGACATCCTGCAGGCCATGCGGCGTATCATGCAACCAGATGCTGTGGCCGTAATTGGCGCCACGCCAGAAGACGGCAAGATTGGTAACTCGGTGATGAAGAACCTCATCAACGGGGGTTACCAGGGCGCGATTTATCCCATCCACCCACGGGCGGAGTCCATTTTAGGACGGCAGTGTTACAAGAGCGTGCTGGAAGTGCCAGGCAACGTGGATATCGCCATTTTCTGTATCCCGGCACGTTTTGTGGCGCAAGTACTGGCCGAAGTTGGGCAGAAAAACATCCCTGGGGCGATCCTCATTCCTTCCGGGTTTGCCGAAGTCGGGGAAGAGGCCCTGCAACAGGAAGTTGTGCAGGTGGCCCGGGAATACAATGTGCGCCTGATGGGCCCGAATATCTATGGTTTTTACTATACACACAAAAACCTCTGTGCCACCTTCTGCACGCCGTACGACGAAAAAGGCCAGGTAGCGCTGTCTTCCCAGAGCGGCGGCGTAGGTATGGCGATCATTGGTTTCAGCCGCTCAGCAAAAATGGGGGTCTCCGCGATTGTCGGGCTGGGCAACAAGTCTGACATTGACGAGGATGACCTGCTCACCTTCTTCGAGCAAGATCCCAACACGCAGGTGGTGGCCATGCACGTGGAAGATCTGAAAGATGGTCGCTCGTTTGCCGAGGTCGCCCAGCGCGTGTCTAAGCGTAAGCCTGTGGTGGTCTTAAAAGCTGGCCGTACCGCCATGGGCGCCCGGGCAGCGCGTTCGCACACGGGGGCGCTGGCGGGGAACGATAAGATCTACGATGCGGTGCTACGACAGTGTGGGGTCATTCGGGCTACCAGCCTCAACGATATGTTAGAGTTTGCTCGTGGGCTGCAGATTTTGCCGACCCCGAAGGGGGAGAATGTGGTGATTGTCACGGGTGCTGGGGGCTCCGGGGTGTTGCTCTCAGATGCCTGTGTCGATAACGGGCTGCGCCTCATGAGCATGCCTGAGGACCTCGATGCGGCTTTCAAAAAATTTATCCCGCCATTCGGTGCTTCGGGAAATCCGGTCGACATCACCGGTGGCGAGCCGCCGACTACGTACCGGAATACCATTCAGCTGGCCCTGGACGATGCGCGCATTCACGCTTTGATCCTGGGCTACTGGCACACCATTATTACTCCGCCGATGGTGTTTGCCAGCTTGCTGAGCGAAGTGGTTGAAGAGGCACGGCAACGCGGTATTCAGAAACCGGTGGTCGCCTCACTGGTAGGCGATGTGGAGGTAGAGGAAGCCTGCCGCTATCTCAATGACCATCAGATCCTGGCCTATCCGTATACGACCGAGAAACCCGTTGCTGTCCTGGGCGCGAAATACCGCTGGGCGCGGGCTGCCGGGTTACTCTAAGTATGGAGGGGGTGATTGTCATCCCAACCTATGAAGAGCGGGACAACATCGGTGAGCTCATCACGTGCTTACAAGATGTGTTCGCCACCATGCCGCACACCATGCATATCCTGGTGGTGGATGACAATTCACCTGACGGCACTGCAGATGTCGTACGCCACACGATGCAGTGCTATCCGCATATCCATTTGATCACAGGCCAGAAACAGGGTCTGGGAGCTGCCTACATTCGAGGCATGCACTATGCCCTGGAGCAGCTCCCCATTGATGCCCTCATGCAAATGGATGCGGATTTTTCTCACAAGCCAGCAGATGTGCCGCGGTTACTCGCCGCCCTGGAACAGGGTGCCGATTTCGTCATCGGCAGCCGCTACGTCCCGGGCGGCACCATTCCGGCCGACTGGGGGGTTTTCCGGACCAGGCTCTCCCAGTGGGGGAACATGAGCGTGCGTGCCCTCAGTGGCTTACACGGGGTGTATGACTGCACCGCAGGTTTCCGGGCGATTCGTGCTGCGCTCCTGCACAAACTCGATCTGGTCCACATCACCGCGAAGGGATATGCGTTTCAGGTGGCGTTGCTGCATGCGGCTCTGGCGCACCAGGCCGTGGTCCATGAGGTTCCAGTCGAGTTCGTGAATCGTACACGAGGCCAAACCAAATTGGGCATGCTTGATATTCTCGAAGGCGTGCACCATCTCTGGCGTCTCCGGCACACCAGCCGTTAATCCCTGTCATTCTACACGTTTGAACAAGACATACTTGCGCGGTTGGGCCGGATGCACGCGTTGATAGTGCGCGGCAAACGGGATGGCTTCCGCATGCTCACGCGTCGTGAGCAGATACGGCTGCCCGAGCTCGCCCGAGAGGCTGGCCTTGCAGGTGCGTTGCATGTTTGCCACCAGCGACCACTGTGTCGCCAGGGTACTGGGATAGACAGAGATAACCTGGCGTGCCGCCATGCGGCAAGGCTGTACGGAAAAATCCGCGTGAAAATCGGCATCCCGCCGTAGCGCCTGCCATTCGAGGCCCATCCAGAGCCCTGCCACCAACAGCACACCTACCGCCATCATGATGACTCGCCGACGCCAGGCTCTGGAGACGTGCAGCAGCCGTTCGTAGTGCAAGGCTGGGGCGTGACACAGCGCTGCAATCGCCAGGGCATAGAACGGCAGCGATGGTAGCGCATACCAGCGCTTTTGCTTGGCGCTGATGAGCAGAGGCAGACTACCGGCCAGCGCCAATCCGAGAAACAGGCAGCACAGGCGCCAGGCAGCACGGGAGACGCTGAGATGGCGCCGCATGAGCACCATCAGGGTCGTAGCCGCCAGACCAGGCACGAGCACTTCACGACTTATCACCGCCAGGAGCAGCCAGCGGGACCCAGAAGTCTCACGTGCGCCTGACACACTGGCCAGGACCTGGTGCTGGAGATACTGCGTGAAGAATGTCACGGCGGCTGGCTGGACAACGCTTAGGAGCAGCAACACCATCACCACCGTGGCCACGAGGATGAGCAGTACCAGCGCTCTCTTCTGGAGATGAGACGTCGCCTCAAGCGGCACGATGCCTGGCGTGACCAGCGGAAACAAGGCCGTGGGTCCTTTCACAAGCAACGCCGCGCAGATACTGCCGCCAGCGAGTATGGCATAGCCTGTCGTGCACCACGGCGAGGGACTCTGGAGGCTGCGTACACAGAGCCACACAGCCAGGACAATCCACAGCGTCATGCTGGTTTCCAGCATATTGTTAGCCAGAGCCCATGACGTCATCGGCGTCAGCACCACCAGCAGGAGCGGAAACCATGCCCCCGCCATACCTTGCGGGACGAGCGCGCGCCACAAGCCAGCCAGGCTGCCCAGGAGCAAGAGGCCCACCAGCATGCCCCACAGCGCCTCCACATACCATGCATCACCCCACAGCCAGTAGGCCCACGATTGCAGCCAGAAGCCCAGGGGGGGATGCTCATAAAACATGGGATACACGGTCTCGGTGTAACGGGGTTGCCAGAAACTCCCATACCCCTCTGCCAGGTTCCTGGCCAGGCTGGCGTAAGTGACGCCATCGACGAACATGCCATAGCTGAGCAACCGGGGCAGCACCAGCAACCCATAGAGAGCCAGCGTCAACAAGGCCAGTGCAGAGCGACTCGTAACGTCTGGGTGGTCGAGAGACGTCCTCATGGGCGTGGTTTCTTAAACACCTGGGCCACGCCAAATTGCCACAACATCACAAAGCCTGCCAGGGCCACGAGCAGGTATTCGATACTCGCGAAAAAATAGATGTGGACATATGTCTTATGCAACGCCAGTAGCCCAGCACACGTCAGGGCCACCAGCAAGACAAGGCCCTGTAAGCGTGGGATACCGGGCAACGTATCCAGGTCCTCCAGGCGTGAGGCGCTCCACAAGGTCCCGACCATGGAGAGCACGGGGAGAACATGCAAGACCAGGTTGATTTCCTGCATGAGATTGATGCGTGCCACGAGGAGCATGTACAAGAGCAGCACCGCGACCGAGACGCCTGGGAGCACCACGACAAAGACCGCCAGTGCTAAAAATGCCCGGGCCAGCGGACGCGCACAGGCCCGCAAGAGAGCGCCCAGGATATAGGTAACGCAGGGAAACCCCACCAAGCCCAGGCCAATCCAGCTTTCGTAGGGGGCCAGCCATTGCTGTAACTCATAGATGGTCATACCGGTCACCCTATCAACCGCATCAGCCCAGTACCTCATGGAGAAACCGGTCACCATCGATTAGCAGGAACCCGCTGGACTCCAGACATTTGACCGAGGCTGCGCGGAGCCCCTGCTCACAGCGGGCCATTGCGCCAGAGAAACTGCCTTGAGACACGGGCGTACGGTGAGCATCGTGCATACACACTCCTGTGGTGTTGACCTGGGCGGCCAGATTGCGTCTTATGCCGCCAGACTCTGGGCAAAATCCAGCCAGGTCCGCGCGCAGGGCACGGGGAGGATGTGCTGCACAAAGCCCCTGACGCCGGGAAAGACCACCAGCCGTCCGTTGGGAAACAGCTCGGCGGCGCCACGGAAATCACCCAGGACTTCCTCGCGTAAGCGAGCGGCGGCGAGGACCAGTGTCGGGGTCTGCACCTGGGACAGCAAAGGGCGCAGGTCGCCACCGGGTGCTGAGCGCTGAAACTCGCTCACCACATGTGGAGCGGTAGCGGCCATCTGCGCCGCATACCACCGGATGTACGCTGCTGGCACTATCTGGGGATCCAGCCGACGGGTAATGGTGCGTTCAACCCACACGGCAATACCCTCACGGTCAATCAAATCAGCGCTCTCGGTATGATGGCTATCAAACGTCACGGGCGAGGTACACACGGTCAAGGACCGCAAGCGGTCCTGGTGCAGCGTGGCAAAGCGCATAGCAATCGAGCCCCCGACGGTTTCGCCAATGAGGTGGACTTTCGCAAGTTCCAACCGATCCAGGAGTTCCAGCAAGTCCTGCGCAAAATGTTCAAGAGACCAGGGATAGCCGGGCACCGGCACCGATGACTGGCCCATGCCACGCATGTCAAAGCGGATCACGCGATAGTGCTGGGCCAGCACCGGGATCCAGGCGTACCAGAGCTTATGGTTCTTGGCCATGCCGTGGTGCAAGACCACGGTCTCTGGCTGCGTCCATGGGTCAGTAAAATCATCGATCGTATAGAAGAGCTCTGCACCATCGCTTAAGCGGACTTGCATGGTGTCTCCTTACATATATAGCTGTTATGTCGACGTACCATCGCGGTCGTAGACCAAGTCACCAGGAACTCATAGAACCACAACAAGTGAGCCATATCTGACCTCACCCGGAGGCAGATGGTTGCCAGCAGCATGCCGGACGCCCTGGGAGAGGGCGACACAGCCCTGCGGTCGTTTACGGGAGAACGCTGACGTGTCCTCCCGCCTCGCGCAGATCATCCCCCTCTTGGCCGAGGCTACAGGAAGCGCGGCATCACCTCTTTGGCGAAGAGCTCCATCGACGCGAGGACCTTCTTATGGTCGAGGTCCCCGAAGGCGAAATTGCAGCCGAAGTATTCGATGCCTTGATCCTGCAACGCTTTGATCTTGGCAGCACACTGATCCGGGGTGCCAATGAACGCCCGATGTTCACACAGGTAATCATAGCTGGGAGGGGTCTCCGTACGGCTACGCCGGAAATCGTCCAACCGTCCATGCACCTCACTGCCCTCCGCGAACATCCGACGCCATTGGTTCACGTCCATGTTCCAGTTGAGCGCCGCCTCCGTATCTTTACGCGCTTGCGCTTCCGTCTCTGCCACGTAGCAATAGCGGAAGAAAGGGATGGCTGACATCGGCACATGGTGGCCCAGCGCCGCGGAGCGCGTGACAAACCGCTGGCACAGATCGAGAGCGTTCGTCGTGTCCAGCACCACGCCGACAATCAGGGGGTGGCCAGTTGCGAGGACAAACTCAAGCGTCGCCGGGGTACGGGTCGCCGCAACATACACGGGCGGATGCGGTTGCTGGAGAGGGCGCGGCACCAGGTTTGCCCGGTTGACGCTAAAAAACTGCCCCGTGTGGGTGTATTCCGGGGTGGTCCAGAGCCCCTGGATCATCGTGATGGCCTCGCGGAAGCGTTCCTGGCTGTGCTCCCGGTCCACCATGTAGCCGTTGTATTCATAACCAGCCGCCCCACGGCCGTAACCGACATCCAGACGACCGCCACTCAGCACATCCAGCGTCGCCGTGTCTTCCGCCAAACGCAGCGGGTGGTGTAACGTAGGTACCAGCACCGCTGTGCCCAGGCGTATGGTTTTCGTCCGGGCCGCAATGTGACTGGCCAGGAGGAGTGAGGAGGAGCCGAGCCCGTAGCGCGAAAAGTGGTGCTCAGCCAGCCAGAGGCTCACAAAACCTAACTCTTCGCCGCACTGAGCCGCTTCAGCAGTCTGCACAAAGATCTGTTGCGGTTCCAGCTCTTCAGGCCAGGGAATATGGGAGAAAAGTCCGAACTTCATCAGCCCTCCTTCCGGGCAAACGCCGCGGCTTTGGTGCCGGCAAGGCGCCCAAACACTGCGCCGAGCATGAGACCCGCCCCGCTGGGATAGTTGTGATAAAACACGCCTCCAGTGACTTCGCCAGCCGCAAACAGACCAGGAATAGGCGTGCCGCGCTGGTGCAAGACCTCCCCGACTTCGGTAGTGATGACACCGCCATAGGTAAACGTAATCCCACAGCGCACACTATAGGCGACGAAGGGAGGCTGCTCCAGACGCAGAGCCCAGTTGGTCTTCGCGGGCAGAATCCCCTGGGTGCACTTGCCATCTTTGATGGCAGGATTAAACGCCCCATCCTGCACGGCGGCGTTATAGGTCTGAACCGTTTGCCTCAGCGCCGCAGGAGAGAGCCCAAGCTGGTGCGCCAGCTCTTCGATGGTGTTGGCGACAGCGGGCTGACTGCCGGAGCCGTAGCGAGTTTCCAGGCGCTCTACGGTTTGCTGATCGAAAATCTGGTAGGCGAGACCTCCCGGTTGCCGTAGCACCGCTGGCCCCATCACAGTGTAGCTATACGACTTAAAATCCATGCCTTCATCAATGAAACGCTGCCCCTCACGGTTCACCATGATCCCGAGTGGATACGAGAGACGCGCAGTGAGATCGCCAAGCTGGAGATCACCCACCTGTGGTGAGCCGGCATCCACGGGTACTGCGTGTGCACCGTCCAGATGGCCACCCATCAGCGCCCCAAGCGCTTCGACGCGTTCCAGCAATTCGCCGGTGTTGTGTCGGGTCCCCCGTACATGCACCTGCTCCCATTCAGGTCCCAGATAGCGACTGCGTTGCACCGCACTGGCCTCAAAGCCACCACAGGCCAGCAGCACTGCACCGGCGTGAATATCTATGAGCCCCTCAGGCGTCTGCGCCTGCACACCCTTCATGTGTCCGGATGCATCCGTGAGGATATCGACCACCGTCGCCTCATAGACCACATCAATCCCCTGTCCCTCGGCCGCCCGAAACAGGCGCTGCGTCAGTCCTGGCCCGCCATTCCAGAACTGGATCACAGCCCCGGCTGGAAAGTGCAGGCGTCCCCCCTGACGCACGGCCGTCTGATACAGCTCAAAGCGGACACCGAGCCCGTGCATCCAGCGGACGGTCGGATAGGAGTTTTGCACCAACACCTGGGTCAACGCCGGGTCCGCCTTGCCCTCCGACAAGCGCATGACGTCACGCACATAGGTCTCGACTGGATAAGGTTGCACATCCAGACGGGCAATCTCCGTCTCCGTGAGCTCTGGCACCAACGGCAGAATATCCTCCAGGCCGTTATGCGCAAAGCGCACAATCCCTCCCGTGAAACGGCTATTCCCACCGCGTTCTGCAGTCGAGGCCTTTTCCAAAACCAGCACCTGCGCCCCGGCTTCCCGCGCTGCCAGCGCCGCGGTTAACGCGGCATTCCCTGCACCGACCACCACCACATCCGTCACGAATTCCGCATCGTCCACGTCGACCTCCACTGTCCAGTCCCTGGGTACGCATGCCGAGAGATACGCCGAACTGGACACAGAGGATGTTTGTGCAGGCGTCTCTCGCAGCAGGCCCAGGTCATACAACACCCCTGCCAGTGCTCTCTAAACCTGAGAGAGGATTGTAGCAAGACCGCCCCCCGACGTAAATCCTTCCCAGGGCCTGGGGGCAGAAGGGCGCACAGCCGTCCACAGGCTGTACGTTGTCACTCTTTGAGAGGCGCTCTCTAGAAACCTCATGGAGAGTGCTAGACGTCACCCCAGCACCGCTGTAAATACGCTGGGGGTACCTGCTCCGCTAGTCAGACTCCGTTCGCAGTAACATAGAACTGATGACCAGCCTGGAGCATCGGGTCTGTATGGATGACGAAGACAACGGGCTTCCCATGGCGTGCCCCAACCTTGCGTGCCGTCTCAATGTCTGGAGAGAGGTGCACATGATGCCGGCCCATCTTCTGTAAGCCGCTGGCAAGAATGGCTGCAACACTCCGCTCGCCCGTCCCATGGTACAGTTGGGGCGGAGGCACGGTCGCTTCGAGCTGCAAATCAATAGTGACACTATGCCCTTGATTAGACCGAATGTACTGCCCAGTGGGATCAAACGCAAAGCGCTGCTTATCATTGGCGCGTACAACTTCCTCTAACTCCGTACGGGTCAAGGGAACACGCTGGGCATGACAGGCTGCTAATAACGCTTCGACGGGTACCCACCCTCCAGGAGCCAGCGTCAGCCTAGGCTGTAGAAAATTCTAAAAGGTGGTAAGATATGCTCTCGGCGTGATTGATTCCCAAGAGCATGCCTTCGCGATT
>Ga0194121_10011555_pt1 | contig 10479 bp, 6 predicted proteins | sample TA2MahCa50mmetaG_FD_148609 | JGI IMG/M metagenome (GOLD analysis project Ga0194121, IMG submission 148609) | Freshwater microbial communities from Lake Tanganyika, Tanzania - TA2015020 Mahale Deep Cast 50m | ecosystem: Environmental > Aquatic > Freshwater > Lake | place: Tanzania: Lake...
TCGTCTACGATCACGATCGGGCGCGTCGCCTTGATGAGATCGATCGGCTTCTCGCCGCCAGTCCTCTCGCTGTCCTTGTAGAGGTTGTTGACGTCCCTCTTGTTGATGGCGCCGACCGTAACCACCATGATCTGAATGTGCGCGCTCGTGGCGAAGTTGCGTACCTGCCCCAGTTTCCCAGAGTCGTAGAGGAAGTACTCGAAAGGCTCGCCCGCGTAGAGACCCTTGAAGTGGTCCTCGGTGATCTGGAGCGACTTGTAGACGCCTTCCTTAATGGCGATCGAAGGCACCACGATTACAAACTTTGTGAAGCCAAAGCGCCGGTTCAGCTCGAAGATCGTCCGCAGGTAGACATAGGTCTTGCCCGTGCCGGTCTCCATCTCTACCGTGAAGTCGCCAGAAGCAAGGGCCTCGGCCGGGGCAAGACCATTGCGAATCTGGACCGCTCGCAGGCTTTCCAACAGCTCGTCGTCCAGCAAGGTCAGCCGGTTGCCGATGCCGAGATCGGACTGGGCAAACCTGAGGCGCGTCTGCACGTCACCGGGATCGCGAGTGACGGTGAACTCCGTGCGGCAGATCTCCTGCCCCCGGAACAGGTCGCAGACCGCCTCGATCGCCTGGAGCTGATAATCGAGGTCCGGTTCAAAGTGGAGCTTCACGAATTACTGTCGCCCATCATCAACTGTCGCCCATCGTCAGATGTCCCTTACCGCTCATTGCCTAAAACCAGCCATAAGTCCGGGTCGGTGTTTTACCCCACGTTCCAAGTGCAGCAGAGCGACCAGCAACGTCATCGGCTTTTCGTCCGGGCCGCAGGATCCGGAGGCGGACTGGGGCTCCTCCCGCCGGGCCACTCTCTACGACCGCGAGGCCAACACGGTGCTGGCGCGCCCATGTGACGCCAGGTACGTCGTTGGGGATGTTTAGACGAAACATCGAGTTGTCAGCGTAGAATCGGTATTGCATCTGACGTGTCGTCCCGTCATCGGGGCAGTAAACCTCGACATGGCCGTGACGCCCCGCGCGCCCATGCACCAGCCTGCTCACGACCTCGCCAGCACGCCGCGGGAACTCGACTTGAAAGCGAAACTCTCCTGTGAAGGACTCGAGACCAGCCCAAGCGGCTACGGCGAAGCCGGGTTCGACGGCCGGGTCGCTCGGCGGCGGCTGAAGGGCAAGATCCGCTGGCCCTGACGGGATGCGGTTCGCATCGCTGACGCCCAAAGCCTTCAGCTCCGACGGGGACCGCGTCCGCGCACAGTCGGCAAAGTGGGCGGCGTAGTGTCGAATCTCATCCCGGGTCGCAGGCCGCGCAGCCTGCCAGATGTCCGCGAAGACCGAGGACGCCGAACTGATACAGCCCTCGGGCCACACTCGACGTTCCATTCGAGGCCGCCAGCAGTCATATTCGACGATCCGACGTATATGCAGCGGGTGCCATTTACGCCGCCACCAGCGCCGAAATTACTTCCCGCGATTAGCAGTTTTGGGTGAAAAATACCGCGGCCATCACGAGCTCTACCTAGTCGCACTTGCCACCCGCTGTCGACAGCCAGTGTCAGCGCGCGCGGGTGAGTAACGGCGTAATCTGTGCCAGCTACAAGCCGGCAGGCTGGATTACCAGCTCCCCGGGCTATTCGCAATAACTCCTTCATCCCGTCTACGCTCACGAATGCGGATACAAGCGCGATCGCGCGGGGTCTGATGCGGCGGAGGGTCCGGTCTAACATTGCTCGGTGCGCTTCACCGCCTAATCCGCTCAGGACGATTGACTGGGTCATTATTCGTAACTTTAGAAGCTTGTCACGAGTGTGCGCAGATGTGGATTGGGACCGCAGGAATATATGGCGAGACCGTTACAGACTTCGCACATTCGCGACGCCGCACTGCTCTAGGATCGCCGCCATGTTGGTCTTGGCGACGTCGTCAGCGAAGGCGCTGTCGCGAAAGACGCACGTTGTGTCCCCCGCCGGTGCGAGGGCCTTGTGCCACTTGACGATTCCCTGTGCGAGCGCGTCGACTTCCCCGCGCTCGATCTTCTCAGCGAGGCAAGCCATCAAGACACCGCCGCCGACGGCGTACACGGCCTTCCCGCCAAATGTGCGCGTTTCGATCGGCACGCACAGGTCGAGGCCGAGCTTGAGCAGCAACTCGTAGAGAACGTCCGTGTCGGTCCGCCCCGGCTTCACATGCTCGACGGAGTCGAGCAGCGTCTTGCCGAGGTCATCGCGGTCCGGCTCCCAAGAGTGGATGTTGCTAGAGTCGAGCTTGAAGACTCGGAAGCCCAGGTCGCCAGCGAACATCGGATTCGCCTCCCGGATCTTCCTTGCGGCGCGTCGGAGGCGCTCCTTCGTTAGCTCGCCAATGTTGCGAGGGCGCCCAAGCGCATCGCAGAAGTCAGCTGCGGCCTTCTGGCCGCTATCGGCAGGATCGAGCGGCTCTGGGAGCTGGACTAGCACATACCTCCGGTTACCTCCATCCGAAGCGTTCTGGCTTAGTACCGCGTGTCCGGTCACCCCAACCCCTGCAAAGAAATCCAGGACAATTCCGTCGCCATCGTCCCCATGCTCGATCATTCTTTGAACGAGGAGGACCGGCTTCGGAGTGTCGAATACTTTCTCGCCAAGCAGTTCCTTGAGTTCTCGGTTCGCCTGGTCGGTGTGCCCAGCGTACTCATGTGTCCAAAGATTGACCGGCGTCATGCCCTGACGAACTTCGGACAAAAACGTCTTAATGTCCGGCACATCACGCGTCCCGTCCTTGCCCCAATAGAGCCGATCCTCCTTTAATAGTCGTTCGAATACGCCACGCTCGTAGCGCCAAGCTTTGCGTTCAGGATTAGTCACCTTACCTGTCTTGGGATTCTTGATTGGGTAGCAGAGATTCGGTCGTCGCTCAGGTGCAACTTGGTTCAGGAACGGCGTCGCCTTCCAAGGACCCCGCCTGTCATTGTCGGGGTTGGTGAAGCGAGCGTTAGCGGCATCATCGCGCTTGAGCAAATTGACCGAGAAGACATCGCTCTTCTGGTATATGCACACGTGGTCGATCACAGACGTGAAGTCATCGGTGTTGTTGCTTCTTGTGTATCGCTTCTGCCATTCGACCTGCGCAACAAAGTTCTCTTCGCCAAACACATCATCGAGTAAGAGGCGCAGCCGTGGGGCCTCACCGTCGTCGATTGTGACGAAGATCGCCCCATCGTCTCGGAGTAGTGCGCGAGCGAGCCGCAACCGCGGGTACATCATGTTCATCCAATCGGTGTGAAAGCGTCCGCTGGCCTCCGTGTTGCTGCTGATCTTCGTCCCGCCCTCCACCTGCCCCGTCAGCTCGAGGTAGTTCTTTATGCTGTCTTGGAAATTGTCGGGGTAGACGAAGTCCTTGCCGGTGTTGTACGGCGGGTCGATGTAGATGAGCTTCACCTTGCCCGCATAGCTCTTCTGCAGAAGCTTCAGCACTTCAAGGTTGTCACCCTCGATCATGAGGTTTCGCGTGGTGTCCCAGTCCACGCTTTCATCGGGGCAGGGCCGCAGCGTGCCCGGGGAAGGCGTGAGCGCGAGCCGCCGCGCGCGGCGTTTTCCGTGCCAGTTAAGGCCGTATTTCTCGTCCGCGTCGGTGGTGGTCTTGTCGCCGACCACCTGCTTGAGCACGTCCACGTTCACCGAGACGCCGGTCGGCCCTTCTGTAATCAGCTCCGGGAACAGAGCCTTCAGTCGCGCGATGTTCTCGGCGACGAGGTCGGGGGAGCGGGTTTCCGGGTCGTCGGCGGTCAGCTTCTCCATTGGCATCTCGTTCCTCACAGTTGCCTGCGCGCGCGCGCGCAGGCGGCCTCCGCGGTCTTCAGTTCCAGGTTCAGGTCGACGTGCCGCGCCATCTGCTTTTCCTTCGCAGCCGCTGCGCGCAGGCGAGCCGCTTCCGCCGCGAGGCGCGCATGCTCGCGCAGCGCAGCACGGCGTTCGGCCCGGCGTTCGGGGGTGTCGAGCAGCTTGAAGCGCCCCGTCAGCCGGGCGGCCTCCAGCGCGACCAGGACGTCGATCCAAGCCTCGTAGAGCGCCAGGAGCGAGGCCTGCGGCTGGCGACCGAGCGCCAAGGCCTCTGCGAAGGCCGGGGTGTGCGGCTCGGCGCGCCGTGGCCATTCGGCGGCGATCGGATCGCCTTCGAGTACGGTCTTGCCCGCCTCGCCCTGCGACCAGCGCTTGTGCGCGAGTGACAGGTGCACGCGGCCCGCGAGCTCGGTTACGGCGAAGACCGGGTAGGGAATCGCGCGGTGCAGCAGCGCGATAAGTCGGGGCGCCCTGGCGTCCTCCCGCAGGGCAACGCGAAGCACGGCGATTTCCAAGTAGTCGCGGGTTTCGTCCCGGTAAGCCGCGACACCGATGGTCGTGGGCTTGAGCGTCGCCACCCAGTGAATCTGCTCGACGCCCTCGTTGATATGGCGCCTGTCGGAGGCTGTCGGCGCGCCGTGCTCGGCCAGCAGCGTCTTAGGTACGCGGCGGTCCACCCGCGCGGCAGCCGGTAGGTCGAGCGCGACGATGGCGTCGTCCCCGGTCACGCGGCCGCCTCCGGCAAGATCACCAGATAGGCCACGGCCTCAAAGTCGTCGATGCCCGCAAACTCGCCGGCCAGCGCATGCGTACCGCCGGGGGTGAAGAGACTGCCCACCGCGCGCTCCTCGCTCTTGCCGACGACGGACGCTACGGCGGCGGCGAGGAGCTTCTGGGCCGAACGCATGTCCTCGCCGTCCTTGGTTGCCTTGTCGAAGCGGGCGCACGCGCCGGCGTCTGGCAGGTCGCGTCCGAGGGTCAGGCGTTTCAGGCGGTCAAGAATCTGCTTCGCCTGGATGTAAGGCAACAGCACAGCGCCATCGTCACCCACGTGAACTAGGTAGTGCGGCGAGAGCGGGTAGCCGCCGTCGGGAATCCGAGCGACCGCCCCTCCCTCCGCCCGTAGGCAAAAGATAACGCCGGGGGGGATCTCGGCCTCGCTGGTGGTCGTCACCGCGAAAGTGCCGAGCGGCAGCGTCTCGAGCAGACCAGGGCGCACCTTCCGAAACTCCGCGAGGTCAATGCGGAAGTCGGTCAGCGTGAGGTCGGCGATCGAGACGCCTGTCGAGAGGTCTTCCAGGTCGATCACCGCGTCCTGGAGCTTCAGAAGCTGTTTGCGTCGGTATTCCAGATCGTTCATCTGGTTGCCCGACTGCTGCTCGATGAGGTTCTCCTCGCCGGTGGCGGAGACGTCGAGTAGCACCATGCGGCCGCTGACGCGCTGCTCGAGGTTGATGTATTCCTCCAGCTCCATGTTGGGCCAGAAGTTCACGAGCTGGATGCGGTCGTTCGGCGAGCCGATGCGGTCGATGCGGCCGAAGCGCTGGATGATGCGCACCGGATTCCAGTGGATGTCGTAGTTGATCAGCCAGTCGCAGTCCTGAAGGTTCTGGCCCTCGGCGATGCAGTCCGTGGCGATGAGCAGATCCAGATCGCCCTCGGCGGCCAGCTCCTCGGGACGTTCCTTCGAGCGCGGGGCGAAAGCGGTCAGAATTGAGGCGAGGTCGCGCCGCAGCTTCGGCAGGGTCGTCTGATTGCTGCCGGTGCCTGTGACCAGGGCGCTATCGAGCCCGAGCTTGGCCTTCGCCCAGGGGGCGAGCTGCTCGTAGAGGTACCGCGCGGTGTCCGCAAAGGCAGTGAACACGAGCACCTTGCGGTTCGGGGCGTTGATCGGGTGGCGGACCTTGTTGTCGATGACGTTTCGAAGCGCGGCCAGCTTGGCGTCCCGCTCGGCGTCGATGTCACGCGCCGCGGCCACCAGGGTCGCCAGGCGGTTACGGTCTTCGAGGAGATCCTGCTTCCAGCGCACGAGATCCACGTCCTGAAGCAGCACCTTGACCTTGCGGCCGACGAGCAGGCTCTCGAAGGCGGGGTTGTCGATGTCGACATCGTCGATGTCGATCTCCTCGACCTCCTCCGCTTGCGTTTCGATACGCCGCAGGGTGGCCTCGACGTCCCGGAGCTGCCGCTCCACCGTCAGCGCGAAGGACACGACGGAGCTTTCCATCCGCTTGAGGATGTTGACCCTCAGCAGGTGGATGAGGCTCTCCTCGCGGTCTACCTGCCGGAAGAACCCCGTGCCGCCCTTCACTTCGGTGCTGTACTTCTCGTCATAGGCCTCCTGCTTGTGCGGTAACACGTACCGGAGCGGCGCGTAGGCAGCAAGGTTGAGGCGTCGGATCTCAAGGTTGATCTCGCGGATGGCCGGGAAAGCCCCGCGCAGATCCACGTCGGCCTTGATGTTAATGGGCTTGAGGCGCACTGGAAACCGCCCCGTCTCGCTGAGCCCGTAGTACTTCGCGATGTGCTTTCGGGATCGGGCGATGGTAAGCAAGTCGAGGAGCGTGAAGTAGTCGAAGCCCAGCATCTCGACCAGACGCGCCGGCGTGCGCTCCGTCTCGTCAAGATCGAGCCAGCGGTTGAACTGCTTCTGGGCGAGGCGGGTGGTGCTGTCGATGCTGCCGATGCCGTGTTCGAGCAGCGCGGTGTCATCGCCCTCCGTGGCGAAGACGATCTGGTTGCGCAGGTCCGCCATGCGGTTGTTGACCGGGGTGGCGCTGAGCATCAACACACGAGTCTTCACCCCCTCGCGGATGACCTTGCGCATCAGGCGGTCGTAGCGCGTCTCGCCCCCGGCCTGCGGCGTCTTCTTGTTGCGGAAGTTGTGCGACTCGTCGATGACGACGAGGTCGTAGTTGCCCCAGTTGACGTGCGCGAGATCGATATCCCCGGACAGGCCGCCATCGCGCGAGAGGTCTGTGTGATTCAGAACATCGTAGTTGAAGCGGTCGGACGCGAGGATGTTGCGACGATCGTTGGCCTTGTACAGCGTCCAGTTATCTCGCAGGCGCTTGGGGCACAGCACGAGCACGCGGTCGTTGCGCAGCTCGTGGTACTTGATGATTGCGAGCGCCTCAAAGGTCTTCCCCAAGCCAACACTGTCCGCGATGATGCAGCCACCAAAGCGGTTCAGCTTGTCGATGGCGCCGACGGCCCCGTCGCGCTGAAACTTGAAGAGCTTCTTCCAGACGACGGTGTTGCGGATGCCGGTCGCCGCCTTGATGACCTCATCTTCATCGAGCTCGTCTCCGCGTCGAGCGAAGAGATGGTGAAGAACGAGGGTATAGATCAGGTACGGATCGCGGTGCCGGGCGATTTGTTCCAGTTGCTCGAGGAGAGCGGCCTTTGCGTGGGGAGTGTCCGGCAGGCCGGCCCACTGCGTTTCCAACCATTGAGCCAGCATCCTCGCTTCCTCGGGCGTCTCGGAAGCTTGGATGATGCCGAGAGGGTTGCCGGGCGCCAATCCGAGGCCATCCGACGTGAGGGCGACCGAGCCCAGGAGAGCCTGCTGCGGGTGGTGCGAAGCGTCACGGATGACGAGCGTGCCCTGGGGGATACCGCTGCCGGCGACCCGGACGGTTCCGTCACGATCGAGCCATGCGCGCAGCCGGGCCGCAAGGCTCCGCGCGCGCAGGCGATTGCGTGCCGGCCGGTCGGCCTCTGAGCCGAGCAGCGCATGGCTGTCCAAGTCGGGCGGCAGCACCAGTCGACACGCCGGTGCACGATCGAGTTCCAGGACCAACTCTGCACAGGCAAAGATCGAAATGGCGGATGTGACCGCATCGATCCGATGACCATCGCCCAGCAATGGCCGGATGATGTCGGCAACGCGGTCACTTCCTGTGTTTCGGACAAGTCGCAATTCACGAGCTCCGCAGGGTCACGAACTGCATGTGTAGCACGTGCTTTCCCCCGGTATGGATGGCCGACCGCATCCGCATCGACCATAGGAGAGCTGGGGCTTTCCGAGGCGGCGAAGGGTATCGATCGACGACGGACGGGCGTGGTCGCGTCCTCTCAATAGAGTCGTGATCTGTCTCGCGTGCTGCGTGAACGCGACTGCTTCGGTGCCGGCGGCGGCGATTGTCCGAACCGTCTCGGCGAGGTTCGGGGTTGAGGCGCTGAGTTCCTGGAGGGCCCAAGCAACATCTCGATTGCTGAGCGTGAATCGGCTCAGCCGTGCGGCCCGAAGTGTCTCGCAATACTTCGCGAATTCCTCTTGAGTTAGCCCAAGGGATGCGGGAACGCCATGGAAGCCCTTTGTCATCAGTGCGCTGTCCTTAACCGGCTCTCACTCTGACGACTCCTCAGTCGCATCCACGTAACGTAGCCGACCACTACCGCGCTGCGCGCCGTACGGATCAACCTCCGCAGCGAGCGAGGCGAGCGGCGGTCGCTGTGAAGTTCGATGCGTCGCTCGGGCAACTGTCACGCGGAAAACTTCGGGCGATTGAATGGCATCGAGCCGCCTGTTGAAGGCGGAAACGGTGCGGGGTAGAGGCCGGCTATGCGAATTTGATGTTCAGCTACGAGCGGAATGAGTGCGTCGACCACTGCGTCGAGAACCGGAATAGCGTTTTGGAGCGATTCGCGGTTTCGTCGACCCCCGTCGCTCGCTGCTCCATGCAAGAGCTGATTGCGCAAGGTGTAGAGTTGTCGGAAGACGGCGCCCGGTGGTGGCTGGCCACCGTACGACCTCCGTGGGGTCGCGAGGCGCTGTTGACGATCCCGGATCCCGTGCGTCTCCCACCGGTCCCAGCAGTCGAGATCGAGGAACGGATTGTCCAGGATCTTCGCAGCCGGGACGGCAATAGGCGAGTGTCGGAGCAGCGCCGCCACCTGCCCGCCGGAAAGGCGCTCGACCGCCTCAAGAAAGCGGGTGAAATCGGTGACTTCGCTGGCGGGGCGGCCCGTCTGGCCGCTGACAAGACTGTCAGGCCGGCGTCGCTTCCCATACAGTGAACTAAACGCGATCCAAAGGTAGATGAATTGCGCGTCGACGTCTGGTGGCGTACCGCCTCCGGCCTTTCGGGATTCGCGTGAGCGAGCCCGATACAGACGTAGCGCAGCAGCCTCGGCGATCTCCTCGAGGCTCGGCTGCCGTGTCGTATTCACCGTCACAGGGCTCGCATCAAGTGCGGTGAACGTATCGCTTAGCGGTTGGAACCCGCGCACCGGCAGCCCCAACGCCGTCGCAGCGCACGATGGGCAGCCTCACGGGTTCGCAAGCGGGAAGCCCGAGCGGTAATCGATCGCGTAGCCGCACTTTGCCCATCGAGAGAAGTCTCTCCAACCGGTGCCGTCGCACGCGGGACATCCCAGCTGGAAGCAGTCGTAGCAGCCGCTCCCGCAGCATGAGGTCGAGGAGTGGCATGGGCAGGCGAGGTCGCCCCACGCTGTTCGCACGCTTGCGGCCATCTTTTCTATGCCGACAAGTTGGAGATGCGGGCTGTTGTAGTAGCGGCCTTCGTGGTAGGTGAACGTGACCAGCATGGCGTTGTAGACGTCGTTGACGACGTGCAGTCCGATATCCGTCTTCGGCCATGGACCGAGACGGTCACGTACCAAAGGAGTGGGGAGGTTCACCTGACGTTTGACTCGGAGCCCCGGCCGACCGACGGCGGCAGGCAGGGCCTCAAGGTGGCCCTTCAGAAGCGCATTGAAGCGTGAGGCTATCTTTTGGACGCCGGTTCCAAGACGAAACAGCCAGAGCCGATCCGATGAACCGGGCGCAGTCACGCAGGATACGCACTCTACGGGAGAGTCCGTCCAGGACGATATAAGGTGCCGATTCACCCCATCGATGGCTGACGCCGTCATCTCGTTCGCCTGCTTCGCGTGGAGCCAGAAGAAGCGCTCGGGTCGTCCCGGCATCATGCCCCTCCGCAGGACCTGTCCGTCCAACGAAAATTATTGAGACTGTGTATTGCGACCGGGCCGGTCGGTATATCTCGCGGCGCATACCCCACAATTCGATCCGGCTTCCCGACCGGTCACCCATAGCGAGCGCCGACACGATAGCCGCCCTCGTCCGGTACTGCAATGATCGTGTGAGCTGCCTCGGTACAGCATCGGCGCCGACTTCGGGGCCGTCCGCGTTATCCTCCTCACCGGAGGCCCCAAGACATGAAGTTCACCTGGTTCAACCTCATGCCGTGGCCGTACCTGCCCGATCAGTTTCGCGAGAAGCACCGGTCGGTGTGGGTCGACATTCCCAACACGCTCTACGACCCGGTGAAGGGCCACCACGTCTACCACACCTATCTCGACCAGCTCGAGTACGCCGAGACGCTCGGGTTCGACGGGATCGGGTGCAACGAGCATCATCAGAACGGTTACGGACTCATGCCGTCGCCGAACCTCATCGCCGCTACGCTCAGCCGGCGCACCAGCAAAGCCGCCCTCTGCGTGATCGGCAACAGCATCGCCGGCTATAACCCGCCCATTCGCGTCGCCGAAGAGTTCGCCATGCTCGACGTCATCTCCGGTGGGCGGCTCGTCTGCGGGTTTCCCGTCGGCACGCCGATGGACACCAACTTCTGCTACGGACAGATTCCCGCGCTCACCCGCGACAAGTACCAGGAAGCGCACGACATGA
>Ga0194121_10011557_pt1 | contig 10478 bp, 11 predicted proteins | sample TA2MahCa50mmetaG_FD_148609 | JGI IMG/M metagenome (GOLD analysis project Ga0194121, IMG submission 148609) | Freshwater microbial communities from Lake Tanganyika, Tanzania - TA2015020 Mahale Deep Cast 50m | ecosystem: Environmental > Aquatic > Freshwater > Lake | place: Tanzania: Lake...
AGTGTCTCAGGTTTTAAGATTAAATTAAAAAATTGATTGTGATTTAGAATATTATGTAGTTTTACGAGTGAAATGGTTCGAATCCGAAGGGACTTGGGTACCATTCCGTCCTAATTTTAGTCCCGCTTTGTTCGTAAAATTGGCTTGAGCTTTAGAATTGAGACCTTTATCTTGCTTGTCTGGGGGATAACCGTATTCTTCCAGTTTTTTCTTCAATTTCATCATCAGAAAGAGGAACTCCATCACTATCCTTGTTTAGCTCTTTTAGCATCTTTCTGAGTCTGCCATAGAGAAGTGCCTGTCTGTGATCAGTTCTTTCGTGATTTATCTCAAAATTAGGTTTGTAGTCATAGCCAATCTTTTTGATTAGTTTTAAAGCAGGAAGCTCTGTTTTTTGTCCTTCTTCTCCTTCATCTATCTTGAAACTCACGATCTAGGATAAAACTACTAAATTATCTGTTTTTTGAAGAGTTTGAGGCTGATTTTTTGGGAATAGTCCAAGAACTTTTAGAACCTTTGTAATGATTAAATAATTTACCACATTGACATTTGTATCTTCCAACTTGAATTGATATTCCATATTTCCAGCTCTTTAATGGTTCTTGATTTTGGATTTTATTGCAAAATGGACATCTGATTATCATGATATTCATCTCTTTATATCCAGTAAGTAAATTTTGCATTAAACACTTAGAATTATAAAATAAGCAAAAAACATGCTGTTAGGTAAACATTAGTGAACTTGATACAATCTAAACCAGTAGTTAAAAATGTGGTTTGTACTGCTAATTTAGAACAAAAAGTCGATGTCATTAAACTATCTAAATTGCCATGTGGAATCTATGATCAAGCGATTTATGGTGGAAGATGTGGTTATATTAAAACACCAGAGATGGATGGACGTGTAACTATCTTTCCTAGTGGAAAAATGATTTCTGTTGGTGGAAAATCGGTTAAAAGAGCAATACAACAGCTAAATCATGCAAAATTTTACTTGGTACAGCAAAATATGATTAAAGATACAAAGATAGTACCTGTAATTCAAAACGTAGTGGCTACGATTGATGTAGATCAAAAACTACCCATAGGAAAACTATCTACAAAAATACCTGGTTCTATATATGATCCTGAAACTTTCCCAGGAATAATTTTGAAAGGTTTGCACAGTTGTAACTTTTTGATTTTTGCTTCTGGCAAAATTGTAATTACTGGTGCTAAATCATTAGAAGAGGTATCTAGTTCGTCATTTGAATTACTTCAAAAATTGAATAAATTTCTGGATTAAACCATGAACGATATTCATTGTCCTTTCTGCAATACTACACAACAAAAACCAATCAAAACTTGGTCATATTCTGGAGCTGAAGTTAGTAGATTCAAATGTAACTGTGGCAAGTTCTTTAATTTCTATAAAGGAAAAAAATCAAGCTGGACTATTCCAAAATCCAACAAATAATGTTGGTAAAAGCAATTAACTCCTTTCAATTTGTTAAATAAGTTGGAATTTCAACGCTATTTTTAATCATGTATTGTTTTAATCCCTGAACCATATCTTCAAGATGAGCACATCTCTGTGATAAATCAGAAATATTCTTTTCAACTGTCTTAAAATCAGATATTGTAAGATTTGGTTCTGCCTTGTAGAATCAGGTTAAACTTCTAGATGATCCTAATGTTTGGATTAAATTTCATTATGCTAAAACATCTGATAGATTAGAAAAACCAATACCAGCTTAATAGTATCATTATTAAAATATTATAGTAATTCAAAGATTTTGTCTTTAAGTTGTTGTTTGGACTTTATATCTTTTGAATATAACAAAGGAATAATTTCATCTAAATCAATCTTCGATATTATTATCTGAATTTTTTGTATTGGTGAATAAATTCTAGATTTAGATTCTAATGGTTTTAATTTGTTCATAGGCAAAATAGCATAGCCAGTTTTTTGGTTCTCATGTTCTATTCCTGAATTGTATTCATAAATGTAAAAAAAAATTTGATAATAATCAGATTCTCGTAGATCAGGTTTGTATTTTGTATCTAGTACAGTTCTTTGATTTGTTTTTTTGTTAACAAGTAAAATATCTGTTCTAATATTCTTCTTTTTTCCTTCCTCAAAAGTCCATGCCACTTGTGATTCTTGCTCAGATACTGTATAGATATTATGAAATGTTTCCTTGGCCAATCTTGCTACAAATTTTTCAAATATTTCATTCATATCTACAAAAAATGACGGAATTTTATGCCTGGCATTAGCATAAAAATCAACTATTCCTGATGATTCTATGATTATTTTACCTAGATCTAGAATTTTTTTATAATGTTGGTTTTGTCGTGTGTAATTAATTTTCTTAAAATCTTCTTTAGTAATATAGGTATCAGATACAACATTCGAAAATTGTAAAATCTGACTTCTAATCTTTCGTTTTAAAAACTCTATTTTTGTTGAAGAATAGCACCTCTTCAAACAAAATAATATTATTTGATTCTCAAGATTATCATATTCCAGTTCATCATACTCACAAGCAAATTGTGGTCTATTTTCTAAAACATTTATCATGTGTTGTTTTAAGAGAAGTTTTCCTTTCAAATACAAGATATTGTTTTGAAAAGTTACATAGGATTTGTATAGACCTTGTTTTAGAACATTTTCACACACTAGAACAAAGGCTCTGACAATAATCTCAATCAAATAATTCTCTTGATCATAATAAAACCCCCCTTCTGGAAACTCCCATTGATCTAACTCAAACGCATAGTTTATCATTCCGAAAAGATTTTCTGGTTTTATGAAAATTTTGGGTTTAACAACAACAGTAAATTTTGAAAAATTTACAACTCCAACATAGCTTGTTGCAGTAATAGCTAATCCATTGCTTAGAGGTAAAATTTTTAGAATATCATATAATGATTCATTCAGTAATCTCTTATCATTATCATTTAATGATAAATTATCGAGCCGCTCATCAACTGTTGAATTGAAATAATTTGTGAGATAGTCTTGATTTGGTATTTTAGATGAATACTCTGTAAGTTCAATTGTTGGGTTGGTCATATTTCATTATATAGCTCAATGCTTTTACAAATTCGTCTTCTTGTTGTATTTTTTTAATTTCTTGTTTAGTTATATCCACAAAACCCTCTCCTAAAATGTTGTAAAGTTGGTTATAATCATCATAGAAATACTCTTGAAGTAAGGGGATGATTTCTGTTTCAAATACAAACTTTAGTTCTGAAATTGTTTGTAGTGATTTTCCATTTTTCATCAAATACGTATGTCCAACTTGATGTTCCCTATTTCCTTCGCGGAATAGTATTAGTTCATTTAGATTTGAAAGCAGTTTTGATAATGAGATGGAACCTATATTTTCTAGTAACTCTGGTTTTGGCATGAATTCTACAAAGCCAAATCTACGTCTAAATGCAACATCAATTTGTACAAGACTTCGATCAGAAGTATTCATTGTTCCAATTATGTAGACGTTTTTTGGAACAGAAAATCGTTTTTTAGAATATGCCAGATTAACTGTTAATTCATTTTTTTCACCTTGCCTTTGATCGTGTTCAATTAAAGAAATTAATTCGCCAAAAATTTTGGAAATATTTCCTCTATTAATTTCGTCAATAATCAAAACAAATTTCTTGTCTGGTTCATGTTCAGCATCTCTGCAAATTTTTTTAAAAGTTCCATCTTCTATCAGGTATGATAATTTTTCATCACTAACATTTGCTTTAATTCCTTCAACAAATTCTTCATACGAATAGGATGGGTGAAATGTTACAATCCTAACATAACCGAATGGCTCTGGTCTATTAGACAGGTTAAGTGTTTCAAGGTTTCCTAAAAATTTTGTACAATCAAAAGTAGTTCCGTTTTTGCCAATAAGTGATGCCTTATCATTTGTTATAGTAACATGATATGAGTGTGCATTATTTCCTTGAGGATCCCACTCTCCTGTTGAGCTGTCAGAAAATCGCGCATGTTGTTGCTTTATTAAAGATGGTAGTGCAAGGAAATTTTTAGTACTGTTGTTTACTATAATTTCAAATCTATTTTCTTCTGGCACTTCGTTTAGAAATTTTACCATTTTTTCTGAAACTCCAACAAATAGATCATTATCATCTTGTTTTTGACTAGATGATATATGAAATCCAAATCTGATTTTTTTATTAGAGTTAAGTAAAGAGAAGAGATGATCACTATCTGATACTTTTTCTAACTTGTAGTTGTGTAACTTTCCATATTGTTCAATCTGTGATAGTACAAGTCTTTTGTATTCATCATCGTTAAGTTGTTTTGTATTATCAAAAACAAATTCTTTTGCAAATTGTATTGCCTCATAGGTTTTCCCTGTTCCTGGAGGACCGTAGAAGATAACTTGTCTTTTTGTCTCTAAAATTTCTCTATATTTTATAAACTGAGATATTGCATTCAAACTCACTTTTTTTCTTGTTTCAATAGGCAAACCATTCATAAAATTGTAAAGTGGTAATAGGCCTTCAAATGTATCAGTTATTTCTTCTATAATCATAGGTCCCATAGTCAATACATCTTCTTTGTCCCACCACATCCCCAGTCCAAATTCAGCGTTTTTTTGAGACATTTTACTTAAAAGCAAGTCAAGCTCTTTTTCAGATATCTGATCTAAGGTAAATTCTAAATTATCTTGTTTATCTTTGATGTAAACTCCAATATAAAAATCGGCTGGAATGTTTTTGATAATTTGCAAAAATTCTTGCTTATTGTTTTCAATAATCGTTTTTGCATCTTTGAGTTTTTCTTTTCCAACAAAACTTATCCAAATCTCAGAAGACACATAATCTTTGTGTAATGAAACTTGTAGTTGAATTGATTCTTGCAGTCTTCTAAAAAGTGTTTTCTGTGCAACAAAGCCAAGCCAAGCAAATTCATTATATCTTAATTCTTGTCCAGAAATTGGACGCTTGTTTGGTCTACTTACATAACTTTTGAATACAGAATATTTTGGGCCTAATCTTTCTTGCAGTACTTTGCGTAATATTTTAAATCGTTTATGTAAGAATTCTGCATCTCGTTTTTTTCCAGTTGTTGCATTAAAATCCTCTTCAGTAAAGGTAAATTGATTTTTATCAAATCTTGGAAGTGTTTCATCCTTTCCTGAAAAATATTCTTGAAAATTATCAATAAAAAAAATGAACATATCAACTTCATCAACATCTTTAAATTCAAACGAATTTTGGATTTCTTTTACAAAATAATCATACGCCCTATATTTTTCTGATAATAATTTTTCATCATATTCTAAGTTAATTCCTAGTCTTTGTACTAATGAAATTGTTCTATCGTTTACTAATGAGACGTTTAAGTCCGGCCTTACCTTCGCTAAAAGTTCTGATATTCTACTATCTCCAAAATCTTTTAATTGATATTCAGGATTTTTTTTTATTTCTTCAGCCTTCTTGAAGGGATCTCCTTCATTATAAAGTAAATATTTGAAAGTTTTACGTATTTTTGGAATATCATTATTTTTTGAAACTTTGTTTGGCAATATAGCACCAGCCCAAAGTAATTTCATTACCTCAGTCACTTGGTCTTTACTAAGATTATTGATATTCTCAATAGAAAGCATGTTTTGGAGCTGTTGTCGTCTTTCTTTTCTTTCGTCTGCTATTTCCTTATACTTGTCCCAATCTCGAAATTGATTGTAATAGTATTCTAGAGCAGATTTATGTTTCTGGTTAAGAATGGTCATTTCCAATCATAATCTAGTTATTTTCCAATATAGGTATGATCATGCTTTTTAATTATTCTGAAAAATCTCTGTTGTGACTTCGCTTACCTTCTATGGTGCAGTTAATGAAATTGGGGCAAAAACACTCTATCCTATTCATACAGAACATCCTGAAGTATACAAAGCAGTCTCAAATAACATGATTCTAGTACAAGAAGGTAAAAAATATGAGTTCTAAGAAAACTGCTAAGGAATCAGAAAGAATTACAGAATACTCAGAAAAAGATGCAGTACCGGAAGATATCTTTAAAATTGAAACCGCCAAACAGCCAGAATTTTATAAAATTCCACGCAGATTTGGTTCTATTCCTATTGATGAATTACCGTTAGGATGTGATAGAGATGAACAATATTACAAAGTTTATCCTAGAATTGCATTACCTTTTCAAAAAGCTGATAGAGTTTCCTTTGGTCATCCAGAACTAGAACCAAATCGTCTCTTTTGGGGAGATAATCTACATGTAATGAGAATGCTTCCGTCTAATTCGATCGATTTGATTTACATTGATCCACCTTTCTTTTCTGGACGCCAGTATAATGTGATATTTGGCGATCAAAATGAAATTAGATCCTTTAATGATATTTGGGAAGGTGGTATGCCTGGTTATCTAATTTGGTTAAACGCAAGATTATTGGAGATGAAACGATTACTTAAACCAGAAGGAAGCATATATGTTCATCTTGATTCGCATGCTGTACATTATGTAAAAGTTGAATTGGACGATATATTTGGTTTTGAAAATTTTTATGATGAAATAATATGGAAAAGAACTAGTGCACATAGTAATTCAAAAAGCTTTGGTAATGTACATGATACCATACTTCATTATACAAAAAGTGACAAATTAATTTGGAATCCGTTATACCAAGAATATGAACGTAAATACTTAGATTCTCATTATAGACGAAAAGATCCAGATGGTAGAATTTTTCGTACAGATAATCTGATAGCACCAGATCAAAAAGGATATCGTTATGAATGGAAAGGTGTTACAAGAAACTGGCGACTTCCTAAAGAACGTATGAAAGAACTAGATATTGAAGGGAAAATTGTTTATACAAAAATGGGTACTGCTGAGTATAAACGGTATTTGGATGAAATGCCTGGAACCCCCATGCAAGATATTTGGATTGATATACCTCCAATTAACTCTCAAGCTAAGGAAAGATTAGGCTATCCAACTCAAAAACCTGAACAGTTGATAGAGAGAATTATTAAAGCCTCTTCAAACGAAGGTGATGTTGTAGCTGATTTCTTTTGTGGCGGAGGAACCACTGCAGCAGCAGCTCAAAAATTAAATCGACGTTGGATTGCATGTGATCAATCTAGGGTTGCAATAGCAATAACTCAGAGTAGAATAGAAAGTTTGTTTGAAAATAGCAAAAATATTCAATCATCACTTGATCCAGTAGCAGATATTTCATTAGAATATTGGGGAACTTATGAGATCACTTCACTTGTAACACTAACTGAAACTGAATTTAGGAATTTCATAGTATCTGCTTACGGTGGAAGAATTTCAACTGTAGGAGATTATATTCATGGATACAAGCGCGAAATTCCACTTTTTGTTGGATCGGCATCTCAAGAAAAACAAGTAACAAAAGAGGATGTGATAAATTTTGCAAAAGAAATCAAAACAAAAAAAGGAAAAAGTCAAGGAACTATGTTAGCATGGGCATTTTCACCTTCTGCTAAAAATGCTGTAGAAAAGCTTATGGCAGAAGGAAATCCAGAAATTGATTTAATTCAGATATCGCCAATTGAAATTGAATCTACACAATTTAGAGAGCATGTTACAAAATTACATGATGAATACGAATCATTTCTAAAATTCATATTGCCACCGGAAGTCAGATTTTCTTCAAGACGCATTGCTCCATTAAGATATGTATTTGATGTTTCTGAATCTGTAGCACTTAATACTGGTGCCAAAATCATCAATGTTCAATGGGATTTTGATTTCAAAGGTAGATTTACACCAACAAAAGAATTTGCGTTTGGAAGAGATGGAAAAGGAAATCCGTTGTATAAAGTAGAATTCAAATTTGAAAGAATGGGAAAGCAAACTATTGCATGTAGAATTCAAGACGATCTTGGCGGCGAAAAGATATATCCACAAATTATTAGTGTCCAATAGTGCAAGACAGTTTCTTAAAATTTGTTGATGATTTTGAAGAATGGAAGACTTCTGGCTATCCTGGAGTTGTTGATGGTACACGCGAATTTATAGTAAATCTTTTAGAACCTAGCAAAAAAATTAAACTCTGGAATCATCAAACTGAAGGAATTCTTCGAACGATTTACTCTTATGAGATACTCAAAAAACAAAATTTACTCCTCAATATAGTTACTGGTGGTGGAAAGACTGCAATAATAGCAGCAATTATTTTTTGGCTAAAATCTGTTCATAAAATCAATAGATTTTTGATTTTAGCCCCAAATCTGATTGTAAGAGATAGATTGAAATCGGATTTTAAAAATGGAGTCATTTTTAAAAATTTTCAATTTTATACAAAAGAGAATGAGTATCTTGTAAATGAGCTAAATCTTCATGTTATGGAAGCAGGAAAACAGCCACAAGGAATGTTGGATTCAGGTATAGTTTTAGGAAACATCCAACAACTTTACACATCACACATAACTGGAAAAAGAAACCTTGCCTATATTCTAGAATACGTTGGAGACATATCCATTTTCAATGATGAAGCTCACAACACACCAGCTTTAGAATACACGAACGTATTAAGCACATTATCTAAAAAATGCAGATTTAGACTAGATACAACTGCTACTCCAAATAGAGCTGACGGGCAAGAACCAGACTCCGAAATGATATATTATTTCGATGTCACAAAAGGACTAGAAGATGGTATCATTAAATCTGTTGTAGTTTATGAACCAGAAGTCAAACTTCTAAAATTGACTTATACTAACTTTGAAACAGGAGAAAAAAGAGATGTAACAGAACTTGATGCTGAATTTGCAGAGGCTGAAAAACAAGTAAAACCATTTCAATGGATTCTAGATCCTGAACCAATGAAAAAACAAATGGCAATCGCACTACAGCGACATGAAGAACAGAAATTGCGAGCAAAGGGAAGATACAAACCGATTCTCTTTGTAGTGACTATGAGTATACATGAAGGAGAAATTGCACAAAAAATGTTGCAGGAAAGATTCAAAATAAACACGCTTCTAGTTACCGAAAAATCAGATGAAACAGAACGAGAAGAAGCACTTAGAATAGGCTCATTTGATAGCAAGTATGAAGCAGTTGTTAGTGTATTAATGCTAAGGGAAGGGTGGGACGTACCACAAGTTTCTACTGTTTTGCTATTAAGAAAATTTTCATCTCCAGTTTACGGTCAACAAGTTATAGGAAGAGGACTAAGAAAAATAATAAGAAATGAAGCAGAAAGAGAAATTCTAGCTGTTGTTGATCACCCACGACTTGAACATGACTGGTTATGGAGACTTGTTGCAGTAAGTAAGATCAAACAAGACATAACTGATGAAGACAAGTTTGATGTTGAAGAGGATTTACCAACAAAGCCAAAAATTCAGACTTTGGTAAGACCTGATAAATTAATCAAAATTCCCGATCCTGAATATGAAGTAAAAATTGATTTTGACAAAATAAAAGATGACATTCCAGAAGATAGAATAGAGGAAAACTGGCAACAAATTTTGGATTCAATTACTTATGATCGAGAAGCGTGGATGATCACAAAAACTAAAGTTGATACGGTCAAGGGAAAGAGGCTAAAGGATAAACGAGTTGAATTGGTGGATGGTCCAGAAGCCTATGATTTTGCAGTTATCGGGCAGTTGCCAAGAAATGAATTAGAAAATAAATTCAAAGACGAAATACTAGACATAGCATCGGGATTGTTACAGGAAGCAGGATTTGGTGGAATGATGAAAGGAAAATTATACAACGTGTTAATAGATCACATTAAAAAGAAAATATTCTCTGGAAAAACGCTCACAGAAGTAGATGACCAAGATATTGAATATGCGTTGTTTATGATTCCGGAAATTAGAAAAAACTTTACCAAACCAGTTGTAGCTGGAATTATAGGAAGTAAATAAAATGAGAGATACAGGTGCACTAGAAGAAATCAAAAAGAGTCCTTATTCACTTGAATATTATGATTCATCATGGGAATTAGAATACATGAAAGAATTAGAAAATGATGACAATGTAACTAAATGGACTAAGAATCATGGGATCAGAATTCCTTATTTTACGGAAGATAATCAATTTAGAACCTACAATCCAGATTTTCTTGTAGAATACACTAATGGAGAAATTGAACTTGTAGAAATGAAAGGAGGACACCTTCTAAATAATCCAAACACCAGAAAAAAAATGGAGTATGCAAAAAAATGGTGTAAGGCTAGAGGAATTAAATATCGAATTTATTCAAAATATCAATAACAAAAACTGTTCTATCATTAATACTACAATTGGCAGAAATTAATTCAAAAGAATGATTTAAGAAATTGTGCTATAGCCACTTAATTTGAAATCCATCGATTGATTTCATATAATCCTTGATTCAATTCATTAATGGATTTTGCACCAACAAGAACACCTTTTCCTGAAGCAAAAATTAACGAAACTAAACTATCTTGAATTCTAAATATCAAGCCTGGGAATTGTTCTGGTTCATACATTGATCTTGGTAAAGTTCTTG
>Ga0194121_10011558_pt1 | contig 10478 bp, 9 predicted proteins | sample TA2MahCa50mmetaG_FD_148609 | JGI IMG/M metagenome (GOLD analysis project Ga0194121, IMG submission 148609) | Freshwater microbial communities from Lake Tanganyika, Tanzania - TA2015020 Mahale Deep Cast 50m | ecosystem: Environmental > Aquatic > Freshwater > Lake | place: Tanzania: Lake...
GAGCGGCTTGACAGCCTGTCGGACCTGATGTCGTTCGGAATGGCGCCGGTGATGTTCGCGCTCTCCACCCCGCGCGGCTGGCCGGCCGGCACGCTGTTCGTGGCCGGGCTGTTCATCGTGTGCGGCGCGGTCCGCCTGGCTCGCTACGACCCGACCGAGCAGAAGCACATGTTCAAGGGCATGCCGATCCCGATGGCGGGTCTGTTGCTGGCCTCGTTTTCACTGACCTGCTGGCCGTTGCCCTGGTTCGACCTCGCGCCGGGCATCCTGGGCCTGCTGATGATCAGCGACATCCCGTTCCGCAAGGTGTCGTTCAGAGGATTTGATGCGCTATTGCCGGTTTGTCTGGGCATCTGCGGCGTGATGATCATGATTTTGTTCCAGGATCTCGCGTTTGCGACGCTGGCCTTCACGCTGACCTACCTGGTGCTTAACCTGATGGCCGCCGTGGCCCGCGACTTCCGCGCCCGCTACATCGCGATCCTGGCCCGCTCCGCCGCGAAATAGGTGCAGTTCCGGCCTTATGCCGGGCACGAGCGCGATGGGGACGCCGTTCTCGGAATCTGGAACGCCGCCTTTGGGGATGCTTTTCCCATGGACGCGCGGCTCTGGCGGCAAAATGTGGACGATGATCCGCATTATGATCCCAGCGGGATTTTCATCGCTGAGGGTGGATTTGCCAGCGCGCGCGTGTGCCGCATTCCGCTCGGGGCGGACGGCCTGAAGGAAGGTCAGGGATGGATCGGCGCGCTGGCCGTTCACCCCGACCACCAGCGCAAGGGCGTGGGATCGAGGCTGCTGGGCGCCGCCGAAAAGTGGCTGCGCGAAAAGGGCGTTACGCGCATCTCGCTGGGCGGAGAGCCCGGCCATTTCTTCCCGGGGATTCCGCGGGAGCGAGCCGACGCGCAAGCGTTTTTTGCCGCGCACGGATTTACCGCGTCAGGCGACCTGGCGCACGATCTGCGGGGAGACATTCGCGGCTACCAGCGGCTCCGCCGCGCCGAGCGCGCCATCGCGCAAAACCGCTCATTTCATTTGCAGCGCTGTGGCGGGCTGCAATTGCCCGCGTTGATCACGTTCCTGGAGCAGAATTTCCCGGGCCGCTGGCTCTATGAAACCCAGCTGCGCCTGCAGCGCGAGCGCTCTCCGCAGGACATCATGCTCCTCACCATCGGCAGCCGCGTGGTCGGCTTCGCGCACACCTACCACAAGGGCAGCGCGCACCTGGGCCCGAGCACTTACTGGCGGAAACTGTTGGGCCCGCAGTACGGCGGATTGGGCCCCATGGGGCTCAGCAAGGACGTGCGCGGCCTGGGCCTCGGACTGGCGCTGCTGTCGTTTTCGGTGGAAACGCTGCAGGCCGCCGGCGTGCAAAAGATGGCGGTGGATTGGACCACCCTGACTGATTTCTACGGCGCCGCGGGGTTTGAGTCGTGGAAGCAGTACCGGGCCTGGGGCAAGAGCCTCTAGAGCCCTCGCCTCCAGGGACTTCGGTCTAGAGCTTAAACCAGCTTAAACCATCCGCACCACCATCAGCGAGAAATCGTCGTTGAGCTTCTTGCGGCAGTGGCGGATGACCGCGTTGGTGATGCGGTTGGCCAGCACTTGCGCGGGCAGGTGCGCGCCGTTGGCCACCATTTCTTGCAGGCGGTCGAGGCCGAACTGGCTCGCTTCGCCCATGGGACGCGCCTCGGTGACGCCGTCCGTGTAGATGATCAGCAGATCGCCGCGCGCGATGTCCACCGTCCGCTGCCGGTAGGCGTAGTCGCGGCTCACGCCCACCAGGATGTCGCGGGGCTTGAGCAGGCTGCACTTTTTTTCCGCCGCGCGCCACAGGAGGGGCGGCTCGTGGCCCGCCGAGCCGTAGCGCAGGCGGCCCTTCGCGAGGTCCACCTCGGCGCAGAACAACGTGATAAACATGTCGCTCTCGGTTTCCGGCACGATGATGCGGTTGAGCATGCTCAGCACGCGGCTGGGTGGATATCTTGCCGCGATATAAGATTTGAGAATATACTTCGCCCGTGCCGCATACATGGCCGCGCGCGGGCCCTTCCCCGCCACGTCGGCCATGCAGAACACCGCGCGGTCGTCGCCGTCGAAAACCACGTCGTAGTAATCGCCGGACAATTCCAGCGAGGAAATGAATTTGTGCCCGACCTCCAGGCGCGGGTGGTGAAAGGTCTCCTGGGGCAGCAGCATGTTGCGCAGCATCTCGGAAACCTTGTGCTTTTCCTGGTACAGGCTGGCATTTTCGATGGCCACCGCGGCCTGCGAGGAGAGGGTGGTGAGCAGGCTGATCTCGGCGAGCTCGTGATAGTGGATTTTTCGATAATAGACGTTGATCAGTCCGACGATGCGTCCGCGCGCCGACATGGGAACCGAGAGGATGGTGCGCAGTCCGTCGCGCCGCACCGACTCCGGAAATTTTCGCGAGCCGGCGCCTTCCTCGTCGATCAAGATCATGGGTCGCCCGGTCTTGGCGGCCACGCCCGCGATCCCGCGCCCCAGGCGGATGGTGCGCGCCTCGTGCTGAGGACCGAGCCCGACCGCCGTCTTCACGGTAAGCTGGCGGCGGACCGGGTCGAGCAGCATGATGGCGCACGCGTCCGCGTTCATCACCTGGTGGACGTTGTCGCGGATGGCCTCCAGCACGCGGTCCACTTGCAGCGTGGACGTGATGGTCTTGCCAATCTCAAAAAGCGCGGCCAGCTCGTGCATCTTGTTTTTTACGATGTCGTGCAGCCGCGCGTTTTCCAAGGCCGCCGCGGCCTGGTTGGCGAACGAGCGGATCAGGCGGATTTCCGCCGCGCTGAAATGACGGCCCGGCTGCGCGAAAAGATTGAGCACGCCCACGATCTTGCGCCGCGCGATAAGCGGCACGGCCAGCACGCCGCCCAGCCCGCTTCGGGCAAGGGCGTCCCCAACTCGGTCGTGTGCGGCGATCTCATCGGTATCCCGAGGGCGGTCCTCATCCGCCTGGATGTAGAACGTGGCGGGCCGCTTGCGCACGGCCGCCAGTGACGCGATCAGATTTTGCAGGTCCTCCCCGGCGAGCGGCCCGGGGACGTCCCGCGAGCCCTGCAAGCGCAGACCGTTCCCGCTCATCTGCACCATCAGCGCGCACGACGGGTTGCCCAGCAGCTCGCACGCCTTGTCGATTACGAGGCCCAGCACGCGCGGCAAGGAGAGCGTGCCGGTCACGCCGGTGGACACCTGGTGCAGCGCCTTGAGCTGCTCGAAGTTTTCCTCGAGCTGCCCCATCAGGCGCGCCTTCTGCACCGCGGTGGCAATCTGGATGGACAAGGTCATCACCATGCGGACTTGCGACGCGTCAAAATAGCGCGTGATCTTGGAGTCGTCCAGGACGATCAGGCCGAGGAGCGTCTCCTTCGCCAGCAGGGGCACCAGCAGGCACGCATTGGTCGGCAGGAGCGTGAACAACCGCGACAGCGCGGGGCAGTTGGTGGGCGGGGAGGTCAGGTAGAGCTGGCGCCCGTTGGACAGACTTTCCCAGATCTCCGGCGAAAACTGGGCCGGCGTGAAGCGGTAATAGGCAAAGAACGTCTCCTGCTCGGTTGACAGCCCAGCGGATCGCGCCAGACGGAAGCCCGAGCGGCGGTTGTTGGTGAGGAAGATCAGGCATCGGTCGGCTTCGGTAATGCGCAGCAACTGGTAGGTGCTGATGTCGAGCACGTCGTCCAGCGACGGGGACAGCGCAATGGCGCGGGCGGCCTTGTACAACGCGGTGGCCTCGCGGGCGCGCTGGCTCTCGAACTCAAAGATCTGCGCGTTCTCGATGGCCAGGGCCGCCTGCCGCGCGAAGGTGGAGAGCAGTCCCACCTCCTCGTCGGAGAACTCGCGGCGGTCGGTCGAGTAGATGTTGAGCTGGCCTTTCACCTCGTCCTTGATGATGAGCGGCACGCCCAGGAAAGCGCCCACCTCCATGCGCCGCGCCGGCTGGCTCACGTTTGCCGTGGACAGCGAGACCCGCAATTCATTTTCTGCGCCCCAGCCCACCAGGCTCTCCCGCACCTGGACCTTGCCGGCCACGTCCTGGGCGCTCTCCGGGCCAATCACGACACGCTGGTGCAGCCGCTGGTTCTCGATGAGGTAGAGACTGCCGCCCTGCGCCTGGGTGACGCGGATGCACAGGCTCACGATCATGCGAAGCAACTGGTTGAGGTTGAGCGCCGAGGACATCGCCGCGCCCACCTGGTTGAAGTAGCTCCAAATCTCCTCGCGCGAGCGCTCAAGCTGACGGGCCTTCTGGGCCATCTCCTGGAAGCGCCGAGCGCCGTCCACGGCCAGGGCGACTTCGTAGGCCACCTCGCGGGCCAGTGCGAGATCGGCCGGCTTGAGAGGATGATCGCGGGGCAGGCCCAGGTGCAGCACGCCGAAGGGCTGCTCTTGCACGCCCATGGGGAGGGTGATCAGCGCGCCCTCGTGCCAGCGGGCCAGGACGCGGCCTTCCACGTGGTCCGCCAGGTTGCAGGCGTGGAACTCCTCGCCGCTGGTCAGGACGCCGCGGGTGACCCGACAGGTCTCAATGAGGCGAGTGGGGAGAGGCTCGTGCGCGCTGGCGGCCACTTCGGCGCGGCCCGGCTCCGCGACCACCACGGCGCAGTCCTGCAGCGAAAGCACGATGCAAAGCCGCTGAACGCAGAAGCGGAGGAACTCGTTGAGGGGGATGCGGCCGCCGGAGCGGTGCGCGAGGTCGCGGACGAAGGACAGGTGAAGCTGGTCGCGCCGGGCCTCGTCGCGCTCTTCCTCCATGCGCGAGGCGGCCTGGCGCAGCGTGTCGAGCTGCTGGGCAATCTCCGAGAGGGTCTGGGCGCTGAGGCTGCCGTCCTCGCCGGCGCGAAGAACCATGTCCGGGGAGGAGGGAGCCAGCGCAGGGCTGTCTTCAGGCTTCACGTGGACAAGACTTCCCCCAGACGGATGAAAAGAGCCGCCCCTCCATTATACAGGATTATACAGGACGGGCGGCCTTTTGGCTCGTTTCTCGCGGTGGTATCTGCGATTTACCGTCTGCCTGGCGACAGGCTCAGTTGTTCACGCCGCGATAGCGGAGCAGGATCTCGATGAATTCCGCATTGTCCATCACGCGGATGTCTTTCTTCAAGCCGATGCCCTCCATACTCCCCCCAGGGGGCCAAAACTGATCCCTCGTCCACCTGTGGCAGGCTCAACCATGAAGGGTTGGTGGGGAACTCAAATATTTTATCATCCCCTCGAATTAGTGTCAAGAACGGCGTGGCTGTAAGGTTCTGGCTTGAGAGGATTCGCCGGGGGGGACGAGAATACATCGAACTTGTCTCAAGCCCGGCTCCCGGCGGTCTGATCTCCCTTGACCCCCCCTGGCCGCGCTGCCCAAGAAAGGCGCTCCGAATGGATCCCATCCTGAGGAACTTCATCTTCTGCGACTCTGTCGTGCCCATCCTCGATGGGAAGCTGGCCTCCTACGGCATCTTCAGCGACCTGTTTGCCGATCATTTCCCGCTCACCTATCCGCGTTTCAGCATCCTGTGCTCATGGACGCAGGCGCCGGGCTTTCACATCCAACAGGTGAAGATGCTCAACCCGGCGCGATCCTTGATCATGCACCAGTCCCCGGAGTCGTACTTCACACTCAATGACACCAGCGAGTCGGCCCACGTCATCGTGGACGTGAACCAGGTGGTGTTCACCGAGCCCGGCACCTACTTCTTCCAGGTGTACCTCGACAACCGTCCGGCCGGCGAGTACACGCTGCACGTTCGCCAACGCACGAGGTAGCATGCGACGCCTGCTGGCACCGCTGCTCGCGCTCATGCTGGCGGCGCCGCTGGCGGCGGCGGACCCGATCGCGGAGCTCCTCGCCACGCCAAAAGACCGGCTCGAAGCGTTCGTGGGATCGCACAAGACCGAGCTGGACGCGCTCCAGCCCTCCCCAGAACAGCAAATCCTCGCACGCGCGCTCGACGCGGCGGGCAAGGACCAGCTCGCCGAGGCCCGTCGCATGGCCGAGACGGCGGACGACGTCTATTACTGCCGGCACGGGAAGAAAGTGCGTCCCACCGTGGGGCTTTACGTGCTCGGAAAGAGTATCATCCAGCGGCACCCGGAGCAGGCGGAGGCCATTGCCCGCGAGCTGCTCAAAGCGGATGCCGAATCCTACTACGGCCACCTGCTGCTGGCGCGCGTCAACGTCATGCGCGGCAAGCCCGATGATGCGATTCCCGAGATCGAGGCGGCGATCAAGAAGAATCCTGATTCGGAGGATGCCTTTACCCTGCTGGGATTGATCTACCTGCGCGCCAATGACCTGGAAAGGGCGCGGACCGCCTTCCAGCGCGTGCTCCAGATCAATCCGCAGAATCCGCTGGCCAGAGACGCGCTCAAGGCGCTCGACGAGCAGAGCAGCGTGAAGCTGTCGGGCGACAAGAAGGCCCTGGAGCACTACTACGCCGCCGAGAAGCTGTTCGTGCAGAACAAGTTCAAGGAAGCCGCCGAAGAGTACCAGAAGGCGATCTCGGTCGATCCGAAGTTCGAGAAAGGCGTGGCTCTACCTGGGAGACTGCTACTTCGCCCAGGGCGATTACGAGAGCGCGCTCAAGCACTTCCTGAAGGCGACCGAGCTTGAGCCGACCGACCGACAGGCTTTTCGCTTCCTGGGGGATGCGTACGTGAAGCTGTTCGTGAAGACTGAGGACGTGGCGTACCTCGAGCGGGGAATTGCGGCGTACGAGGCGGCGTTGAAGATCGACCCGTCATACGAGTCCGCGAAGCAGGGTCTTGAAGAGGCGAAGGCGCGCCGCGCGAAAATCCAGTAGCGCTTCAACCCGTGTCTGGAGCCACGCGAGGCGCATAACCACGCAGGTTTCGCTGCATCACGCGGGGAATCTATTGCAGCGACGCGGCTGAGCCCGCGCGCACCCTTTCTTGGAGTTGTACGATGCGCAACGTTTCTCGGATTCTGTCGATTGCGGCGGTGGTGGTCCTCATATCAGGACTGTTGGTCCCGACTCGCGCGCTGGCGGATCAGCCCGACGCGGGAATCCCCTCGCCGAGCCCCTCGGAGACGCTCACGCCGGCGGCTTCCCCCACGCCCTCAAAGCCCATCAAGGCGGACAAGCCGGCCATCAACGTCTTCCGCGTTACCTACGACGAGCCGTGGTCGCGGCCGGGCTGGTCGATCGACATTGGCGCCGGCCCTCTGGGCCTCGCTGCGGGATACGCGCGCGCCAGCGGCGCGGTGTGGTTCGACAACCGCACGGACAACACGCTGCGCGACGTGAAACTGCTGGTCCGCTTCTGGAGCGCGCGCTTCCATCGCAACAGCGGCCTGGTGGAGTACAACGTGGGAAAGCTCGGCCCCCGCGAGCACATGTCCTACAACTACTGGGCCTACGTGCAGAGCGACGAGCGGGTCACGCCGTACGTGGAAATGCTCTACAAGATCGAGGGCAGCGACCAGGAGTACCGCGCGCTGTACAACACGCAGAACGTGTATTGATTTTAATTCATAAACTCTCGAAAAAAGTTCACAAGTAAGTTCATCCGGGTTAACTAAATCGCAACGTTCTGTTCACTTCCGTCCGCTAGCATGCGTGCGGAGGTGGTATAATGTGCTCATGCCAATCACAAAGACGCTCTATACCGTCGAGGACGTTGAAGCGCTGGAAGGCGAGTACGAGCTGGACCGTGGGATGCTGGTGCCCATGAACCCACCGAAGCCGCTCCACGGCCTTTTGGTGGTGCGCTTTGCCGCGCGGCTCCACGCCTACGCTGAGAGCAGCGGACTGGGTGTCGTTTACGCTGATAGTGGGTACTGGCTGGAGCAGGATCCGGACACCCTTCGTGGACCTGACGTGTCCTTCGTCGGTCGCGAGCGCGCCGCGGGACACGATCCGAGAAACTACTACACGCACGCCCCGGACCTGGCCGTGGAGATTCTCTCCCCGTCAAACACGCCGGGACAGGTCCAGCGAAAGGTCGGGCAATATCTCGATACCGGCGCCCAGTTGGTATGGGTCGTGTACGGGGAGCGCGGGAAAATTGCTGCGCACCGACCGGACGGCGACATTGCGCTGTACTCCGGATACGACGTGCTGACCGCGGAGGGCGTCCTGCCAGGCTTTGAGTGGAGTCTCGCTGAGATATTCGCCGACCATCTTCCTCGCCGTGACGAGCTGTAGTTAAGGTTGAAAGAGCTCGAAAAAGTTGCATTCCGTTAGATTTGATCGTGAGACCGTCGAAGGCCCTAAAGTCTCTTCTCAACTCTCCATGGCCAGATTGTTGTCGATGTCAGTTTACAGCTGGAAGCTTTAGAACGTTGAGTATTATAATCGGGAACGATGCTTCATCCACGGCGGTGGCTCACTTAAAGAACTTCATCAGCGCCGCGCTCCCGTGCGTGGTGGCGTACCAGAACGCCGCGGCGGCCAGTGCGGCAAGCGGGAGCCAGAAGCGGAGCGTCCAGCCGGAGCGCTGGACCACGTTCATCTTGGGGACCGGCTTGACCATGACGTTGACCGTCACCATCTTGACCTGCTTGCCCGCGGAAATTCGGATGATTCCGGAATGCCGGTTGTCCGGCATTAATTTTTCCGTGTTCCCCCAGTAGTGGATGGTTTCTTCGTTGCCTTCAAACTCCTTGGGATTGACCATGATCCAGTCCTCCGACGGGTCGACGTTGCACTCCATCGTTCCCCCGCCGTTGTTGCGGATGTCAAACGAGCCATCGATGACCTCGCCGGGCAGCACCGGCCCGTGCTCGGTGTTGCCCGTGCGGATTTGCAGGTCCCAGGGCCGCTCGTCCGGGGGCGGCGGCTCGCGCCCCTCCAGCGCTCCGCGCAATTGCCCGACGTCCTGGTAGCGGCGGTGCGCCTTTTCTTGCAGGCAGCGCATCACCACCCGCTCCAGGACTTCTCCCGCTGAGGGAGCCACCTGGCGCAGCGGCACGTCAAAATCGGGGTCGTGCCCGCTCACCAGAAAATAGAGCAGCGCGCCCACACAATAGATATCGCTGGCCCGCGTTTCCCGTGAATTCTTGCGCCGCTCCGGGGAATTAAAAGGGGATCCGCCGCGATTTACGATAACGCGCCGCGGCGGCTCGATGAAGCGTCCCTCCCCGAAGGTCAGCACGTGCGCGCCGCCCTGCGCGTCCACCCACAGGTTGCTGGGCCGAATTTCCCCGAGAATCGTCTCGGGAGTGCGCCCGTGCAGCGCGCCCAGCAGGTCGAGCAGGCCCGCCGCCACCTTGCGCGCCCCCTCCTCCGAGAAAACGCCCTGCTCCTCGACGCGCACCAGCAGGCTTTGCCCGCTCCCCTTGAGGACCAGCACGCCGCGATCTCCCGCGACGCCGGCCCGCTCGATGGTGGGAAGCGCCGCATGCTTCCACTGGTGGATCTCGCGCACCGCCCGCACGAACCAGTCTCGCGCGAAATCGCCCCGCGAGGGAGGATCGTCCTTGCCGAGTCCGACGAGATTCGCGGCGTCCAGGGCGGCCCAGGGAATTCCATCCTGCTCCGTCGGCGCGTTTTCTTGACCCTCCGCCTCGGACGGCTTCAAGTTGAACACCTGTACGATTTCGCCGCCGCTCGACTCGAAGAGCGCCGCGACTTTTCCCCGTCCGAGGAAGCGGTGCAGCGAAGTTGTCATTCTTAGATGCGACGGAGGCCGCTCAGACCGCGCGCCTCGTTGAGGCGGTCGCGGGCCGCCGCGTCCTGCGCGTAGGTGAAATTCACCACCGCGGTGGCCACCTGGGTGCACACGGCTGACAGTAGGATGCGGTGGAACGAGGTGAACGGCTCGCCGCGCCCCGCCAGGATGATATAGCCGAGCACGTCTTCCCGCTGCATCAGCGGGCCGACCAGCAGGCTATCCCTGTCGCCGAGGCCAAACACGGTGCGCAGAGGGTGATCCTCGTCGAGCCCTTTCATGATGAACGGCGTGCGATTGTATTTCAAAAAGCCGGCCAAGGGCCCGGTCTTGGAAACCGCCAGTAAATGGGAAGTGCCCGGCACGAGGTCGTCCTCGTACAGCACGTCGCATTCGTCCATGTAGGGATTCCACAGGCAAAACGCCGTCCCGCGCACGTGAAAGATCGCGCCCTCGAGCCGCTCGTTGACGCGCCGCGAAAGCTCTCCCATGTCGGAGATGGAGGCGATGCTGTTGCCCACTTCGTACAGCGTCGCGGTGTGCTGCGCCGTCTCGCGCAGTCGGCTGGAAAGAATGTTGATGATTCCGCCCAAAATGACGCGCGCGCTCTCCGGGTCTTCCTGGAGAAATCGATCAAATTCCTTGCGGCCGATGCGCAGCACGGTGAGCGTACTGGTGGCGCGCACCGTCGCCGAGCGCGGCATGTTGTCAAACAGGGCCATTTCCCCGAAAATCTCGCCGGCCTCGGCCACGCCGAGATCCTTGTAGGTGCCTTCCTCCTTGCTGAGCACCTTCTGGATCAGCACGGTGCCTTCCACGACGAGGAACAGCGCGTC
>Ga0194121_10011567_pt1 | contig 10471 bp, 7 predicted proteins | sample TA2MahCa50mmetaG_FD_148609 | JGI IMG/M metagenome (GOLD analysis project Ga0194121, IMG submission 148609) | Freshwater microbial communities from Lake Tanganyika, Tanzania - TA2015020 Mahale Deep Cast 50m | ecosystem: Environmental > Aquatic > Freshwater > Lake | place: Tanzania: Lake...
GCGAGCTGGTCGGAACCCACGCCTCTTCCAGCGCCAGCCGCTGGGAGGCCCTCGAGCCAATCCGGCAGGGGGTGGCGAAGCACTTTGGTGCGGTGAAGGAAAACGTTGCGGCCGGTCTGATCCTTCGCCACGACAACGGTTCTAACTACCTCGCCGATGACTTCCAGGACGAGATCGAATTCCTCGGGATCGAAAGTTCGCCCGCCTTCGTGCGCCAGCCAGAGGGCAACGGCGTGGCGGAGAGGATCATCAAGACGCTGAAGGAGCAACTGCTATGGGTCCGGTACTTCCCGACCGTTGAGGCACTTCGCAAGGGGCTCGCCGAGTTCGCCGATCTCTATAACGCCTCGTGGCTGCGGGAGCGCCATGGGCACAAGACGCCCAATCAGATCAGGGCCGAACAGAAGGCCCTTGCATCCGAAGCCGCCACGGAGTTCAAATTGGCAGCGTAACCGGCGCAGCGAACTGTCTCACAACCGTGCCCCGGTACACCTATTGCCCGGGCTAAAGCGGCGTCATTTCGGCTGGTTCTTGACCTCTGCCGTCCATTTCGCCAGCAGGTGCCTGCGCACCTCCGACGAGCCGTACTTGGCGAAATCATAGTTGATGAATTTGATCTTGGAGAAATCGGGCGCTTCCTTCGCGGTGCGCGCAGCCTTGTTGGCCGGCACCTGGTAGGACACGCCCGCGAGCGGACCCGTCTCCTGCGCCTCCGTGCTCAATGCCCAGTCGTACCAGGCCTGCGCCTCCTTGAGATTGCGCGCGCCCTTGATAATCGACATCGAACCGATCTCGTAGCCGGTCCCTTCGCAAGGCGAGACGATCTTCATCGGCGCGCCGTCGCGCACGAAGGGCACGAGGTCGTGCTGGAAGTTGATGCCGACCGCCGTCTCGCCCAGGCTGACCGCCTTGGCCGGCGCCGCGCCTGACTTGGTGTACTGGTTGACGTTGCGGTGCAGCTTCTTCATGTAGTCGAAGCCTTGGTCCTCGCCCATGAGCTGCACGATCGTCGCTAGCGCGTTGTAGGCGGTGCCCGCCGAGTTCGGATCGGCCACCTGCACCTCGTCCTTGAAGCGCGGATCGAGAAGGTCGGCCCAGCAGGCCGGCTCGGGGATCTTCTTGTCCGCGAGCAGCTTCGTGTTGAAGCCGAAGCCCATGGCGCCGGCGAAGATGCCGACCGTGCGGCCCTTGGTCTGCTCCCATTGGCGCACGCCCCAGTCGTGAAGCTGAGACAGGTTTGGCGACTTGTACTCGAGCGTCAGCCCCTCTTCCGCGGCCTGGACATGCGGATCGCCGGTGCCGCCCCACCACAGATCCGCCTTGGGATTCGACGCTTCAGCCTTGATCTGGGCAAAGACCTCGCCGGAGCTCTTGCGCGTCATGGCGACCTTGATGCCGGTCTTGCGCTCGAAGGCTGGCACCATGACGCGGCACCAATCGTCGACATTGGCGCAATAGAGAACCAGGTTGCCTTGAGCATGAGCAGCAGGCGCACCGAGAGCGGCTGCGAACAATCCCGCCAGTCCGGCCGTACATGCGATTCTCGCCAATCTCATTGCCCCCTCCTTCGCCGTTTCCGCAAGGATAGGGGGCATGCTTCCGCACGGCAATGTGAGCGCCCTTCATGCCTGGGAACCATGAGGGGCATCACTCGTTGCCATCGACGGTTTTCCCCACCTGCGGCCGCGCCATGCCGCCGGCTTTCATTGGAGCTGAACATGAGACACCTGCCGCGGCTGAGCTACGCCCTGGTCGCCATGCTGGCATTGCTGCTTGCCGGATGCGCCGTCGGCGGAGGCTTGGGTGGCGGCGGCGACAGGGCAAGCCGAGCCCCTGCCCCGCAGCCCCAGAATGAGCAACAGGCGGAGCTGCCGAAGACCGGCCAATTGGATGCCACGCAGGCCAGGCGGCTGCAGGACATCATGAAGCCGCTCATCCAGCACATGAACCGCCCAATTCCGTTCGAGCAGGTCAAAATCGGCCTGCTCGACGATCCCGGCATCAATGCGGCCAATGCCGGCGGCGGCGAGTTCTATGTGACGACCGGGCTTCTTCAGAAAGCCAGCGACGAGCAGTTGCGCGGAGTCATGGCTCATGAGGTGGCGCACGCCGACCTCGGCCATGTCGCCAAGCAGCAGGCGCTCCACACCGGCCTGTCGCTCGGCATCGGCCTGCTCGACGAATTCTTTCCCGGCTCCGGTGCCTTCACGCCGATCGCAGGCCAGCTCCTCGCCAATGGCTACAGCCGCGGCGAGGAAACCGAGGCGGACGCCCATGGCGTGGCGATCCTCAAGCGCGCGGGCTATGACGGCAAGGCCGTGATGGCGAACACGCTCACCTGGATTCAGCAGACCTCAGGCGGCAGCGGTGGCGGATTCTTCGCCACCCATCCGGCAACGGGCGATCGCATCCAGGCGGTGCAGCGTCTTCCCTAAGCCTCGAGCCACCACTCATTGCAGAAGCAGTATTGCGTCGGGTGCACGGTCATGCCCTTGAGCTTCTTGTCCGCGAAGGTGAAGACCGAGCGGAAGACCGGCTGAACCAGCGGGCCGTCCTCCTGGAGGATCTGCTGCAGCCGCTTGACCACGGCGCGCCGCTTCTCGACATCAGCCGTCGATTCCGCCTGATCAAGCAGGCGATCGAATTCCGGATTGGCAAAGTGTGATTCGTTCCATGGCACGCCGGTACGGTAGGCGAGCGCCAGGCACATGACGCCGAGCGGACGATGGCTCCAGTCGCCGCACGCGAACGGCGCCTTGTTCCACACCTTGTTCCATTCCGTGCTCGGCAGCACGTCGAGCTTGACGCGGATGCCCGCCTCGGCCCATTGCGCGACCAGCGCCTGGGCGGTGTCCTTCTGCCAGCTCGTCGACACGGTCATCGGCATGGGAATGTCGATGCCGTTGGGATAGCCAGCCTCGGTCAACAGCTGCTTGGCCTTGGCGAGGTCGCGCTTGAAGGGCGGCATGTCGGCATATTCCGGATGCACCGGGCTGACATGGTGGTGCTCGGCGCGATAGCCGATGTCGCCGAACGTGACCTCGGTCACCTTGTCGTTGTCGACCGCGTAGCGCATCGCCCTGACGATGCGCTTGTCGGTGAAGGGCGCCACGGGCTGCATGCGCGCATGCACGGTCGCCGCCGTCTTGGTCACGTAGAAGTCGAGGCCCGGAAGGCTCTTCAAGGCGGGAAGCTGGGACTGCGCGGCGGTCACGATGGTCATGATCTGGCGCGAGACCAGTGCTGCGATCTCGGCGCCGGGATCGTCGCCGAGATCGACGAACATCACCTCGTCCAAATAGGGGCCGACGCCCCAATAGTTCTTGCGCGCGCGAATCACCGCTCGCTTGGTGACGTCGTATTCGACCAGCTCGAACGGGCCGGTGCCGTTCATGCCGACAGCGAACTTGTTGCCGCCCTCGGGATCGATCATGACAGCCGGGTAATGGAACAGGTGCTCCGGCACGGCGAGCTGCGGCACCTTCAGATTGAGCCGCACCGTGAAGTCGTCGACTCTCTCGATCGCGTTCGCGTCCCACAGGCGGGAGGTCATGCGCGGGTTGCCCTGCGCATCCTTCTCGCCCGTGGCGACGTCGGTCAACATGTAGCCCTTCATCAGGCCGAGCACCGACGAGCCGGTCTTGGGATCGAGCAGGCTCTTGAGGTTCCATACCACGTCGTCAGCGGTGAACTTCCGGCCGCTGCGCCACGTCACGTCGCGGCGCAGGTTCAGCGTCCAGGTCTTGAGATCCTCGCTCGGCCGCCAGCTCTGCACGAGCGCAGGCCGCGTGATGTTGTCGGGACCGGTCACGGCCAGATAGTCGACGACCTGGCGCGCGAGATTGCTGCTCGGCACGTTGCTCATGGCATGGGGATGGCCGATCTCGCGCACGCGCGCGGCGATGCGCAACGAGCCGCCCCTGCGCGGCGCCGCCGTCTGCGCCGCAGCATCGCTCTCGCCGAGGAATGCGTAGGCGGCACCAGCCGAGACGCCGAGCAGCGTCGCCGTGCGCAGGAACTCGCGCCGATCGCAGCGCCGATCGGCCAACACCTTCTTGAGCTCGTCGATGTAGGGGTGCGGGCGCGCAGTCATGGGATGGCCTCCTTGCCGTCGCGATGGCCGTTCGTGCGTTCTTCGTGTTCGGCCTTTGACGGCAATATACCGCTTGTCACTGTGGCTGGCACTGTCTCTAATCCCGGTCTCAATGCGGGAGACGGGGCCGTGATCGCCAGCCGGATGGTCGCCACACGCGACGAGATCGCCGTCGAGAACGGCCTCGTCGTCGGCGGCCACGCGCTGGAGTGCGAAGCCGGCGTCGCCATGCTGAAGGCCGGCGGCAATGCCATCGACGCCATGGTCGCCGCCGCCTTCACCGGTTTCGTCGTCGAGCCCGCGAGTTGCGGCGTCGGTGGCTACGGCCACCTGGCCCTCTTCCTCGCGCGATCGCGCGAGTTCGTCACCGTCGATCACTATGTGCGCGGTCCGGCGGCGGCCAGGCCCGACATGTTCGCGATCGATCGATCGAAGCCGATGAAGTACTACGGCTTCCCTTACACCGAGGGCATGAAGGCGGAGCTCGGGCACTTGTCGCCGGCCGTGCCCGGCGCGGTCGCCGGGCTGTGCGCCGCACACGAAGCCTATGGAAGCCTGCCGCTCGCGCGCGTGCTCGAGCCCGCCATCAGCGCAGCCGAGGCGGGCCTGCCCGTGACCTGGCAATTGGTCCAGACCATCGCCGACCGATTGACCGACATCAGCCGGTTTCCCGCTCTCGCCGGATTGCTCCTGCGCAATGGCGCACCTCCGAAGGCACCCGGCCAGATGGGCGGTGGCGACCGGCTCGACTGCCGCGATCTGGCGCGCACCTTGAAGCGTATTGCCGACCGTGGCGCCGCCGGCTTTCACGCCGGGCCGGTGGCCGACGCGATCGAGCGCGAATGCCGCGCCCATGGCGGCATTCTCACCGCTGCCGACCTGTCCGCCTATCGGCCGCGCATCATCAGGGAGACGCTCGCCGAGTACCGCGGCCATGCCTATGTCTCGGCTTACGACCAGGTCGCCTACGAAGCTCTGAATATCCTCGACGCCTTCGACCTGCGCGCGCTCGGACCCGACAGCGCCGCCTTCCGCCATCTCATGGCCGAAGCTCTGGCGGTTGCCTTCGTCGACAACATGACTCATTTCGGCGACCCCGAGCATGTGCGCAGCCCGGTCAACGGCCTGACCAATCCGGCATTCGGCCGGCATCGCGCGGCCGCTCTCTCGCTCGATCGCGCCCTTCCCCGTCCGGTCCAGCCGGCCGATCCATGGCCATTCGAGATGGATGCTCTCGCACCCGAGATCGTCCACACGGCTCCTGCCATGGCGCGGCTCGGCGGCACGAGCCAGATGGCAGCCATGGATCGCGACGGCAACATGGCCAGCCTGATCACCAGCCTGACCGGCAGCTTCGGCTCGATGGTGCTCGTGCCGGAGACCGGCGTCCTGCTCAACAATTCGATGCAGAATTTCGATCCACGTCCGGATCAGGCGAACGCCATTGCGCCCGGCAAGATGCCGATCTTCGCCGCGCCCGCGCTGATCGCCGCGCACGATGGTGCGGCGGTGTTCGCCGGCTGCGGTTCGGGCGGTTATCGGATCCAGACAGCGGTGCTGCACGCGCTGGTCCACCATGTCGATTTCGGCATGGGCGCGCAGGCTTCCGTCGACGCGCCCCGCGTCCATTGCCAGGGACAGGACACCTTCGTCGACGCGCGCATCGCGCCGGAGGTGCGCGACCGGCTGGTGGAACTCGGTCACGATGTGGTGATCCAGCAGGACAGTCCGGGCCTCAACGCTTTCGGCCGCGTGACCGTGATCACGGCCGATCCGCGCACGCGGGTGATGCGTGCCGGAACCGGGCCCGCCTGGGGCACTGCCGCGGCGGGATTCTGATGCCCTCGATCGACCCGGGCACGGTCGCACTCGCGCGCGTGCCCGTTCATGGCGGCAACGGGGCGGTCGCGGCCGGTCATCAGGCGGCGGCCGATGTTGGCCTCGACACGCTCAAGCGCGGCGGCAATGCGGTCGATGCCGTCATCGCGGCCGCCTTCGCCTCCTTCGTCGTCGAACCGGGCATGTGCGGCATCGGCGGACATGGCCGCATGTCGATCTATCTGCCGGATCGTCGCATCGCCGTCGGGATCGACCACTTCATCCGCGCGCCTGCCGGCGCCACGGCCGAGCGCTATCGCCAGGCGATGACACATCGCCAGAATGCGGGCGGCACCAGGTCCGGCTCGATCGGCACGACGGGGCACTTGTCCGTCGGCATCCCCGGCGCGATCGCCGGGCTGGACGAGGCGCACCAACGGTTCGGCAAGATGGCATGGTCCGATCTGGTCGGACCGGCGATCGACCTCGCGGACGCCGGCCTGACGGTCGACGCGCGCCTTGCCGCCCAGATCGCCACGCGCGCGCTCGAGCTCCGCGGCTATCCCTCTGCCGCGTCCTGGCTATTGCGCGACGGTCTGCCACCGCATGCCAAGACATGGTCGTCGGCGGGCGATCGCCTCGACTTCACCGCCATGGCGCGCAGCCTGCGCCAAATCCGCGATCACGGCGCCGCGGCGTTCTACGCCGGGCCGATTGCCGACGCGATCGAGCGCGACATGAGCGCCCATGGCGGCGTGCTCACGGCGCGCGATCTCGCGCATTATCGTCCTCATGTCTTCGCCCAACCGGTCTGTCGCTATCGCGGTCATGGCTACGTCACCTGTGGCGACCTGATTTCCGTCGAGATGCTGAACATTCTCGAACGTCTCGACGTCGCCGGCGCGGATTACGAGACAGCGCGCTTTCGCCATCTGTTCGCCGAAGCCCTTGCGCAGGCCTTCGTCGACAACCTCACCTTCGCCGGAGATCCCGCTCATCTGCCGACGCCGCTCGACGGGCTGGCGGACAAGGATTACGCCGCGCACGTGGCGCAACGCATTGCCGTCGGTCGTGCGCAGCCCGCCATTCGTCCCGGCGATCCCTGGGAGTTTCAGGCGCAGCGCGGCGCCGAGCCGCCACCGCCCTTCGAGGGTACGACGCAGATCTGTGCCGTCGACCAGCAGGGCATGGTGGTATCGCTGATCACCAGCGTCGGCAGCAGCTTCGGCTCGCTGGTCATGGTGCCGGATACGGGCATCCTGCTCGGCAATGCCATGCAGTGGTTCGATCTGCGCGAGGATCGCCTGAACTCGATCGGCCCGGGGCGCATGCCGCTCTACGCCGCACCGGTTCTGATCGCCTGCGACGAGACGAGGGCCACGGGCGCGCTCGCCGGATCGGGCGGCTATCGCATTGCAACCGCGGTCCTGCATCCCTTCGTACTGAAAACCGATTTCGGCATCGGCGCGCAGGCGGCGCTCGAAGCACCGCGCGTCCACCACCAGGGCGAGGCGCTGCTCGCCGACAGCCGCATTCCCCTTGCGGTGCGCACCGAGCTGGCCGCCATGGGCCATCGCGTCGAGATCGTCGACGCACGCCAGGCGAATGGCGGGTTCGGACGCCCGTCCGGCGTCTGGCGCGAGGCCGAGGGCTGGGCGGCTGCCAGCGATCCGATGGCCGGCGGCGTCGCGGCCTGGTAGGTGACGATGAACGAAAAGCGACCTCTTCTGCTTCACAATGCGCGGCTCGTCGTGCCGGGCCAGGCAACGCGTGCCGAGCTGCCGGCGGGCGCAGTTCTGATCGACGGCGACCGGATTGCCGCGGTGCTGACCGATCGCGCAGAAATTGCCGCCGCAACAGCGGCCGAGCGCATCGACCTGGCTGGACGCATCGTGATGCCCGGGCTGATCAATGCTCACCACCACGCCTATGGCAATGTGCTGCGCGGCACGGAGAATGCGCTGCCGCTCGAGCAATGGGCCCTCTACACGGTCGCCTATGGCCGCAGCCTTACGCCCGCTGCGCTCCGTCTTGCCGTTCTGATCGGTGCCGCGGAGATGATGCGCGCCGGCGTGACGACCGTGCTCGATCACTTCCCGTATGTCCGCGTGGCCGAGGCGATGCTGGGTGCTTACGAGGAATCGGGCATGCGGGCCGGCTTCGCGCCGTTCATCCATGATCGTTTCGATCACGACATCCTCGGCGTCGCGCTGCCCGAAGATGTCCGCCGCGCGTGGGAAGGCGCCGGTCCCTTGCCAAGCGACGAGGTCGAGCAGCGCATCCGCGCTCTTGTCGGCGCTTGGCAGGGCCGCGCCGGCCGCATCCGCATCCTGCTCGGCCCCAACGCACCGCAGCGCTGCTCTCCGGAATTACTCGCGCTCTGGCGACGACTTGCCGTCGAGCTCGACCTGCACGTCCATACCCATCTGCTGGAGACGCTGCCGCAGGCACGCCACGGGCGATCGACCGCGCCGGGCGGCACGGTCGGCGAGATGGATCGCCTCGGCCTGCTCAACGAGCGCCTCTCGGTCGCCCATGCGGTCTGGACACTCGATTCCGAACGCGAGCTGCTGGCCCGGCGCGGCGTGACCGTGGTGCACAACCCGACGAGCAATTTCATGCTCGGCAGCGGGGTCATGCCGCTGGCCGACTATCGCCGGCACGGCATCGCCGTGGCGCTGGGCACGGACTCGGCCAATTCGGGCGGCCGCCTCAACATGTTCGACGTCATGAGGACGGCACTCATGCTGCCGCGGCCGGTGCTGCCGAGCCGCGACTGGCCCGAAGCCGGCGCAATCTTCGATATGGCGACATCGGGCGGCGCGCGTGCGCTCGGCCTCGCGGCCGAGACCGGGCAGATCGCCAGGGGCATGAAGGCCGACCTCGTCGTGGTCGACGGCGGCGGCGCCACGATGGTGGCGCTGGCGCCCAATCTCGTCGGCCTGGTGCAGCATGCCGGCCCCGAGGCCGTCTCCGCCGTGATGGTCGACGGACGCTGGGTCTACCGCGACGGCCGGGTGCTCGCCTTCGACGAGGCGGCGGTGCTGGCGGAGTTCAAGTCGATCACGGCGGAGATCACGCGCGCCGCCCAAGCCGACGTCGCGCTGGCGACGCGAACGGTTCCGATGTTCGAACGCCTCTACGAAAGGAATGACTCATGAAGGTGACGGGGCTGCACCTGCTCGCCTGCGACGCGGGCTGGCGCAACTACCATTTTCTCAAGCTCACGACCGATCGCGGCATCGTCGGCTGGAGCGAATTCGACGAAGGCTTCGGCTCGCCCGGCGTCGCGCGCGTGATCGAGCGGCTGAGCGAACGCGTGATCGGACAGGAGGTGGCGCGCCATGAGCGCATCTTCGCCGAGCTCTTCGGCCTGACACGTCCCGCGGCGGGCGGCGTCGTCGCCGAGGGATTGGGCGCCATCGAGAACGCGCTGCTCGACGCCAAGGCGAAGCTGCTGGGCGTGCCGTGCTACGAGCTGCTCGGCGGCAAGCTGCGCGACCGCATCCCGCTCTACTGGTCGCATTGCGCGACATGGCGCATCAACCACCCGACCTGGTACAAGCCGGCGATCACCGATCTCGACGGCGTCAAGGCCATGGGTGCGGAGGTGCGCAGCAAGGGCTACCGCGCGCTCAAGACCAACATCTTCGTGCCGCACGAGGGCCGGCTGCGCGGCTGGCGGCCGGGGTTCGGCGTGCCGTTCCAGCCCGCGCTCAATGTCGACCGGGATGTGCTGCGCCACCTGCGCGCCCATCTCGAGGCGTTCCGCGACGGCGCCGGGCCCGATATCGACATCCTGCTCGACCTCAACTTCAACGCCAAGACCGAGGGGTTTCTCGAGATCCTGCGCGCGATCGCCGATCTCGACCTGTTCTGGGTCGAGATCGACAGCCGCAATCCCCAGGCGCTCGCCCATATCCGCAGCCACAGTGCGCACCCGATCAGCTCCTGCGAGACGCTGCTCGGCCTGCAGCAGTTCCTGCCCTTCTTCCGCGAGCAGGCGATGGACGTCGCGATCGTCGACGCGGTGTGGAACGGCGTATGGCAATCGATGAAGATCGCGGCCGCCGCCGACGCCCATGAGGTCAACGTCGCGCCGCACAATTTCTACGGCCATCTCAGCACGATGATGAATGCGCATTTCGCGACCGCATTGCCCAATCTGCGCATCATGGAGATCGACATCGACCGCATTCCCTGGGACCGCGAGATCTTCACGGCCGTGCCCAGGATCGAGGACGGTCACCTCATCGTGCCCGACACGCCGGGCTGGGGCACCGAGCCCAACGAAGCCGCGCTCGCCAAGCATCCGCCCAAGGGCAGCGCTGGGCTGCTGCATTACAAGGAGAAGTGAAATTGTCGTCGATCTATCGAAAGATCTTTGTGAATGCCAGCAAGTGAGCTGCTGCTGCGCTGTCGATCGTCACGTTGCCTGATTCGTACGCGTCCGGTAGAGGCCGCCTTACGGTGCGCCGTTACGCGTGAGATGGTGTGCCCATTGATTTGCGAATCAATGAGGGCACATGACGACGGTAACGGTTGATACGGGCGTTGAGC
>Ga0194121_10011572_pt1 | contig 10469 bp, 12 predicted proteins | sample TA2MahCa50mmetaG_FD_148609 | JGI IMG/M metagenome (GOLD analysis project Ga0194121, IMG submission 148609) | Freshwater microbial communities from Lake Tanganyika, Tanzania - TA2015020 Mahale Deep Cast 50m | ecosystem: Environmental > Aquatic > Freshwater > Lake | place: Tanzania: Lake...
CAACTGGCCGATGGCAGCATACAATTTCTCCGTATCCTGATCCTGAGTGTCCGTCGATTCAGAACGCTCAAAAGTGGCCGATAGGTGCTCTAAAAACTCAGCCTTCCACTTGGAGATCATTACCGGGTTGACTTCAAATTTTTGGGCCAGCTCGGCCAGTGTTTGCTGATTCTTTACGGCCTCTAAAGCCACTTTAGCCTTAAAGGCAGGACTGAATTTTCGGCGTGTTTGCTTTTTCATAATTGAGGTTAATTTAATAACTAACCCTCTGGTCTCAAATTAGGGGAGTATTATATAACGCACCCAAAGACTATGCTGACATTATAGAAATTTGTAAGCATGAGAAATTTGAATGGATATCTTTATTTGAAGAAGCCCAAAACAAGGACAGTTGGGTAAACGAATTAGAAATTGGGAATATGATTTCAAATTGTAATATTGATAAATTATTGGATGACGTAAAATGGACCACCCAACCCGATAAACAAGTCCTTGCGCAACAACTTCATACCATTGCAGTTGATATTGTGAAAGGACAGCATAACAGATTATATAATGAGCAACATTCTTAATTTTAAATCCCCTTTAGGGGCTAGGGGTATGAAAGGGGTCATACTTGCGGGGGGCAGCGGAACAAGGCTATATCCGATTACCAGAGCGATCTCAAAGCAACTAATGCCCATATATGATAAGCCCATGATCTACTATCCTCTTTCAGTATTGATGATGGCAGGGATAAATCAAATACTCATTATTACTACTCCCGAAGACTATGCACAATTTAAGAGGTTGCTGGGCGATGGCAGTCAGCTTGGTTGCCGCTTTGAATATGCGGTACAGGAAATTCCTAACGGTCTTGCACAGGCCTTTGTCATCGGCGCTGAGTTCATCGGGAATGACAAAGTGGCTTTGATACTCGGCGACAATATTTTTTACGGCACAGGGCTTGATAAATTACTGCAGTCGCTTAATAACGTTGAAGGCGGGTATGTATTTGCATACCAGGTTTCCGATCCGGAGCGATATGGTGTGGTAGAGTTTGACAACAATCTGAATGCGGTTTCTATTGAAGAAAAGCCAACTAAACCGAAATCCAATTTTGCTGTACCGGGATTATATTTTTATGATAATGATGTCGTACAAATAGCAAAAAATCTAAAGCCTTCCGCTAGGGGTGAATATGAAATAACGGATGTCAATAAAGAATATTTAAAAAAAGGGCAACTTAAAGTGGCGGTGCTGGACAAGGGAACAGCCTGGCTGGATACCGGCACTTTTGATTCGCTAAGTGATGCCAGCGAATTTATACGGGTTATTGAAAAAAGACAGGGAACCAAGATTGGCTGTATTGAAGAAGTAGCATTTCGAAATGGATTTATCAATAAAGAGCAGTTAACAGAATTACTTCAACCGTTATTGAAAAGTGGCTATGGAGATTATTTAAATCAAATCATACGAACAAGCAATAATTAAGAAATATGAATTTATCGGTTATTGGAACAGGTTATGTTGGATTGGTTACGGGTACATGCCTGGCAGAAACAGGGCACCATGTGATATGTTTAGATGTAGATGCAAACAAAGTAAAAAAACTTTCCAGCGGACAAATAACCATATTTGAGCCTGGATTAGAGGCTATATTTCATCGAAATATTAAAGAAAAAAGGCTTCATTTTACCACTTCTTTATTGGAAGCTGTAGAAGGATCAGATATAATATTCCTCGCTCTGCCCACACCACCCGGTGAGGATGGTTCGGCCGATTTGAAATATATCCTAAATGTGGGAGAAGAGTTGGGGAAATTGATGAATAAGTATAAAGTGATAATTGATAAAAGTACTGTTCCGGTAGGAACAGCAGATTTGATCAGGAAAAAAATTTTATTGAATAGTAAAGTTGAATTTGATGTTGTGAGTAATCCTGAGTTTTTACGTGAGGGAGTAGCTGTAGAAGATTTTATGAAGCCGGATCGTATTGTGATTGGAACATCTTCAGAAAAAGCCAAAAAATTACTGGAGCAAATGTATGCGCCATTTGTTCGCCAGGGCAACCCAATTATTTTTATGGATGAACGAAGTGCAGAAATGACAAAATATGCTGCAAACAGTTATTTGGCCATGCGTATATCTTTTATGAATGAGATTGCAAATCTTTGTGAAAAAACCGGGGCAGATGTGGAGATGGTAAGAAAAGGCATGGGTAGTGATACCAGAATTGGCAAACGGTTTTTATTTCCAGGGATTGGATATGGGGGGAGCTGTTTCCCCAAAGATGTGCAGGCTCTTGCAAAAACAGCTTCCGACTATCAATATAACTTTAGGATATTAGATTCCGTTATGAAAGTGAATGCCTTGCAACGGGAAGTATTCGTTCAAAAAATTCTCCAGCGATTTAGTAATAACCTGAGTGGGAAAAAAATTGCTCTTTGGGGAATAGCTTTCAAACCCAATACGGATGACATTCGGGAAGCACCCTCTCTTTATGTAATTGAAGAGCTCACCAGGCGGGGCGTTTCTGTAGTAGCGTATGACCCCGAAGCAATTCCAAATGCCACGGCTTATACAGACGATAAAAGTGGGATCAATGGGAACGTTAAATGTTTTGGGTGTAGCTAAGGCTCATAAAGCAAGAATCCTGGTAGCTTCCACTTCTGAAATCTATGGTGATCCGTTAGAACATCCACAGAAAGAATCCTATTGGGGTAATGTAAATCCAATAGGTCCGCGGGGAGTTTATCATGAAGCGAAACGGTTTTTGGAAGCAATTACCATGGCTTATCATACTTTTCATCGTGTAGATACAGCAATTATTAGAATTTTTAATACCTATGGGCCCCGAATGCGTTTGGATGATGGCCGGGTATTGCCTACATTTATTCATCAGGTCTTGACTAAACAAGATCTTACTGCATTTGGAGACGGTTCTCAAACCCGTTCATTTTGTTATGTGGACGATTTGATCGAGGGCATCTTTCGATTATTAACTACTACTGATTATCATCAACCGGTTAACCTTGGAAATCCTGAAGAGATCACTATCAATCAATTTGCGGAGGAAATATTATCAATAACTGGTTGCCGGCAAAAGATCATTTACCAATCTCTTCCGGTTGATGATCCTAAAGAGCGTAAACCTGATACTACCCGTGCAAAAGAAATATTGGGATGGGAGCCCAAAGTGGGAAGGCCCGAAGGATTGAGAAGGACTTTAGAATATTTTGTTGAAAAAATTAAAAGTAATTTATGAATTACTATGCCCATCCTACTGCTGTAATAGATGAGGGTTGTACAATAGGTGACGGTACAAAAATTTGGCATTTTAGCCATATCATGCCAGGATGTATAATTGGTGAAAATTGTAATATAGGCCAAAATGTTGTTGTTTCACCCAAAGTAGTGTTAGGGAAAAATGTAAGAGTTCAAAATAATGTTTCTATTTACGAAGGGGTAATTTGTGAAGATGATGTTTTTTTGGGTCCCTCTATGGTGTTTACCAACGTTTTTAATCCCCGTAGTGCAGTAAGCCGGAAGCATGAGTATATGGCAACTTTGGTTAAAAAAGGAGCTAGTATTGGCGCTAATGCTACCATTATTTGCGGAAATGAAATAGGTGAGTATGCATTTATTGGCGCTGGTTCAGTTGTCACTAAGCCTGTTCCTGCTTATGCCCTGGTAATGGGAAACCCGGCGAGACAAACCGGATGGATCAGTGAGTTTGGGCATAAATTACTATTTGATAAAAATGGGGAAACTATATGTTTTGAAAGTCAGGAAGTTTATATTTTACAAAATGGTAAAGTGCAACGTAAACGATAAATAATTATCAAGCAATTCTAAAATCAGTCATTTCAAATCTTGTCGGCCATCTTTTTCTGTCTTATATTTGCGTTTCAAAAAAAACTAGTAAAACATACTCTACATATTGATTATCAGACAATTAACTTTGTGTTTGTGACTAAGGTGGCGAAGCTTTGTATATATATTAGCTGTAGAGGTATTGAAAATAGGCTTCAAAGAAAAAGGAAATGAAAAATTTTGCATTAATTGGGGTGGGGGGGTATATTGCTCCGCGTCATATGAAAGCAATTAAAGATACAGGCAATAATCTTATCGCTGCTTTAGATAAGCATGATTCTGTTGGAATATTAGATTCCTATTTTCCGAAAACCGATTTTTTTACTGAATTTGAAAGATTTGATAGACATATTGAAAAATTAAAGCGTCAAAATATTCATACTGATTTTGTCACAGTTTGTTCGCCGAATTATTTACATGATGCGCACATACGATTTGGGCTTCGCATAGGGGCTAGTGTAATATGTGAAAAGCCGTTGGTGCTCAATCCTTGGAATGTAGATGCGTTGATGGAAATAGAACAGGAAACAGGCAGGCAGGTGTTTACCATCCTACAACTACGTTTGCATCCGGCAATTATTGCTTTAAAAGAAAAGATTAAAAATGCGGGAATTGATAAAAAGTATGAAATAGATCTAAGATATATTACTTCTCGGGGCAATTGGTATCATATTAGTTGGAAAGGTGATGTAGCAAAAAGTGGGGGTGTAGCAACTAATATCGGCATACATTTTTTTGATATGTTGATTTGGATTTTTGGCGATGTGCAGGAGAATATACCCGAGCAGCATACACCTGAAACAGCTTCTGGCATATTAATTTTGGAAAGAGCTACTGTTAGATGGTTTTTGAGTATTGATGCCGAATCTTTACCCATTGATTGCAGGCAAGAAGGAAAGCGTACATTTCGTTCATTAACAATTGATGGAGAGGAATTTGAATTTAGTGATGGCTTCACAGATCTGCATACAAAATCTTATGAGGAAATACTGAAAGGAAAGGGTTTTCCTATTTCTGAAACAAAGAAATCTATTGAACTGGCTTATAATATTAGGACAAAATAAACATGAACAATTCAGGACTTGTTTAATGCGAAATTATTTGGTTGTCTTTCTAAGTATGAATGTTGTGTGGTTTGTTAAGAGATTCTCTACAAGAGCCACTACGCCTATCTGATAAAAAGAAGCAGGATACTTATTTGATTAAGTTCAGATTTAACAAATGAAATACGCGAAAATGGATTTTTGATAACTTGATTAATCGATTAAGGAACAAGGAACCTAAGTCGTAACCAGCATTAAAAGTCCTTTATGCTTATTCTATCTAATTCTATAATTTTTAAAGACCTATTGTGAAACGGATTTTTATAATAGCAGAGATAGGGCAAGCTCATGAAGGTAGTTTAGGTATACTCCATTCCTATATTGATGCTGTAAGCGAAACGGGTGTTGATGCGATTAAATTTCAGACACATATTGCAGAAGCTGAAAGTTCGAGTCAAGAGCCGTTTAGAATAAAATTTTCTATGCAAGATGAAACTAGGTTTGATTATTGGAAAAGAATGAGCTTTAGCTTAGATCAATGGCGAGGAATTAAAAAGCATTGCGATGAAAAAAAACTCGAATTTATTAGTTCCCCTTTCTCTCTGGCAGCAGTTAATATACTGGAAGATCTGAAGGTACTTAGATATAAAATAGCTTCAGGAGAAATTGCTAATTATCTTATGTTGGACAAAATAAGAAGAACTGGTAAACCCGTTCTTCTATCTACGGGGATGAGTTCTTATGAAGAGATTCAAAAATGCATCAATTTTTTTAAACCATACAAAACTCCAATCTCCATCCTTCAATGTACAACAGCATATCCAGTAGCACCGGAGAAACTTGGATTAAATATTTTAACGGAATTAAAGGAACGCTTCAATTTGCCTATTGGCCTTTCTGATCATTCTGGAAAAATTTACCCCTCTTTGGCTGCAACTGTTATGGGCGCAAATATTATAGAGGTACATGTTACTTTTCATAAAGAAATGTTTGGGCCTGATACTAAAGCATCTCTTACGATAGAAGAATTAAAACAACTTGTAGAAGGAATTCGCTATCTGGAAATGGCGATTAAAAATCCAGTGAACAAGGATGATGTTGAATCATATCAATCTTTGAAAGTTATTTTTGGGAAATCGCTTGCTTTAAACAAAGATCTTTGTAAGGGTAGTATAATCGTTTTTGATGATTTGGAAAGTAAGAAACCTGCAAATTGCGGAGTACCTTGTTCGGAATACAATTTGGTAATTGGTAAAAAATTGAAAAAAGACATTTCGAAATATTCTTTTTTAAACTACGACGATATAGAATGAGAAGGAAAATTTGTGTAGTAATTACGGCACGTCCGAGTTATAGCAGAATTAAAACAGCGCTTCATGCGATCCAAGATCATCCCGACTTGGAGCTGCAATTAGTAGTTGCAGGGTCTGCATTATTAGAGCGATATGGAACTGCCGTGAATTATATAGTGAACGATGGCTTTGAAATAGCGGCGAGAGTATATAATGTTTTAGAGGGCGAAAATCTAACCTCTATGGCAAAAACAACTGGTATCGGTTTATTAGAACTTTCAACAGTTATTGACAATCTTAAACCTGATATCGTATTAACAATCGCAGACAGGTTTGAAACAATAGCCACTTCCATTGCAGCATCTTACATGAACATTCCTTTAGTTCACACTCAGGGTGGTGAAGTAACAGGAAATATCGATGAAAAGGTAAGACATGCCAATACTAAACTTGCGGACTTACATTTTGTAACTACAGAAAAATGTCGTGAGAGGGTTATCAAAATGGGAGAACAGCCCGATAAGGTTTATGTTACGGGTTGCCCGTCTATTGATCTTGCAAATGATGTGTTGCAGAACCCTGTGTTAGATTTTGATCCTATTAAAAAATGGGGGAGTTGGAGAAAATATTGAACTTTCTAATGGTTACGTAATCGTGATGCAGCATCCTGTTACTACCGAATATGGAAAAGCCCTAAACCATATCAATGAAACTTTGCATGCTATTATAGAAACAGGTCTTCCTACTATGTGGTTTTGGCCCAATGTGGATGCAGGTTCTGATGGAACATCAAAAGGCATTAGATCCTTCAGGGAAAAATACCGTCCAAAAAACATACACTTTTTTTTAAAAACATGTTGCCATTAGATTTTTTAAAAGTTTTAGTAAATAGTAAGGGAATTATTGGTAATTCAAGCGTAGCAATTAGAGAATCGGCTTTTCTTGGAGTTCCTGCTGTGAACATTGGAAGCCGACAAAACGGAAGGGATAGGGGTAAAAATGTAATTGATGTAGGTTATTGTCGAAATAAAATTTCAGAAGCAATTTTAAAAAATTATGCTATGGGTAAATATCCATCAGATGATGTATATGGGAATGGTAAATCAGGAATAAAAATGGCTGATCTCTTAGCTTCAGTTTCATTAGGTATTGAAAAAAAACTTACTTATTAACTGATTTTTCAAATAGCCAATAAATCTTACATGCAAATTGCAATCATACCGGCAAGAGGTGGGAGCAAAGGAGTTCCCGGTAAAAATTTAAAAATGTTAGCTGGAAAGCCGCTTATCGCTTATACTATTGAAGCGGCTCAAGAATCAAATTGCTTTAATGATATTTTTGTATCTACAGATGATAAGCAAATTGCATTATTGGCAAACAGCTATGGAATTAAAATCCCATTTTTAAGGCCAGCTGACTTGTCTAATGATGATACGCCTATGCTATCTGTTATCAAGCATATAATTTGCTTTTATCAGTCAGAAGGGAAAAAGCTACAGACTATTGTGCTACTTCAGACAACATACCCTTTTCGTACAGCAAAAGATATAATAGGGGCAGTGCACAATTTCGCTGAGAACGATTATGATTCGATAATTAGTGTGCAGGAAGTTCCAGATAAATATAACCCGAATTGGACCTATATAAAAAAGGATGATACTTTACAATTATTTAATGGAGATGTGCAGCCCATTTCACGTAGGCAAGATTTGCCACAGGCCTTTATCAGGGAAGGTTCTATCTATATTTTCCGAGCAGCTACAATTGAAAAATATGACAACATTTATGGTGAACGAATAGGATTTTATCTCATTCGCAGAAAAACTGTCAATATTGATACGATGGATGATTTTATTGAAGCTGAACGATTAATGGGTTTACAAAAGGAAGCAAAAGAAATTTGATGCTAATTAAAATGATTAAACGTTTTAGGTCAAGCAGCCTCTTAAAATCATTTTCGGTGTATGTGTTTTCAAGTTTTTTTAATCAGGGGGTAAACATTTTATTGTTACCACTTTTCACTTATTATCTTACACCTTTTGATTATGGTATTTTGTCCCTTGTCAATACAACGATTTCTGTAGTAAGCATATTTGTGATGGTTGGAGCTGATGGTGCTATCCGCAGACAATTTTATAAATTGAAAGGAAATGAATTTGCTCAGTTTTTTATTTCTTCTCTGTTTACTTGTCTTATATCTTTTATTGTTATTTCAATTTTAATAGTAGCTACTGCTTGGTGGTTAGGGTCATTGACACATGTGCCAATAAAATGGATATTACTCTCTCCAGTTATAAGTTTTACTTCTGTACTACCCACGATTTTATTAGGGCTCTATAGAGTCGAGCAAAAGGCAACGTCATATGCAGTGGTTAGTAATTTAATGACCCTCGCTAATCTGGGATTGGCAATATGGTTGATCGTTGGGGCAGGAATGAATTACGAAGGGAGGCTTTACAGCATTTTAGTTGTTAATTTGGTTTTTTCTGCAATTAGCGTTTTTGTTATAAAAAAAAACGATTACTGATAAGTAAGCCCCAAAAAAAAATCATTGTATCTTCTTTACAATACGGTTTACCTATTATCCCGCATCAAATAGGAGCTCTTATTATTAGTTTCTCTGATCGTTTTTTTATTGCCGAAATGGTAGGTGTTGATGAAGCAGGAATATACAATGTCGGGTATGCTATTGCTGGAATTATTGGCCTGATGGAGGGGACATTTGGGTATTCTTATACGCCATTTTTATTTGAGCAACTAAGTAAAAAATGCAGTAAAGCTGATAATCAAGTGGTTAAAGTGTCTTACTTTTTTGTTTTGGCATTGGCTGCTGCTGTTCTTTTACTTTATTTAAGTTCCGGATTAATTTTCCATTATTTTATTGATGAACGATATAGAGGCGCACAGATTTATATTCTTTGGCTAGCAATTGGTTATTTTTTCTCAGGTTGTTATAAAATTATGGTTGGATATATTTTTTATGCAAGTAAAACTATTTACTTGACTTATTTATCTGTCATCAATATCGTACTTAACATTGCTTTGAATTTTGTTTTAATAGGTCGGCTTGGTGCAGAAGGTGCGTCACTTGCAACTATGATCTCGTATTTTGTAATGTTTCTCATTACTTTTTTTATTGCAAATCGAATACACCCAATGCCCTGGTTTAGGAGTTTAAAGGTCAACAAGAAGTAAAACTGTTGGTTACAGAGTACTAAAAATAGAAATCTAAATTGGATATAAATAGAATTAGTGCATTTTTGGATGCTTTTGAGAAAGAGCATATAGGCTATTTGCTTAAGATTGAAGTAAAAGGTATTAATCTTTGGCATTGTATTAAAAAACCTATTTATCATGGACTAAGGCATAAATATATCAGCACGAGCTCCCAGGTTAGGAAAAAGAATATAAGGCTTTATCTAATTCAAAAAACCATCGTTTATTTTTTAAAGCTTATTTGGGCCTTTATTACGAAAAGAAATGCCACTTTAGTAGTGACAAATAGTGCTAACAAACTTTCTAAGGATGAATGGGGAAATTGCCTGGATCCTTTTATAGACCACTTGATTTTGTCGGGGACTATTAAACGATATCTCTATTTTGAGCATCTTAGCAACACTATTTCTACCTATGGTACAGCTGTAAAACGAGATTTTAATAATGATGGAATACGGATTCCTATAAATTTCCTTAAAAGATTTTGCAGTAAGAGTCGTTCGTTAAAGAATGATATAAATATACTGAATCAAAAAATCAGAGATTTTGCAAATAAAGAGGGATATAATATTATCCTTCCAGTTGACATGCTGATGAATATTGTGAGCCGGTTTTTAGCGGAGTTAAAATGGCAATCTTTTGTGTTACGACTACTAAGACCTCGAAGAATATTAATTGTGGATGGTATACCCGATGGGTTGATTGTAGCAGCAAAAAAAAGAGGAGTAAAAACTTATGAATTGCAACACGGTTTTATAAGTTATGTCAAATCTGAATATATCATTTCTTCTAACTTTAGGCATTTAAAAAATAAAATGCCAGTTACAGACTATGTTTGTGTTTTTGGAAATTATTTCAAAGATTTTTTATTGCAATCTGGTTTTTGGGATAAGGAAAACATAATTGTTTTAGGAAGTGCTTCTGTAGAAAAAAAAAGGGCATCAAGCAAGCCTATTTTTGATTTTAATAGGATAGAGGCTATTTTTACTGGACAACCCAGTATGTTTAGCCATTCTAAATTTTTTTTACATGAAATGTCAAAATTATCCTTTTGCGGCAAGATT
>Ga0194121_10011577_pt1 | contig 10465 bp, 8 predicted proteins | sample TA2MahCa50mmetaG_FD_148609 | JGI IMG/M metagenome (GOLD analysis project Ga0194121, IMG submission 148609) | Freshwater microbial communities from Lake Tanganyika, Tanzania - TA2015020 Mahale Deep Cast 50m | ecosystem: Environmental > Aquatic > Freshwater > Lake | place: Tanzania: Lake...
ATGTGGAACACCTTGGGATCGCGGCGCATCTCCTCCGCGAAGGCCTCCAGGCTGGCCTGGGCATAGGTGATCTCGCGCATGCTGTTCCCCCTCAACTCGCGAACACGTCTTCCAGCGCCGCTTCCGGCTTCGGAAACGGGCTACTCTTGGCGAAGCCGACCGCTTCCTCGATGCCGCGCAGCACCTGGCGGTCCATCTCCTGCCATTCCGCATCCGTCAACTGGCCCTGTTGGCTCTTCAGATGGGCGACCAGGCGGGCGATCGGATCCTTTTTCAGCCAGACCTCGATCTCGTGCTCGGGCCGGAAATCCGGCTGGTTGACCCGCTCGGTATGCCGGCGCCAGCGGTAGGTCTTGCATTCGATCAGCGTCGGCCCCTCACCTGCCCGCGCCCGCGCCACCGCCTTGGCCGCCGCCCCATGGACCGCCAGCACGTCGTTGCCATCGACGATCACGCCAGGGATGCCATAGCCGTGGGCGCGCGCGGCGATGTCCTCTTGCGCATGTGTCTCGGCGGCCGAGGTCTGCGCGGCGTAGAGGTTGTTCTCGCAGACGAAGATCACCGGCAGCTTCCAGGCGGCGGCGATGTTGAGCGACTCATGGAACGGCCCGGCGTTCGACGCGCCGTCGCCGAAAAACGACACGGCGACTCGGCCCTTGCCATCCAACTGCGCGGCGAGGCCGGCGCCGGTGACAATGGCGATCCCGCCGGCGACGATGCCGTTGGCACCCAGCATGCCGATGCCGAAATCGGCAATATGCATCGAGCCGCCCTTGCCCTTGCAATAGCCGGTCTCGCGGCCATAGAGCTCGGCCATCATGCGGTTGAGATCGGCCCCCTTGGCGATGCAATGACCGTGGCCGCGATGGGTCGAGATGATCTGGTCGTCGCGATTGAGCGTCGAGCAGACGCCCACCGCCACGGCTTCCTCGCCGATATAGCAATGCACCACGCCATAGATGGCGCCGCCGTGGTAGTCGTCGGAGGCTCGCTCCTCGAACCGCCGGATGGTCTGCATCTGGCGCAGCATTTCGCGCTGTCGTTCCGGTGATGGCTGCATCGCTGTTTCCTTGGCTGATGATTCCTGCGCCGTCGCGCTCAAGCGGCCGTTGCCGTCCGCCCTTCCTGTTCCAGCGTCGGCGCCGTGTCGGCCACTGTGGTCCGGTGCATGTCGCGCACCTCCGCCAGGTCGAACTCGCGCTGACGATGCATGGTGCAGCGATTGTCCCAGATCACCAGGTCGCCCAATCGCCAGCGATGCTGGTAGACGAACTGGCGCTGGGTGGCGTGCTCGATCAGATCGAGCAGCAGCATGCGCGCCTCCGGCAGCGGCATGCCCTGAATCGCGTCCGCATGCGAAGCGAGATAGAGCCCCTTGCGGCCCGAACCCGGATGTCGGCGCACCAGCACCTGCGGCACCGGCGGCAGGGCGGCGCGCTCGGCTTCGGTGAAATCGGTGAAGCCGATCTTGGCGCGCGAGGTGTAGATCGAGTGCTCGGCCACCAGGTGCTCGATCGCCGCCTGCTTGCGTTGCGGCAGGGCGTCATAGGCGGCGCGCAGGTCGGCGAACTCGGTCTCGCCGCCCCAGGACGGCAGGATCCGTGCCGAGAGCAGCGAGTACTTGGCCGGCGTACGCTTGAACGAACTGTCGGTATGCCATAGCCGGTTGGCCAGCCCGCTCATCCGCCGATAGTCCTCGCCCTGCAGCAGGCGATTGTTCTCGTCGAGGTTCGACACGTCCGACACGCCGACATGCAGCCGCAGCTTGACCGCGGGGCGGTGCGCCTGGCGCGTCGTCTCCAATGGTCCCAGCAGGCGGCTGAAGGCGAGCTGCTGCTCGTCGTCGATGAACTGGTCGTGGAACACCAGCACGGCATGGCGGTCGAGCGCGGCGACGAGCGCGGCCAAGGCATCGGGATCGACCGGCCGGCCGAGATCGACGCCCGAGACCTCGCCCATGAAGAGTGGGTGCAGCTGTCTGACCTCAAGCATGGCGGAACCTCCTCGCGCCGCCACCGCCGCCTCAGCGGTCGGCGATCGGCGGCTTGCCTTCGTCCTGACGCACCTCGTTGATGATCTGCAGCACGCGCTGGCGGAAGGGCGCGTACTGCACGCCGAACTCGCCGACCAAACGGCTGTTGTCGATCAGATGGTTGCCCGAGATGTCGCGCCCGCCGGCGTCCTTCCCGAAGCGGATGTCGGCCGTCGGCAAGAACTCGCGCACCAGGTCGGCGAGCGTGCCCAGGCTGATCGAGGTGCCGCCGGAATTGTAGACCGCGTGTTTCGGCTTGTCGGTCAGCACGACGCGCACGAACACCTCGGCGATGTCGTCGACATGGATGGGACAGCGCATGGCGTCGCGGAACGGAAAGCTGATGCTCATGCCGCGTGCCGGCTGGGTGATGCAATTCACGTGATCGACCGAGCCGCGCACCTTGTCGTATCCCGTGACGTTGGCCGGGCGCACGGCGGTGATGGTCATGCCGAACTTGTCGGTGTAGTCCTTGGCCTGCCATTCGTTGAAGATCTTGTGCACCGCGTATTGGTAGTCGCCGTGGCGGAAATCGGCCTCGGTGACCGGGCGCTCGCCGTAATGGCTCTGCTGACCGTTCACCGCCAGCGAACTGGCGAACACCGTGTGCTCGACGGCGCACAGCCTGGCAGCCTCGAAGCAATTGTCCATGCCGACCACGTTGAGCTTGGTGGCGAAATGCGGCGGCCAGTCGCTGCCGATCTGGTAGGACAGGTTGAGCACGCGCGTCGCCCGGGATTCCAGGGTGGCCGACATGACGTCGTCGAACTGCGTCACGTCGCCCTTGACCACCTTCACCTTGTCGCCCAGCGGGCCGTAATCGGCCGTGCCCGGATTGATGTCCATGCAGACAACACGCTGGCCGCGCGCCACCAGCAACGGCACCACCCGGCGGCCGATGAAGCCCGTGCCGCCGATCACCAGAACCGTCATGGGCGAAACCCTCCCTGGCCCGGCCCAGCCGGGCCTGCCACCCGCAAAACGCTAGACCGGCACAAGGCACGGCGCAACGCCGCGCCGTCGCTTTGCTGCCTGTCGCCCGGCGCAAGGCATGCCCGCCGGCCCTGGCCCGCAGCCGGCCGGCCGGCTAGCCTTGCGGCATGGCCGGCGCCGGTCGCCTGCTCGGGAGGGATGACGCATGGATTTCGGCATCGCCATGGCGACCGCCGCGGACGCCTGGAAGCTGGTGGCCCGCGCCGAGGAACTGGGTTTCAGCCATGCCTGGTTCTACGACACGCAGATGCTGAGCGCGGACTGCTTCGTCGCCATGGGCGCGGCGGCGGTGAAGACCAGCCGCATCCGGCTGGGCACCGGCGTGCTGATCCCCTCCAACCGCATCGCCCCGGTCACCGCCAACGCGCTGGCCAGCCTCAACGCGCTGGCCCCCGGCCGCATCGACTTCGGTGTCGGCACCGGCTTTACCGGCCGGCGCGCCATGGGCTTCGCCGCCATGCGGCAGCGCGCCATGGAGGACTATATCCTGCAGGTACAAGCGCTGATCCGCCGCGAGACCATCGAGTTCGAGATGGAGGGCCAGCGGCGGAAAGTCCGTTTCCTCAACCCCGAGCTCGGCCTGATCAACACGCAAGACCCGATCGCGCTCCACGTCTCGGCGTTCGGCCCGAACAGCCGCGCGTTGACCGCCAGGTTGGGCGCCGGCTGGCTCAATTTCGCCAGCAATGTCGAGGTCGGCACCAGGGATCTCGCGGCGATGCAGGCGGCCTGGCGGGCGGCCCGGCGCCCCGACAGCGAGCTCTCGGCGGTCTGTTTCGTCCTGGGTTGCGTGCTGGCGCCGGGCGAGCCGGCCGACAGCCCCCGCGCCATGGCCCAGGCGGGGCCGCGTGCCGCCGTGCTGCTGCACCGCGCCGCCGACAAGGCACTGTCGGGGCTGCCGGTCGTGGGCGGCCTGCCGGCGGAATGGGGCGCCGCCATGGCGGGCTATGTCGAGGCCGCCCGGTGGTTCGAGCCGAAGGACGCGCCCTACCTGATGAACCACCGCGGCCATCTGATGTTCGTCAAGCCGGAGGAGCGACCGTTTGTCACCGCCGAGCTGATCCGCGTCACCTCCTTCACCGCCAGCGAACAAGAGCTGAAGCAGCGCGTGGAGGCGCTGCGCGGCGCCGGCTATACGCAGTTCACCGTGCAGATCGTGCCAGGCCAGGAGCAGGCGATCGAGGACTGGGCGCGCATCAAGCGCGCCTTCGGCTGAGCCGTCCGCGGCCGCCCGGATCGGCCGCGCTTCACACGAAGCGGGTCTTGGCCCAGCCCACCTCGAAAGGCGTGTTCATCAGCGGCGTCGAGCTCTTGTGCTGGAAGAACCAGCGGCCGTCGCGGCGCACGTATTCCTCGCGGTCGATGCCCGCCCGCCAGAATGCCCGGTTGCCCTCGCCCACCGTGCACGGCATGAACAGGAACCACTGCGCCCGCGCCCGCTCGCCCTTCACCTCGATCTGGCTGTTCAGGCTGTAATGGATGGCGAAGGTGAAGATCTTGGAAGCGCGCTGGAAGAAACCGCGGATCGCCTCGCGCCCCTCGAAGCGGCCGAGCGTGGGGCTTTCCCACACCGCGTCCTCGGTGAACAGGCCGGCAATGCCGTCGGGGTCGTACTGATCGTCGCAATAGGCGGCATAGAGCGCCTTCAGATTGCGGATCGCCTCGGTGTCCTCCAATGTCCGCACGCGGGCTTCGAGGACGGCCAAGCGCGCCTGCAAGTCCTCATCCCTCATCGCCATGCCTTCCCCCCATCGTCACCGCCCCGATCCGGCGCCAAGCCCGTCAGGTCGCTGCCGCAAGCGCAACCGCCGGGTCCGCCCGCCGGCGCATTTCCTGCCGCAATCGCTGGGTCTCGCCCGGATCGACGCCGGGCGGCGAGCCGGTCACGACCACGCCGTAATTCGCGGCGGCCGCGGCCACGCTGACGAAGCCGTCGAGCACGTCGTCCAGCACGGCCTGAGGGTCCCGCTGCAGCGGATCGCTCGAGCCGCCGGCTCCGGCGGTCCGCCAACTGATCACATCGCCGGCGCGCAGGCGGTAGGTCCCCTTCGAACTCAGCTCGCGCTCATCCTTGGCGCCGGGATTGAGCACCGTGCGTCCCAGCGCGCCGGCCTTGCCGCCGAACAGCCCGAAGGGCTGGAACTTGGCGCGGTCGCCGACGTTGTAGAAGTTGGCGTTGTCGGCCAGCAGGCGCAGATCCTTGCGCATGGCGCTGCCGCCGCGGAACTTGCCGGGGCCGGCGGAGTCCTGGACCAGTTCGACGCGTTCGACGATGACCGGGTTGTGCAGCTCTTGCAGTTCCACCGGCACATTGGTCGTGTTGTAGGGCGAGGCGGTCGCTTCGATGCCGTCCTTGGTATAGCGCGCGCCGATGCCCCCGACGATCACCTCCCAGAGAATGAACGGCCTGCCGTTGCGCGGATCGATGCCGCCCACCATGGGATTGAAGAAATGCGAGTTCGCGGCGATCACCCGCTGTGGCACCGCCTTGCTGAGCGCGCCCAGGGCGGTCTCGTAGATGCGGTGCGAGACGACATTGCGCCCGCCGCAGGGCGCCGGCCGGCGAGGGTTGAGGAAGCAGCCGGGCGGGGCCTTGACGTTGATCGTGCGGATCACGCCCTGGTTCTGCGGCGCGCGCGGCAAGGTGACGCTCTTCACCGCCGCGATCGAATACGCGTAGGTGTAGTGCAGCGTGCTGTTCATGCCGGCTTCCACTTGCGGGCCGGTGCCTTCCCAATCGAGCGTGATCTGGCCGTCCTTAATGATCACGGCGACCTGGAACTTGATCGGCGGCGTATCCGGACCAGCGTCGTCGAAGTAGTCCTCGCACGTATAGGTGCCTTCCGGCAGCCGCGCGATCTCCGCATTCATCTCCGCCTCGCTGCGCTCGATGATCTCGCGCATGCAATGCTTCAGCACGCCCGACCCGTAGTGGCGAGCGAGATCCTGGATGCGTGCGGCGCCGGTCATGTTGGCGGCAAACTGCGCGCGCAGGTCGCCCAGAACCTCCGGCACCCGGACATTGGCCTCGATGATGCGGAATACCTCCACCACCGGCTTGCCGTCGCGGAAGCACAGGGTGGGCGGGATGCGCAGACCTTCCTGGTAGTTGTCGATCATGCCCTGGATGACCGTCGACCCGGCGCCGGCGCCGCCCATGTCGATCTGGTGGCCGATGCAGACCGAAAAGCCGATCAATTCCTGCTCGTGGAAGACCGGCGATACCATGTAGACGTCCGGCAGATGACCAGAGCCGATCCACGGATCGTTGCAGATGATGGCGTCGCCCGGCCGCAAGCCCTCGCGCGGGAAGTCCCGCAGCATGAGGTTGACGGCGAAGGCCATGGAACCGAGATGGCCGGGGCTGTAGTCGCCTTGCGCCACCATGTTGCCTTCGGCGTCGAACACACCGGTGGAGAAGTCCGAACCCTCGCGCACCGCCATGGAATAGGCGGTGCGGGCCAAGGTCACGCCCATTTCCGCCGCGGCGGAGATGAGGCCGCCCCAGACCACCGAGAACGTGACCGGATCGACGTTGCGCATGCTGCCCCCCGTTGGCCCGCTCAGAAACCGACGACGATGTTGCCATGCCGATCGACGCTGGCATGGCACCCGGGAATCAGCACCACGGTCGATTCCCGCTCCTCGACCACCGCCGGCCCCGCCAGCCGGTCGCCGTCGCGCAGCGCATAACGGTCGTAGACTGGGCAATCGACGAAGCCACCGGCCTCGGGGAAATAGACGGGCCGCGTGCCCTTGCGCGCACCGCTCGTCTGGCCTGTCCCGGCGCCGACCTCGCTGAAACGGAAGTCCAACCGCTCGATCAACGCCGTCAGACGCCAATGCACGCCGTCGACCGCCATCTGCGGGTCGAACGCCCGTTCGCCATAGGTGGCGGCGTAGGCGGCAAGAAAAGCCTCGCGCAGCCTGGCAACCGCATCCGCGCCCCGGTAGGGTCCGAGCGGCAGGGGCACCGGGATCTCGTAACCCTGGCCGACGAACCGCATGTCGGCGCCGCGCAGCATGCGGATGCTGCCCTCGATGCCGCTGGCGCGGAGCTGCTGTTCGGCCTGCCCCTCCAATTCCGCGAAAATCGCGTTGACGGCATCCAGCGTTTCGGGCGCCAGGCGCAGCACGCTGGTGCGCGCCAGGTCAAAGGCCGGATCGGCCATCAACAGCCCGAGCGCCGAGGCCACGCCCGCGGCGGCGGGAAAGACGATGCGCCGGCAACCCAGCATCTGCGCCAGCCGCAAGGCGTGCACCGGCCCGGCCCCGCCGAACGGCAACAAGGCGAAATCGCGCGGATCCTTGCCCTTGCCGACGGACACCACGCGGGCCGCCTGCGCCATCTGGGCCGTGACCACCTCGTGGATGCCCCAGGCCGCCGCCTCGTCGCCCAGGCCAAGCGGCCCGCCGATGGCGCGCCGGATGCCCTGCTGCGCGGCTTGGCGGTCCAGCCGCATGCGGCCGCCCAGGAAATAGTCGGCATCGAGATAGCCGAGCACCAGGTCGGCGTCGGTCACCGTCGGCTCGGTTCCGCCGAGGCCGTAGCAGATCGGCCCCGGCGCCGAGCCGGCACTTTCGGGTCCGACCGCGATCGCGCCCATCTCCACCTTGGCAATGCTGCCGCCGCCGGCGCCGATCTCCACCAGATCGATGGCCGGGATGCTGATCGGCAGACCGCTATTCTTCTTCAAGTTGATCGTGTTGAACTCGAACTGCCCGCTCACCATCGGCCGGCCGTTCTCGATCAGGCAGACCTTGGCCGTCGTGCCGCCCATGTCGAACGACAGCAGGTTTTGCGTGCCAGCCGCCTCGGTATAGTGGGTGGCGGCCAGCACACCGGCCGCCGGCCCCGATTCCAGGATGCGGATGGGAAACCGCTTCGTCACCTCCGGCGTGGCCAACCCGCCATTCGACTGCATGATATACAGCCGACGCTGGTAGTCGCGCCGACGCAAGCCCTGGTCGATCCGCCCGACATACTCGGCAACGGCCGGCATGACATAGGCATTCAACACCGCCGTGCTGGCGCGTTCATACTCTCGGTAGACCGGCGAAACCTCGCTCGACAGCGTGACGAACAGTCCCGGCGCCGCCGCCCGCAGGATTTCGCCAGCCCGCCGCTCGTGCGCCGGATTGACATAGGAATGCAGGAAACAGATCGCCACCGCCCGGATGCCGGCGGCCAGCAGCTCCGCCGCGATCTCGCGCAATCGGACCTCGTCCAGCGGCAGATGGACGCTGCCGTCGAACAGCAGGCGTTCCGGCACCTCCCAGATGTGCCGTCGGCGCACCACATGGACCGGCTTGTCGATGGCGTTGTCGTAGAGTTCCCAGCGCTTCTGGCGGCCGACGATCAGCACGTCGCGAAAGCCCTGGGTGATCAACAGCGCCGTCGGCGCGCCTTTGCGCTGGATCACCGTGTTGGTGGCGATCGTCGTGGCGTGGCTGGCCTCGCTCAGCTCGCGCGCGCCGACCCCGGCCGCGGCAAGCAGCTGGTCGACGCCTTCAAGCACGGCGATGGAAGGATCGGCCGCCGAGGTCAGCACCTTGCCGATATGCAGCCGGGCCGCGGCGTCGTCATACAGCGCCACGTCGGTGAACGTGCCGCCAACGTCAATACCAATTCGAAAGGCCATGCCACTCCGCGCCTTTCAGGATCCGGGGCCGGCTGCCCAAGGCCGCCGGAATCGCGCCGCCGCTTGTCCTTGCCAGCCTTGCGGCTAGGTCCAGCGCCGACCTGCCGCGTCCGGCGGGCGGCCGGGCGGCCGGTTCCCCTTCCGCCCGGCCGCCGCCCGAACGTCCGTTACGGCTTCCACTTGCCCGACAGATAGTCCGCTGCCAGCTCACGGTAGCGCGCCGCGATCTTGCTGCCCGGCAATCCCTTGCCGTCCAGTTCCTTCGCGGCGTCTTCGAACAAGTTCATCCGCTTCTTCAGCTCGGCCACGTCGGCACCGGTCAGCGCGCTGATCTTGACGCCCTTGGCCTCCAGTTCCGTGAAGGCGGCATCGGTCGTCTCATCCATGGTCTTGGCGATGTAATCCTTCATTCCGCCAATGACTTTCATGATGCTGGCCCGGTCGGCCTGGGAGATCGACTGCCAGCTCTCCTCGTTGCAGGCATACACGACGGAAGCCCCGGCCAGCGAGGTGCCGCGCCCGGGACCGGTGCGGATCACGTATTTGGCGACTTCATACAGCTTGCTGTTGACCATGATCGGCGGATCGGTCATCGCGCCGTCGATGATGCCTGTCTGCATACCGGAATACATCTCGGTGTTGGCGATCGCCACCGGCACCGCGCCCATCGCGGATTCAAACTTCGGCACCGTCAAGCCGAAGCCACGCAGCTTCTGCCCCTGCAGGTCGGCCATGGTCAGCGTCTGCTTGCGCGAAATGATGGCATAGGGCGCCGTCGGCACCCAGACCAGGCCGCGCACGCCCAGTTTCAGATACTCGCCACTGAACTCCTCGAACTCCTCGAACAGCTTGTTGTTGATTGCCGTGGTTCCCCTGATGTCGAGCTTGTTGCCGAGATCGATGTCGATTGACGCCAAAAGGGTCGCGGAAATCGGCAGCTGCCCGGGGAAGAACGCCGTGACGACCGGGCCGCAATCCGCGACGCGCTTCTTCAGGCCATCGAGCATCGCCTCGCCCTTGAGCAGCGCGCCGCCGGGAACGTGCCGGATCTTGACTCGGCCCTTGGTGACGTCCTCGATCTGGCGAATCCACTCGTCGGCGACCACGCCCACCTGCACATGGGTCTTTGGCCAGCCGCTGGCATAGACCATTTCGACATTCTGCGCTTGCGCGTCGGCTACCCCCAACAGCGCCAAGGTCAGCCCCAACGTCACCGCCAGTTGCCTGTTCATTTGCGCCCCCTAGTTGCTGCGTGACATCCCCTCCGGCCGGGTCCTTGTCCCGGTTTCGTGTCCGCCCGCGCCGGACCGGCCCTAAAGGGCCAGCGAGCAGCCTGCTCTGGCCGCCCGCGTCGCGCCAGGCCACCGGTCGACCGACCCCATGGATCGTCATTAGATTGCGGCTTGGGTGCCAGCGCAACAGGCCGTTTGTGAATGGGTGCTCTGTGTCGTGCCCTGGGTCCGCGAAATGCGAGTATTCTGACCTGCCGCTCGCGGAGGTCGGCGCATTGCCGCGGGCGGTCGAGGTTGACCGGCGCGCCAGTGCCACGGGGGGGTGGCGATGGAGGACAATCAGGCTCCAGCGGCGGACTTCGCTCTCGCCAGTCCGCGGGCCAGGACGCCGGGCGGCCGCTTGTCGCGGCCCTGGGGCGGGTTATTGGCCGGGCTCGCCTGGCTGAGCGGCCTCGGCCTGCTGGCGTTGGCCTGCATGATCTGCGTCGATGTCGGCTACCGCTGGTTGTTCGGGCGGCCCATTCTCGGCGTGTTCGAATTCTCCGAGATCCTGCTGGTGGCGATCA
>Ga0194121_10011580_pt1 | contig 10459 bp, 6 predicted proteins | sample TA2MahCa50mmetaG_FD_148609 | JGI IMG/M metagenome (GOLD analysis project Ga0194121, IMG submission 148609) | Freshwater microbial communities from Lake Tanganyika, Tanzania - TA2015020 Mahale Deep Cast 50m | ecosystem: Environmental > Aquatic > Freshwater > Lake | place: Tanzania: Lake...
GTCGAGCGTCGTCCACACCGAGAGACCGCCCTCGTAAAGCTGCTTATCGCCGAAGCGCGCCAGCACCGAACGCCGGACCTCTTCCGTGAAATAATCGGCCCGCACGATTTCGGCCTCGCTGCGCTGGCGCACTTCGAGCGGCTCGGCCTTGGCGGCGTTGGCGGCGGTCGCGGTGATGACGCCGTCCTCGATCATCTGCTCGATCACCCAATCGCGCCGCGCCTTGGCCGCGAGCGCGCGGCGGATCGGATGGTAGTTGGTGGGCGCTTTTGGCAGCGCCGCCAGGAACGCGGTCTCGGCCAACGTCAGTTCGTCGAGCGAACGGTTGAAGTAGTTGAGCGCCGCGGCGGCGACGCCATAGGAGCCGAAGCCTAAGTAAATCTCGTTCAAGTAGAGCTCGAGGATGCGCTCCTTGGTGAGCGCCTTCTCGATGCGGAAGGCCAGGATCGCTTCCTTGATCTTGCGCTCGATCGTGACTTCGTTGGTGAGGAGAAAGTTCTTCGCGACCTGCTGGGTGATGGTCGAGCCGCCCACCGGCCGCTTGTTCTCGCTGATGCCGCGCAGGTTCTGGATGCCGGCGCGCACGATCGACAGAACATTGACGCCGGGGTGCTCGAAGAAATAGCGGTCCTCGGCCGAGAGGAACGCTTGGACCACGCGTTTGGGCATGGCCGCCAACGGCACGAACACGCGCTTCTCGACCGCGTACTCGGCGAGGAGCCGCCCGTCGGCGGCGTGGACCCGCGTCACCGTCGGCGGCTCGTAGACCGCGAGCTGCTGGTAATCGGGCAGACCCCGCGCGAAGTGATAGATCGCATAGAGCGCCCCGCCGGTTCCGACGATCGCCAGAACCACGGCCGCAACCAACAAGTACAAGACGAAGCGCAGCATGCGTCGCGAGGGGCTCGAAAAACCATTAATGGGCAGGCGCTTATCTTACCGCAAAACGCCCAGCTTCGGGGGAAGGCTAAGACTAGCGCCCGAATGGGGCGGGTTTAAGGCAGCCGTCCTAATGGCTGGGCCCGCCTTCGACCACGACTTGGACCGCGATCCTGCCGGCATCCCTGAATTCGAGCGTGAGGTCGATCGTCGTGCCGGGTTCGAGCCGGCCGCCCGCCCCGTCGATCCAGAGGTGAACGCCCCAGGCGGCGAGCGCGACCGGCCGACGGGGCAAGAGCTCGATCGCGGCGACGGCCGCTGACGGACCCGAGCGCCCGTCGCGAAACCCGACCGTCATCGGCGGCGGGGCTCGCGCGGCGATAAGCCGGTCGGCCGTGCTCCCGCGGTTGACGAGCGCGCCATAGACTGGTCGGCCGCCGGCCGGTGCATCGGGCGGCGTCCACAGGTGTCCGATCGCGACGTCGGCGAGCTTATAGCTATGCGCCGGCGCCGGCGCCGGTTGTGCGGCCAACAGAATCGCCAGCACCGCGGCACTCATGGCCATTGCGCCGTTCGCGGTCGCCCGGCGCATCATCAGTTGGCGCGTACTTCGGCGAAATAGCCTTCGATCGCGCGCGCCAGCGCCTCGACGTAGGGCTTGCGCCCAGGCCGGGTGCCGAGTGTGCGCTCGTCATCGCCGTTCGAGAGGTAGCCGAGCTCGACCAGCACCGAGGGCACGTCGGGCGCTTTCAAGACCGCAAAGCCGGCGAAGCGGTGGCTCTTGCGCAGCACCGGCACCGATTTCTTGAATTCGCCGAGCAGGATGTTGGCGTAGCGCGCCGAGAGATTCATGGTTTCGCGCTGCGTCAAGTCGATCAGGATGTTGGTGACGTCATCGCTCTCGCCGGTCAAGTCGAGCCCAGCGATGACGTCGGCGCGATTCTCGCGCTGCGCCAGCGCCGCCGCTTCGTCGTCGGACGCGTTCTCCGACAGCGTGTAGACCGAGGCGCCGCGGAGCGTGCGGTCCTTGATCGAATCGGCGTGAACCGAGACGAACAGTTGTGCATTGGCGTCGCGTGCAACCTGGATGCGGTCGCGCAGTCGCACGAACTCGTCGCGTTCGCGCGTGAGGACCGCGCGGACCTTGCCGCCCGCCTCCAGCGCCGCCTTGAGCTCGCGCCCGAACTGGAGGGTTACGTTCTTCTCATAGAGCCCGGTGGCGCTGATGGTGCCGGGGTCGATCCCGCCGTGGCCGGGATCGATTACGATCACCGGACGCGCGTCCTTGCGGGCGGGCCGTTCGGCCCCCGGCGGCTTGCGCGCCGGGACCGGGGCCGCCGCCGCACTTCCGACCGCGGCCGGCGTCTGGCCGGGAACCGGGGTCGCGATCGGCGCGCTCGCGATTTCGCGCACCGCGTTGAACTGATTCTCGCTGGTTTCCGCGATGTCGATCACCAGCCGGTAGCCGCGGCCGATTTCGGGCCCGAGCGTGAAGTTCTGGCTGACCCGAACCGGGCGGGTGACGTCGAGGACGATCCGCGCTTGATTGCTCGAAAACTGACCGAACCGGTAGCTCGCGACCAGGCCCCGTTTTTCGGCCGTGCCCGGGTCGACCCGCCATTCGACCGCCGGCAGCTCGATCACCACCCTATACGGATTGGCGAGCAGGACGACCCGATGCGGCACCGGCTCGCTCACATCGACCACGATCCGTGTCGTCTTACCCTCGTGGAGGCCGAGGCGGACGCCGTGTACGACCGGCTCGGCCGCCGTGACGGCTGGCGCAACAACCAGCGAAAGCAGAGCAAAAAGACGCAAAAGCTGGTGGCCTATCGCCATGGCAGCACTAGATATAATGGCGTCATGCTCTCCGCGGCAACGGGCACCAATCGGCGAAACTAAATTTCGCGGTTGTCCCGGTGAAACCGCTGAGAGTATGATCCGCTTGGATCCACGTTCGCCGAATGTCGGCGGATAGATCCGATGGGGCCCCGGCCTCGATGGTTCGAACACCAGTGCAGTCCGCTAACGTACTGAAAAAGTGGACAGATTCCTTTAGGATCCAGCCATTGGCTGGGTCCTTCCTAGGCTGCCGTGCGTACCGCTCTCGGCGTGCTGCCCACCGTGGCGCACGCGTTGGGGCTGGCCTCGGCGCCCATTTGCTCGACGTCACCGTCATCCCCCTTTGCCGCAACCAGCCCCCGCCGCAGGCCTCCGGGCCGCCGGCGCGCCGACGATTTGGAGTTCCTAATGACCACGCGTTTGTTGCTCGACGCCGCCCACCCGGAAGAGACCCGGGTCGTTGTCGTTAAAGGTAGTCGTCTCGAAGACTTCGACTACGAAAGTTCGACGAAGACCCAGCTACGCGGCAACATCTACCTCGCCAAAGTTACCCGCGTCGAACCCTCGCTGCAGGCCGCGTTCGTCGATTACGGCGGCAACCGCCACGGCTTTCTGGCGTTCAGCGAAATCCACCCCGACTACTATCAGATCCCGATCGCCGATCGCGAGAAGCTGCTGGCCGCCGAGGCCGAAGCGGCCGAACGCGAAGCCCAGCAGACCGCCGCCGAGGAAGCGGCAGCCGGCGAGACATCGATCATGCCGCGGGCCGACGATGCGAGCGGCGCGGCCGCGATCGAAACGTTAGGCGGCGAATACCGGTCCGCCGCAGCCGAATCCGACGAGTCAGGCGCAACGCCAACTGAGACGGAGCCGCCGTCAGCCGACCCCCTCGTTTCCGGCGAGGCGGCGTTCTACGCTCCGCTGGCGCCCGAATCGACCGAAACGCAAGCGCCCGGGACCGAAGGCGAGTTCGCCGCGAGGTCGACCGAAGAGTCCGCGGCTGGCGCCGACGCGCCGCAGCCGGCGGCTGAGGACGGCGTGGCGTCGCGCCCCGAACCGGCTGGACCTCGGAGCGACGACCGAATCAGCGATGCCGGCGCGAGCGACGACGACGACGAAGCGCATCGCCGCCGCCGGCGCATGCGAATGATGCGCTCCTATCGCATCCAAGAAGTGATCAAGCGGCGCCAGATTCTGCTGGTGCAGGTGGTGAAGGAAGAACGCGGCAATAAGGGCGCGGCGCTCACCACGTATTTGTCGCTCGCCGGCCGCTACTGCGTCCTGATGCCGAACACCGCGCGCGGCGGCGGCATCAGCCGCAAGATCGTCGACGGGACCGACCGCCGGCGCTTGAAATCGGTGGTGGGCGAGCTGGAAGTGCCCAAGGGCATGGGCTTGATCGTCCGTACCGCCGGCGCCGAGCGCAGCCGGGCCGAGATCAAGCGCGACTACGAGTATCTGCTCCGAGTCTGGGAAAACGTGCGCGATCTGACGCTCAAGTCGACCGCGCCGTGCCTGGTCTACGAAGAAGCGAACCTGATCAAGCGCGCGATCCGCGACTCGTATTCCAAAGATATCGACGAAATCCTGGTCGAGGGCGAAGAGGCCTACAAGAACGCCAAGAACTTCATGCGGATGCTGATGCCGAGCCACGCCAAGCGCGTCAAGCGCTACGAGGAGCGGGTTCCGCTGTTCCAGCGCTATCAGGTCGAAGAGCAGTTCGACGCGATGCACAGCCCGCAGGTGCGTTTGAAGGGCGGCGGCTACATCGTCATCAACCCGACCGAGGCGCTGGTTTCGATCGACGTCAACTCCGGCCGCGCCACCAAAGAGCGCAACATCGAGGAAACGGCGCTGCAGACCAACCTCGAGGCCGCCGACGAGGTGGCGCGCCACTTGCGGCTGCGCGACCTGGGCGGCCTGATCGTAATCGACTTCATCGACATGAACGACCCGCGCCACAACCGCGCGGTCGAGAAGCGCTTGAAAGACGCGCTCAAGGTAGACCGCGCCCGCATCCAGGTCGGCCGCATCTCGGGCTTCGGCTTGCTCGAAATGTCGCGCCAGCGCCTGCGCCCAAGCCTGCTCGAAGCCAGCACCAAAGCGTGCGAGCACTGCGGCGGCACCGGCTATGTGCGCTCGACCGAATCGACCGCGCTCCACGTGCTCCGCGTCATCGAAGGCGAGGGCATGAAGAAAGCGGGCGGCGAGATCACCGTCCACGTCGCGACCCCGGTCGCGATCTACCTCTTGAATCAGAAACGGAGCGCGATCGCCCGCATCGAATCGACCTACGGCGTTCGTGTGTTCATGGCCGGCGACGACAGCCTGATCCCACCGCAAACTCGGATCGAGCGTACGATGACGTCGACCTTGCCGCCGCCGCCGCCGGTGGCGATCCAGGCCGACGGCATCGCTGAACGCCCGCCCGCCGCCGAGGGTGCCATTCCGGCCGCGGCCACGGACGAAGATCGCGAAGACGAGGCAGCGGCCGAGGACGAGGTCGAGTCCGAAGTCGACGCCGAGGCCGGCGAGCGCGCCGATCGTCCCGAGCGGGACTTTGATCGCGATCGTCACCGCGACGGCGGCCGCCGCCGCCGCGACCGTCATCGCCGCGGTCGCGATCGCGACCGCGATCGCAGCCGCGACCACGATCGTCCGCCCGAGCCGGGCCAAGTGGTGCAACAACAACCGCAACAGCCGCGCCCGCACGAGGGCCAACCGCAAGGCCCGCGCCCGGAGGGCGAGGGCGGCGACGGTCAACGGAAACGGCGACGACGCGGCAAGCGCGGCGGTCGCCGGCGGCGGCGCGGCGGCGATCGCGGCGAGGGCTTCCCGCGCGATCAGCATCAACCGATGCAGACTGGCTCCGCCGACCTGCCGCAGAGCGCGCCGCTCGGCGACCATCCGATCGAGCACCACCGCGACCAGGCGCCCGACCGCGCGCCCGCCGTCGCTTACCAGCCGCCGCCAATGAACGCGGAATCGCGCCCGGCATGGTCGGCGCCCGAGCCGGCCCCGGCTTCGCGCGAGACGTACACGCCGCCGCGCGAGACCTATACCCCCCCGCCGCCACGGCCGGAGCCCGAGCCGAGGATCGAAAGCGCGCCGCCGCCGATGAGCGAGCAAGAAGCGCCGGCCGGCGAGACCAAGCCCGCGCGTAAAGGGTGGTGGCGGCGCGCGTTCGAGTGACGCGCGACCACCTTCGATACTCGTCATGGCCGGCGAAGGCCGGCCCACGACGGTCGGGTTTACGTTTTCCCCGCCCGAGACGGGTCTTTCGATTGTCCCGTTCAGGCTAAGGTCGTCATGCGTGCCCCCGGGCTGTGACCCGCGGGGGGGCCCGCGCACAAAGTCGTGGATAGGAGGAACTTGGCCTGCGGCCGGCCCGGCCATGACGTCGACGACGTAAATGCGAGGGAGACTTCCCTCGCCGACTATTTTTACCCGAGCCAGGCGTTCAAGCGCCGCGCCGCTTCGGTCGCCGTCGCGGTGGTGCCGGCGAAACAGAAGCGCACGAACCTGCGGCCGCGGTCCTTGTCGAAGTCGACTCCGGGCGTCGCCGCGACCCCGGTCTCGGCCAGCATGCGCCGGCAAAACTCGGTCGAATCGTTGGTGAGATTGGCGACGTCGGCATAGAGGTAAAACGCGCCATCGGCGGGCGCGAAACGATCGATCCCGGCCTTTGGCAACTCACCGAGCAGGATCGCCCGGTTGGCGGCATAACGCGCGATGTTGGCTTCGAGCTCGTCCCGGCAATCGAAGGCCGCCAGCGCCGCACGCTGCGAGAGCGCGGTCGGCGAGATAAAGACGTTCTGCGCCAAGCACTCGACCGATCGCATCAGCGCGCTCGGCACCACCATCCAGCCTAAGCGCCAGCCGGTCATGCAGAAGTACTTCGAGAAGCTGTTGATGACGATGGCATCGTCCGTTGACGCCAGCACGGTTTCGGCCCGGCGCTCGTAGGTGAGGCCGTGGTAGATCTCGTCCGAAATGAAACGGATGCCGCGCGCGTGGCAATAGTCGATCAGACGCTGGAGTTCTGGTCCGGTCACCATGGTCCCGGTCGGATTGGCCGGACTCGCGATCAGGAGCCCGTCGATCGGGCCTTTCACGCGACCCAGGAGTTCGGGCGTCAGTTGGTAACGGTGTTCGGCCTCGCTCGGCAGAATCACGGGCTCGAGACCGAGACCGGTCAGGATGTTGTGGTAGGCGGGATAGCCGGGCGCCGCGAGCGCGATGCGGTCCCCGGCATCGAACGCGGCCAGGAACGCGAGCACGAAGCCGCCCGACGATCCCGCGGTCACGACCACCCGCGCCGGATCCAGGGCGATCCCATAAGTGGCTCGGTAGTGACGCGCGATCGCGGCGCGGAGTTCGGGGATTCCCAACGCCTCGGTGTAGCCCAGGGGCGCGGTGGATAAAAGCCGGCCCGCCGCTTCGATCACGGCGCGGGGCGCGCCGGTCGAGGGTTCGCCGATCTCGAGGTGGAGGACGTCGGCGCCGGCGGCGGCGCGCGCGTTCGCCGCCTTCAGCACCTCCATCGCATAGAACGGCGGCACGGTGCCGCGGCACGAGACTTTGAGGACCACGCGGCGTTCTCCGATGGTTACGGGGCGAGCTGGAGGCCCGAGCCGCGATAGTCGGACGCGAAAAAACAGCCGCCGCTCGCGCGACCGAGGCCCTTGGGGCACGAGAGCGCGTTGACGAACCCGATCGGGCCGAACTCGGCGAGCGCGTGGCCGCGGCGCGCCAGTGCAGCGCCCCCCTTATGCCCGGGCTCGACCAGGACGCGATCCGGACGACCGGCGTGCAACAGCCGCGGCGCTTCCAACGCTTCGACGATCGAGCGTTTGCCGGCGACGACCGCGATACCGGTCTGCACCATCGCCGCCGGCGCACCGATCCGTCCGGTGGCGGCCGCCGCGAACACGATCTGGTCGGGTGCATTCTGAATGACCAGCATCGGACCGAGATAAGCGGCGAACGCCTCGGCATCGGCGGCGACGGCGGGAATGATCCCGGTGACCGGGTCCCACCAGCCGATCCCGAACGTCCGGCCCATCGTCAAGATGCACGCAACCGCCGAACCGTCATTGTCGGCGACGACAAAGCTCGAGGCGCCGTCGGCACCGAGGTAAGGCGCCGGCGTCACGGCGTCGCCTCCGGCCCCTACCCGCCCGACATGCGCGTTGGGATCGTAGTTCTGCATCAGCGCGTGGGCGCGGAAGCTCGAAATCTGGCGCGAACCGCCCTCGACGTTGCCGACGTCGTCATAGGCACGCAGCGACGATTCGGCGAGCAAGTGCGGAATCTCGTCCGCTGTCGCCTTGGCATAGCGGTCGCCGTCGGCCAGCATCGCCCACATCTGCGCGGCGATCAGGCCGCCGTTCACCGGCAGCGGCGCCGTCGCGACGGTGTAGGTGCCGAGCTTCACTTTCGCCGCCTCGCGCCAGACCGGGACGTAGTCGCGCATGTCGGTCATGGTGATGCCGCCGCCGGCGCGCCCGGCAGCATCGACGTACTGGCGCGCGAGGAAGCCGTTGTAGAGATCGCCGCCGCCGCGCGCCTTGATCACGCCCAGGCTCGACGAAAGTTCGACCTGCGCCAGCCCATCGCCCTCGGCGATCGGCCGCCCGTCGAGGCGCGCGAAGACCCGGCGCAGGCCGGCGCCAGCTTGGGTCGGCACGACCGCGGCGATATTGCGCGCAAGCGTCCGCGACACCGGCCGGCCGACGCGGGCCGCATCCTCGGCCGGCTCGACCAGCCGTGCCCAAGGCAATCGGCCGTAACGGGCGTGAAGCGCGGCAAGGCCGCGCACCAGACCTGGAACCGCGACCGGTCCGCCGGCAGCAGCGCGTCGCGGCAGGAACTCGAGGGTTTCGGCGGCGCCGGTCGGTCCGTCGAATACCGCGCAGATGCCGCCGCCGCCCAGGCTCGCGGCCGCGCCATGCGTGACCGTCATCGTCAGCGCCAGCGCGACCGCGGCGTCGGCGGCGCTCGCCTTGGCGGCCAGGATGTCGCGCGCGACCGATGCCGCGTAGGGATCGTCGGCGGCGACGCCGGCCTGGGCCTCGGCAGCGAGCCGACTTTTCGCGCCGGTACCCGCGCTCTGGCCGCAGCCCGCCAGCACGAACGCCGCGACCAGCCATAGCGCAACAACGCTGCGTTGACGGAACTTCGGCGCAACCCTAGTTTCACTGTTACTCACGGAGAAACGTACCTTGTCGATTATTGCCCGACGTCTCATGACTTCGGCACTCACAGCGGTGCTGGCCCTCGCGCCGGCCGCGGCCAACGCACGCTTCGTCCGCGACGCCGAGATCGAAAATATCATCCGCTCCTACGCTGCGCCACTTTTCCGCGCGGGCGGCCTCGATACCGAGGCGGTCGACGTTTACCTCATCAACGATTCGCGGATCAACGCCTTTGTCGCCGGCGGCCAGCGCATCTTCCTCCACACCGGCCTCCTGATGTCGGCGACCCACCCCAATCAGGTGATCGGCGTGATCGCCCACGAGACCGGTCACATCGTCGGCGGCCACTTGGCGCGGACCCAGGACGCGCTCCGCAACGCGACCGCGACCGCGATCATCGCCATGGCGCTGGGTGCCGCCGCCGCCATCGCCGGCGGGTCGGGCGGCGCGGTGGCCGGCGGGATCGCCGGCGGTACCCAGGTGGCGCAAAGCTCGTTCCTGCTCTATTCGCGAACCCAGGAGGCGGCGGCCGACCAATCGGCGGTCAAGCTGTTGAATGCGACCGGACAGTCTTCGCGCGGGCTCTACGACTTTCTCGACAAGTTGGCCGGCCAGGAAGCGCTTGCGACCAATCGCCAGGATCCCTACATCCGCACGCATCCGCTTGCGCGCGAGCGCGTCGACCTGTTGCGCGACCAACTGAAGCAGTCGCCGTACACCGACGCCGCGACCGATGACCAGACGATGGCACTGTTCGCGCGCATGCAGGCCAAACTCCGCGGATTCCTCGAACCGCCGAGCCGGACGCTGGCCCGCTACAAGACCGACGACGGCAGCCTGCCCGCTCGTTACGCACGGGCCATCGCCTACCACCAGGGCAAGGACTCGACCAAGGCGGTGGCGGAAGTCGATCGCCTGCTCGCCGACCATCCCGACGACGCCTATTTTCACGAACTCAAGGGCCAGATCCTGTTCGAAAGCGGCAAGATCCGCGAGTCGATCCCCTCGCTCGAACGCTCGGTCGCGCTCGACCCCAAGGCTTCGCTACTCCGCTACGGCCTGGCGCGCTCGCAGGTCGCGCTCGAAGGCGACGCCCAGCACAACCGGGCGGCGATCGAGCACTTGAAAGAAGCAGTCGCGCGCGACAGCGACATGGTGCCCGCGTGGCAGCAGCTGGCGATCGCCTTCGGCCGCGACGGCCAGCTCGGGCCCTCGGCGGTCGCAAGCGCCGAGTACTACATTCGTTTGAACCGCGCCGAGGAAGCCAAGCTCCACTCCGAGCGGGCGCTCCGGCTGCTGCCGGTCGGCTCGCCCGGGTGGCTACGCGCGCAAGATATCGACAACGCTGCCGCCGAGATCATCAAGAAGAAGCGGCCCTAAGCGGGTCAAACCCGCGTGAGCGCGCATCGTCGGCATGATTCGGCGCTTGCCCCGACAGCGGTTCGGCTCGATCATCGCGCGAACAAGACGGGAGTTAAGGCAATGACTCGGTGGTTCGGCGCGGCGCGTTGGCTCGTGCTGGCGATCGCGGTGGTCTTCGG
>Ga0194121_10011581_pt1 | contig 10458 bp, 10 predicted proteins | sample TA2MahCa50mmetaG_FD_148609 | JGI IMG/M metagenome (GOLD analysis project Ga0194121, IMG submission 148609) | Freshwater microbial communities from Lake Tanganyika, Tanzania - TA2015020 Mahale Deep Cast 50m | ecosystem: Environmental > Aquatic > Freshwater > Lake | place: Tanzania: Lake...
CGCCGAGCGCGCAGCACTGGCTGTACACGATGACGTTGGGCGGCAACAACTGATGATGGAAGCGCGAGGCCGAGACGGCTTCGAGCGCGCTCATGTTGAAGTCGAGGCGATTGACCATCGTCTGAAACACCGCCGTGAAAATCGTCGAGCCGCCCGGGGTGCCGACGATCATGCGCACCTGATCATCGGCGAGCAGGAGCGTCGGCGTCATGGACGAGAGCATGCGTTTTCCAGGAACGATTTCGTTGGCGACGCCGCCCACGACGCCATAGAGGTTGGGCACACCCGGTTTGGTGCTGAAGTCGTCCATCTCGTTGTTGAGCAGAAAGCCTGCCCCTTCGACGACCACACCGTTACCGAAGCCGCCGTTTAAGGTATAGGTCAACGCGACGGCATTACCGTCGCCGTCGAGGATGGAGAAGTGGGTGGTCTCCAAGCTCTCGGTGAGACCCGGGCGCACGACGGCCGGTGTGGAAATCGATTGGCGACTCACTTCCGCGGCTCGGCGCGCGGTGTAACGGGTGTCGATGAGTCTCTCGACGGGTACCTCTATGAAATCCGGATCGCCGAGATACTCGGCGCGATCGGCGAAGACGCGCTTCATGACTTCGGCGATGAGATGAACATAGCGCGCAGAGTTATGTGCGACACCGATGAACTCATCGGCGAGCGCATCTTTCATTTGGAGTAACTGAACGAGCGCAATGCCTCCGGAACTCGGGGGCGGCGCGGTGACGAGCGTGAAGCCGCGCCACGGGATCATAAGCGGCTTACGCCACACCGCCCGATAGCTCGCAAGATCGTCACGGGTGATGATGCCACCCCCGCGGGCCATTTCGGCCACGATGAGATCCGCGGTGCGTCCCGTATAAAAACCTGCGGGACCGCCTTGTGCGATGCGCTCGAGGGTTTCGGCGAGTTCGGGTTGGCGAAACATGTTCTTTGAATCGACTTGGCCGAAGTAGCGCTCGAAATTGGTCTTGCCGGCGTAGTCAGGTCGCGACTCGCTGATGCGACGGAGGAGTTGGTCTTCGGGTACGAAACCCTCGCGTGCAAGTCGGATGGCCGGCTGAACGAGATCGCGCCAAGGCAGTCGCCCGTACTTTTGATGCGCTTCCCAAAGTCCGGCGACCGTTCCCGGAACGCCGGCGGCGAGATGGCCGACCAATGACGCGTCGGGCACGGGTTTGCCCGAAGCGTCGAGATACATGTCGCGCTGGGCGGCCTTCGGTGCGACTTCACGGAAATCGAGGAAGCCGAGATCCGAGCCCATCTTGAGCGTGATGAACCCACCACCGCCGAGATTGCCCGCCTCGGGATACGTGACCGCGAGCACGAAGGCCGTTGCGACGGCGGCGTCGATGGCGTTGCCGCCGCGCTGCATCACGGCTTCGGCGGTGTCGGCGCCGTATCGATCGGGCGATGCCACGGCGGCTTGACCCGCCAAGGCAGCAGGCGAGATCGCAAGCAGGAGAATCGCAAGAAACGTCGAGAGAATCGGTCGGAGTGTGGCGCGTGTCATGGCTCGATCATCGCATGATGCGAGCAGCCGTGGGTTCGACGAACCCTAGACTCGCCGCAGATCGGTGATCGATGCCGCGCCGGCCGCAACATCCTGCTCGTGGGCCGCCTCACGCCACGGCTCGATGAGCGCCGCTTCATACCATTCTTGCATGGCAGGCAAGGCGCGGAGCCGGGCGGCGTACTCGTCGCAGACACCGCCGAGCTCGATACCGTATGTCTGAAATCGATACGCGACGGGGGCGAAAAAGGCGTCGACCGCCGTGAATTGTTTGCCAGCGAGGAAAGGGCCGCCGAAACGCGACAGCCCGTCTTGCCACACAACACTGATCCGGTGCAGATCGCTCTCGAGCGCCTTCGATCGCGTACGCAACACCACGCGTTGCCCGCAGCTCATGCTGCATTCGTTACGCAAGGCTTGAAAACCCGAGTGCATTTCTGCGGCGGCCGAGCGAGCCCAGGCTCGCGCTTGAGAGTCTGTCGGCCAAACTCCTGCATGACGTTCGGCAAGATACTCGACGATCGCGAGAGAGTCCCAGACGCGCCAGTCGCCATCATGCAAACAGGGGACGCGTGCCGTGGGCGAGAGCGACTTGAAAAGCGCCGCGCTGCCCGGCTCGCCGAAGGGAATCAAACGCTCTTCGAACTCGATGCGCAGCGTGCGCAGGAGCACCCATGGCCGCAATGACCACGAGGAGTAGTTTTTGTTGGCAATGACGAGCGTGTACACCGCACTGACCTCCAATTCTGGATACGGCCCAGTGTGACCGAGTCAGCGCGCCGGCTTGCGGAACTTCAGCGTGAATCGATCGCTGTACCCACCGATGGACGGACGCTGACTGTCATACAGCAGTTGATCATCGGGGCGGTAATGCAGATCACTGAAGCCGTCGAAGATGAATCCGGCGTCGAGCGCTTCCTTGATGATCAGCACCGGATCGACACGCCGCCAGTTTTCGGGGGAGGTGGGCTCGTTGTGGCGACGGGTGTGATCCACGACGCCATACACACCGCCGGGCTTCAATGCATCGAAAATCGCCTTGTTGAGCAGGCCGCGCGCACCCGGCGTCATGTTGTGCACGTTACGGAAGGTGAGCACCATGTCTGCATTCTTGACGGGGATCTCGACGGTCTCGACATCGAAGATGCCGCGTTGGCCCGAGGGGCGAGTCACGAACTTGCCGTCGACCACCTGTACTTTGTCGAGACCCCATTCTTTGAGACGCGGGGCGATGCGGGTAGCGCCGATGGCCAGATGCAGCGTGCCCTTCTCGGCGAGCACTTGCCCGAGGATCTTGGTATACCAGCCCGCGCCCGGCATGACCTCGATGACCGTCATGTCGGGTTTCAGACCAAAGAATTCCAGCGTCTGCACGGGCTTGCGCTCAGGCATGTCACGGGCGCGCTCTTCGGCCGTCCGGATCGGACTCGCCAGTGCCTTTTCGATGGCGATGGCGGTTTCACTCTTGGGTGGGGTCTGGCCCATCTGGGCGTAGACCGGCAGGGTGGACATCAAGCAAGCGACGAGCGCGATCGAGAGCACGGATTTCATGTCGTTCCTCCGAGGGGAGCACTGCGTGGATGGCCGCAATTCTGGCATGCTTCGGTCCTCATGGGGGTGAGGCATGACGATGGAATTCAACCGTAGGCAGACCCTTCTCGGGCTGATATCCGCCACGATCGGCGCCGCGATCGGATCAATCGCGGGTTCGGCCATCGCGGTCGCCCGCGAGGTGGTGGCCGGGTTACCCGGCAAAGTGGCGCTTCATCGATTGACTCATCGCCCGCCCAACTACGAGACGCCGATTCGATACTTCCGTGACACGCTGACGCCAAACAATGCGTTCTTCGTTCGGTATCACCACGCCGTCATTCCCTCCGTCAGCGCTCCGGACTTCCGTCTCGACATCGGCGGCTCGGTGGAGCGACCCCTCATTCTTTCGCTCGAAGATTTACGGCGTGACTTCCCCGTGGTCGAGGTCGTCGCGGTCTGCCAGTGCTCGGGCAATCGCCGCGGTTTGTTCGATCCACCCGTCGCAGGTCTTCAGTGGGGATACGGCGCGATGGGTAATGCGCGATGGCGGGGCGTGAGACTGGCCGATGTGCTCGCGCGGGCCGGTCTCAAGAGCTCTGCCCTCGAGATCGCCTTCGACGCGGCCGATGCGGCACCGCTTGAGGCCACGCCCGACTTCATCAAGTCGTTGCCGATCTCAAAAGCGTTGCATCCCGATACGCTGCTCGCGTTCGAGATGAACGGGGAGCCGCTTCCTGAACTCAATGGTTTCCCGCTTCGGCTTGTCGTGCCGGGCTGGACCGCCACCTACTGGATCAAGCATCTCAACAAAATCATCGCGCTCGATTCGCCTGAGAAAAACTTCTGGATGTCGACGGCATATCGCATGCCGAGATCCATGTTCCCGCTGGTGTCGAGATTCCCATCGCAGGAGTCGGGCGAGCGAACGCCAGTCACCGAGATCGCCGTCAATTCTTTGATTACGTCGATGGAGTCGGATGGCAGTTTGATCGCAGGTCGATCAGAGTTGCGCGGCATCGCCTGGGATTCGGGTCTCGGCATCGATCGCGTGGAGGTGTCGTTCGATTCGGGTGCCACCTGGCGTCGTTGCGAGCTCGGCGAAGATCTCGGGCCTTATTCATTCAGACCCTGGCGTGCAAATTGGCCGGCACTGGCGTCGGGGCAGTATGAAGTTTGGGCTCGTGCCGCGAACCGTGCCGGACAAGTTCAAGTTGAAAAATCGATACCGAATCCTTCTGGTTATCAACACAACGCGTTCCACCGTGTACCGGTGAGGGTGGTCGCATGAGCCGAATTTTTTGGACCATCACGCTATTACTCGTACTCTCCGGTGTAGCTCGAGCGGAACCCGAGGCTGCTTTGGGCGAAGGCCGAGAACTCTTCATCGCCCGCTGTAGTTCCTGCCACAGCGTGGACTACATCGAAATGCACGCGCGCTTCGGAACGCGTGCGCTCTGGGAAAGTCAGGTGACGAAGATGCGTAACGCCTACAAGGCGCCGATGTCCGACGAAGATGCGAAAGTCATCGTCGATTATCTGGTGCGGCAGTACGGCCCTGCGCGAACCGACCTCGGTCAGCGTACGACGCCGAGTAACTCGATATCGAAGACGAGTGTCGCACCGGGCTTGATCACGGGCGGCGCCCCGCGCTCGCCATAAGCGAGTTCGGCCGGACAGACCACGCGACTGCGATCGCCTACACGCATCGCCTGGAGCGCCTCGCTCCAGCACGGAATCACACCACGAACCGGCAAGGTCGCCGGAGTGCCGCGCGTACGCGAGCTTTCGAATACCGTGCCGTCGATGAGTCGACCTTCGTAGTGCACGCGCACGTGATCGTTCGCGTCGGGCTGCTCGCCCGCGCCCGACAACAAAGGCTGCAGCACGATTCCGCTTGGGTGGCGTTTCGATCCGGGCGCGTTGGCCATGGCGGCAATGAACGCGAGCCCGGCTTCGCGCTCTCGCTCGACGGTAGCGAGGCGACGCGCATCCTGCATTTTGTGGAGACCGTCGGCTTCCGCCGCGAGATCGACTCTCGGATCACGCTTCAACACACCATCTTCAAGTCCAGCCTTCACCCATTGAAGTTCATCAGGTGAGAGCGCGAAGGTGTCGAGTGTGCGAGAGATGAGTTGTCCGAGCGTGTATAGCGTGCGCGCTTCGGCGGAAGGAGGTTGATCGGAAGCGTGTGCGGGTGAGTTTGATAACGACGAGACGGGCTCGGGCGATGAGGCTCGCCGTTCGTTCGTCGCTGACGTTCCGGCGAATGCCGCAGAAACGAATAGCGCAATCCACACTACGGCGAGCGTCGCGAATATTCGCGGCACGCCGCTCCGGTCCTCGATAGGCGGACGGCTCAACATATTTTTGTACCCCCGTTGACCGGCGATCCGCGGAACTTGTCGCCCCTCAGGACCGGTCGGGTTCTATCTTCCTCCTCAGGCTACGACTGTCAACAGGGGCGCCGTCGCGTCGACATGGGGTATCGTTCCGGTATGACTCAAACGATCCTCATCACCGGCGCATCCTCCGGGATTGGCGCCGGCCTCGCCCGAGAGTACGCCCGACGGGGTGATCGCCTCGCGCTGGTCGCCCGCCGCCTCGACCTGCTCGAATCTCTGGCCGCTGAGCTGCGGGCGCTGGGTGCCGAGGTGACGGTGCATCTGGGTGATGTCACCCGAGACGGCGATGTGGCGAGAGTCGTCGACGATCTCACGAGCCGGGGTTTTGGTCTCGATGTGGTCTACGCCAATGCAGGCTTCGGAGTCGCCGGCAACGTCCAAAAGCTATCGATCGACGATTATCAGCGGCAATTCGACACCAACGTATTCGGCGTCCTGCGAACGGTGAAGGAAACCGTTCCGGCGCTTCGCGCCCGCGGCGGCCAGCTGGTGCTCGTCGGTTCGGTCGCTGGGCATGCCGCCTCGGCCGGAATGTCCGCGTACTCAATGAGCAAGTTCGCGGTGCGTGCCCTGGCAGAAACCCTGCACGGTGACCTGGCTCCCGAGGGCATTCGAGTGACCTTGGTGTCGCCAGGATTCGTCGATTCCGACATCCGGCGAACGAATAATCAGGGCGTGGTCCAGACGGGGGCCAAAGACCCGATCCCCGCGTGGCTGCGGGTCAGTACCGAGAAAGCGGCCCGCGAAATCGTCCGAGGGGTCGACCGGGGCAAGGCAGAAATTGTGGTGACGGGACACGGCAAGGTCATCGTGTTCATTGCCCGACACTTCCCCGGGTTGCTGCGCTGGGCGGGATTGAGGGTCTACAAGGGCCGTCCGGAACCCTCGAAGGGCGCGGCCGCCCCGCGTTCCAGGGGCTGACTCCATGAGCCCGACCCGTCAACTCTTCCCCACCCAAGTGTATGTGGCGCCCTTATTGACGAGCCGATCGGGGGCTTTCAATCGTCAAATTCTTAAGGAATCCATGCAGTTACGCGAGGATGATCGGGCTGGTCGGCAGTGGTCCCGGACCCGCTATCCTGGGGGTTACACCTCGTATGGTTCTCAATGCCAACTTCAGCGAATTTCGCCGACGTTCGGAGCATTAGAACGGTACTTAGCCCCACATTTAAAGAAATTTACGACAGATCTAGCCCTGGATTTGAAGGGTCGGACCCTGGGGATGACCGATTGTTGGGTCAACATCATGCCGAAGGGCGTGGTTCATAGCCTGCATTTGCATCCGATCTCGACGATCAGCGGTACCTATTACGTACACGTTCCGGCGGGCTCGTCCGGGTTGAAGTTCGAAGACCCGAGGCTCGATCGATTCATGGCGGCGCCACCCCGCAAGGCGACCGCGCCGGCAGCCCTGCGACCGTGGCATACGGTGCCCGCCAAGGCGGGTCAGGTCGTGCTGTTCGAGAGCTGGTTACGGCACGAAGTCCCGCCGAACCCGGGCGGGGGTGAACGGGTCAGCATTTCGTTCAATTTCAATTGGTTTTAATCGGGTTTTTGCCTGCCGGAGTGGGCGGGCCTTGTGTTGACAGCCCCCCAGCCGCTCCCTAGAATCCGCGGCCTTTCTCGGGTGTCCCGTGGTCGGGTCCCCGAAAAACAGCGACTTCTCAGACGCCGGGCCGCCCCCGAGAGAGGGTGGCCCGGGTTGTCACTGCAAGTCGTCCGCCGCAGCCGGTCGTCGAGCTGTCGGTCGTAGGTCCGGGTTCTCTCGCGTTCGCGCGGGATGTTTTTGCGGACCTTGCGAGCGATGTCTCCTGTCCGGTCGTTTTTGGTTCTCAAACGATGAAGATTTGGAGACTGCATGGCCACGACAGGTCAATTGATTCGCGCCCCGCGCCGTACGCCGTCTGAAAAGACGAAGGTTCCGGCCCTCGGCGCTGCGCCTCAAAAGCGCGGTGTGTGCACTCGCGTGTACACCACTACCCCCAAGAAGCCCAACTCGGCGCTCCGTAAGGTGTGCCGTGTGCGCCTCGTCAACGGTTTCGAGGTCACCTCGTATATCGGTGGCGAAGGTCACAACCTGCAGGAGCACTCAGTGGTGCTCATCCGCGGTGGTCGTGTGAAGGACCTTCCGGGCGTCCGTTATCACACGGTTCGCGGAACCCTCGACTGTGCGGGCGTCAACGACCGCAAGCAGGGTCGTTCCAAGTACGGCGCCAAGCGCGCCAAAGCAAAATAAGGAGAGCGAACGATGTCACGTCGCGCACAAGCTCCGGTCCGCCACATCCTGCCGGATCCCAAGTTCAACAACGACATGCTGGCGAAGTTCATGAACGTCGTCATGAAGAGCGGCAAGAAGTCGGCCGCCGAGCGCATCATCTACGGCGCGATCGATCGTATCGCCGAGAAGACCGGCAAGCAGGGCAACGATGCCATGGATCTGCTCGCCCAGGCGCTCGACAACGTGAAGCCTGTTGTCGAAGTGAAGTCTCGCCGCGTCGGTGGTGCCACCTATCAGGTGCCCGTCGAAGTTCGCGCGCCCCGTCGCCAGACCCTCGCCATGCGTTGGGTCATCGAAGCGGCCCGCGGTCGCAGCGAGAAGTCGATGGCGTTCCGCCTCGCCCACGAGCTCATGGACGCCGCCGAGAACCGCGGTGCTGCCGTGCGCAAGCGTGAGGACACGCATCGTATGGCCGAGGCCAACAAGGCCTTCGCGCACTACCGCTGGTAATCGTCGGACTCTTCCGAAGAAAAGGCACGTCAGGTTATGGCCCGCACCACACCCATCGAGCGCTACCGAAACATCGGTATCTCTGCGCACATCGATGCGGGCAAGACCACCACGACCGAGCGCATCCTTTTCTATACGGGCGTCTCTCATAAGATCGGTGAGGTCCACGATGGCGCAGCCATCATGGATTACATGGAGCAAGAGCAAGAGCGTGGCATCACGATCACCTCTGCTGCGACCACCTGCTTCTGGAAGGGGATGAACAAAGATCTCCCCGAGCACCGCATCAACATCATCGATACGCCGGGGCACGTCGACTTCACCATCGAAGTCGAGCGTTCGCTCCGTGTTCTCGACTCCGCTGTCGCGCTCTTCTGTGCAGTCTCGGGCGTACAGCCGCAGTCGGAAACGGTGTGGCGTCAGATGAATCGTTATGGCGTGCCCCGTATCGCGTTCGTCAACAAAATGGATCGCTCCGGCGCCAACTTCAATCGTTGCGTCGAGCAGATCCGCACGCGGTTGCGCGGGAACCCCGTGCCCATTCAGCTGCCGATCGGTGCCGAAGACAGCTTCGAAGGCGTGATCGATCTCCTGAAGATGAAGGCGATCTACTGGGACGCCACCACGCAGGGCATGAACTTCGAATACCGCGACATCCCGGCCGAGTTACAAGACGAGGCGGAGGTCGCGCGTACGCAGATGATCGAAGCAGCGGCCGAGGCCAACGAATCGCTGATGAACAAATACCTCGAGGGTGCCGAGCTCTCGCAGGATGACATCAAAGCTGGTTTGCGTGAGCGAGCGTGGCGGAACGAAATTGTTCTGTGTATGTGCGGCACCGCGTTCAAGAACAAGGGTGTGCAGGCGCTTCTCGACGCCGTCGTCGAATACATGCCTTCCCCCGTGCACATGCCAGCCGTGAAGGGGCTCGATGACTCTGGCGAACCGGCGATGCGTCCGGCCTCAGACGAGGCGCCGTTCGCGGCGTTGGCCTTCAAAATTTTGAACGATCCTTTTGTCGGTAATCTGACGTTCTTCCGCGTGTACTCGGGCGTGTTGAACTCCGGCGACTCGGTCTACGTGCCGACGAAGAGCCGGAATGAGCGCATCGGTCGATTACTGCAGATGCACGCGTCCGATCGCAGTGAAATCAAGGAAGTTCGTGCAGGAGATATCGCGGCGGCGGTGGGTCTCAAAGATGTCACCACGGGTGACACCCTGTGCGACGAAAAGAAAGTCATCACGCTCGAGAAGATGGTGTTCCCGAACCCCGTCATCTCGGTCGCCGTCGAGCCGAAAACCAAGGCCGACCAAGAAAAAATGGGACTGGCGTTGCAGCGGCTTGCGAAGGAAGACCCTTCGTTCCGCGTGCACACCGACCAGGAATCGGGCCAGACCATCATCTCCGGCATGGGTGAACTGCATCTCGAAATCATCGTCGATCGCATGAAGCGCGAATTCAAGGTCGATGCGAACGTCGGCAAGCCGCAGGTCGCTTACCGCGAGACCATTCGTGGCAAGGTCGAGTCCGAAGGCAAGTTCGTGCGTCAGTCCGGCGGTCGCGGTCAGTACGGCCACGTGTGGCTCAAGCTCGAGCCCAACGAACCGGGTAAGGGTTACGAGTTCATCAACGGCATCGTCGGTGGTTCGGTCCCGCGCGAATTCATTCCGGCGATCGACAAGGGCGTCAAAGAAGCCGTCGATACGGGCGTGCTCGCGGGGTATCCCGTGGTCGACGTCAAAGTGACGGCGTTCGATGGCTCGTATCACGATGTCGATTCAAATGAGATGGCGTTCAAGATCGCCGGCTCGCTCGGATTCAAGGAAGGGTTTCGCAATGCGAAGCCCGTCATCCTCGAGCCCATCATGAAAGTTGAAGTTGTCACGCCCGAAGATTATTCGGGCGACGTGATCGGCGATCTCAATCGTCGACGCGGTCAAATTACTGGCATGGAAGACTCGCCCTCGGGCAAGTCGATCCTGGCAGAAGTTCCGCTCTCCGAGATGTTCGGGTACGCCACGTCGGTGCGTTCTATGAGTCAGGGTCGTGCGACCTTCACCATGGAATTCGAGAAGTACATGGAAGTGCCGCCGAACATCGCCGAGTCCATTATCAACCGTTAACCGTTTTTTGCCTCTGAGGAGTTACAGACGTGTCCAAGGAAAAATTCGAACGCAGTAAGCCGCACGTAAACGTTGGGACGATTGGTCACGTTGACCACGGCAAGACGACATTGACTGCGGCCTTGACGAAGGTGATGGCCGAGACGCAC